>Ga0163217_1119251_pt1 | contig 13581 bp, 18 predicted proteins | sample SynspAceP_FD_185933 | JGI IMG/M metagenome (GOLD analysis project Ga0163217, IMG submission 185933) | Saline lake microbial communities from Ace Lake in Antarctica - Synechococcus sp. Ace-P (PacBio error correction) | ecosystem: Environmental > Aquatic > Non-marine Saline and Alkaline > Saline ... | reverse complement strand
ACGGCGCCGAAAGCAAGCCAGCCCATCGGAGATTCACTGTTCACAGCCTATCGCCAGTGAATCTTGGGCCCAATCAGCAATAGCGGCAAAAGAGACGTGGGCACGGTGGCAAGTTTTAATATTACGGGGAGTGGCCCGCCTTCATTCGACAGAGGGACGGCTGCCACGACCGGCACCTTGTTCCGATCCACGGACCCAGGCTTGCCACCACACGTTCTCCGCCAAGTAGCATCATCCACTGCACCCTTCCTCTGAAGGACATAGGCGCCATCACGTTCTTTCATTGCCTGCATGGATCTTGTTCTGAAGCAACCATTTGCCGTTCGGTAGTTCACACTGAGATGACGCCTCAGAGCTAGTGGAGGAGATTCCTGTCTTGGCTTGGCCGACGAGGTAGAAGGCAAGGAACCAGGTGGTCAGAGGTAACTTTTTTGCCTCCCAAGATGGTACCGGCCGTGAGGGTGGCTTTATGACGACAGCTCCGGCACTTGATAGCGCTTGTGGCCCTGCCAATGATGAGCTCCGGTACTTCCTTGCCCTCACAACGTGGGGCAACGGGAAACCATCAGGCCAAGCGCGCCTGTTCCAGGGCAACTTCACATTTTTTTGCTCGTCCAGTAGAGCTAATAAACTGGGCAGCGACGGCTGGCCTGGAACTGGATTCCGATTCATAGCCATGGCAGTGACGACTGGTATATGGCGTACCAGCTAGGTCCCAAAAAGGGCTGCCTGCGGAGCTTGCTGCCTAATCAAGCTTGTTTTATGGTTGGAGTCCAGGCTTGAGCGGAGCCGCCAGAAAGCCTAGTCAGTCTGTGCCAATCATCTGCAGATCGCTGACGTGGCTATGTCCTTTGTGAAGTTCCTTCCGGGCCGGTCTATGGGCGATGGCATTGCGAGCAGTGATTCTGGCATTGCTCTATGCTGGAAAAAAACGATCGAAGGTGCTCGTCGATGATGATGGCACCTTCGGCCTGAAGGGGACAATGTGTTCCAACTGCCTTTTCGCCTGGAGGGCCCAGCACGCCCAGGCTGAAATTCTCTGCTGTCAAAAACAGCACCTCACGGCTCCCGCCGCGCTGGGGATGCAGTCTTCCAGCGAACGTATGCTCAGCCCTGTGGGATTGGGATCAGTGAGAGGATGGGATCGGCAGAAGCGCGGATATCTATCATCGATCAAAAAACAGCCACATGATGCTCAGGTCTGGTGTCATGTGGGACTTTGATGCTTAGCAAGCTACAGTCTCTCTGACATCCAGGCTGGCAGTTGCGCCAAATGTCTTGCGCCTGCCAACCTGAGATCGAAGCTGAGGCGCACAGCGTTTACTGCCGAAGACTTTGCTCGGCCATTGCTGGGCGTACATATTCCGAGCTAGCCAATGAAACAAGTAGTAACGAAGTCGTCGCCTAGTAAATCTGCGAATTTTTGCAAGCAGTCGGGCGGAAGCTTAATACCGGCTTTACGATGGAGTTGTTTCTGTCTACCGGACCATCTGCCGACGCAGCACTGGTTTCTGAAGGTTCTTTCCTGAACCGTTTGTGAGGCCAAGAAGCCTTTCTCCGAAATGATTGATCGCCTCTGCACCTCACCGATTTTCGGCCAACCCCGTCTCTCGAGCAAACCAGGGATGCACTTCTATGACGGGTTGTTTGTCGTCATGCCACGCCCATTCATCCATTCCTGGAAACTCATCGTTCAGCCTCTGCGCCAATCTACCTGAGCGACCTTCCTGCCACATCTTCTCATTGCGATGCCAGCGAAAACCCGTTCGCGTTGCTCAGCGCAAATACTCACTGGGCTCACCAGGCTCAATCCGCTGGAGGAAGGGCCTGAGCGTGGACTGGAGCTTGCCATCTCGTTCCCGGTCTTCAGCGCTGAGGAAGGAGCCAATTCGAGCTGTTCGCTCTGTCGTCAGTTCAGGGCCCACCAGGAGCTGTCGCAAGGCTCGCGTACGCTTCATGTTCGCGACGGACGCTTCGAAAAGCATGGATTCCGAGCGATTAAGGCTCAGTTACTGTCCATCCCATCCCTGATTTCTATAGATTTTCAATGCCGTTGAATCTCGGCATGTCGGCGAATATCCGTTTCCATGGTTCTTGAATGCAAGGCTGCATTTCTGTTCGATCCTCACCGACGACACTGGCTTGAGCCAGGAAGCATCGGACCACCTCGCTCTTCTGTTGATCCGTCGCCTCGAAAACGATCGTAGGCCATTTCAGTTTCAAGCATTTTTTACCCGCGGATACTCCTACACGGAATCATGTCGGCATGCCTTGCACCAGTTGCCGCCATCGCATCGGCCGACGTTTGTGTTTTCCCTTGACCCGGTGACCAACGATGCGCCTTGCGACAAGGCTACATCCTCACCGGCTTGTTCTTTCGCCCAGATTTGGTTGACCAGGAGTTCTGGGCGAGATACGAAAGCAAATGCCTTCTTCCGGATTCTTCTACTTCGCAAGCCTTTCTCAACCGAGGTAGTTGCAATTTATTCGATAGCCTTTGGTCATCACACTGTTTTTTTAATCTATGGCACTGGGAAGCCTGTGGGCGCGACGAACCCAGGCTCAGCAGGAGCGGCTGGCCCGGGATTTTTCTTCGGCCATTTCCTTGGTTCTACCGCTACGTTGAAGCCTCGTTGTCGATCATTGAAGGATCGCATCCTGCTGTGGGCGCCATCGATGCAAGCTTTATCGCAGACCGCCTGGTTGAATGAAGGGGCTTGCGTCTGGCATGGCGCCCCTTGCGATGCAATACCGAAGGCATTGTGGCTCGAGCCTAGGTCCTCATTGCCTTCAGTGGGTTCCTGTTACTTCTCCGTGAAGAAACCCGGTCTGGTCGCCCGCAGATTCGATATGATCGTCTACTCTTCTCAAATGAAATCAGGTCTCTCAGTACGATTATCCCGTCTTTACAAACCGGCCCACGGGCTGCTTGCGGGAAGCGGTTCGTCCGTGCTGCAGCAACTTATCCCTTCCATCGAGATCGTGATCGTGGACGATGGATTCCACTGACGCTACTGCAGATGTTGCGATACGCTGCTCGAGAGAAAAGCCATCATCCCGCGTCATCAAGGTGATTCGCCAGGTCAAACAGTGGTCAGGCGCAGCCCGGCAGAGGGGTCTGGATGAGGCACGGGGCGAATATCATTTTCCAATTCCTCGACAGCGACGACCTGCTCTTGCCCGGCAAGTTTTTTCCGGCCCAGGTTGCTACCTTGGAAACAGCGCCGGCCTTGAGTGTGGCATCTGCTACGGACCAGTTGCTGAAGAGAATCACTGCTTCCAACCACCCAGGGACGGGCGACTGTCCGATGAGGGCCACCGGTGACACTCAATCGATCACCTCTTCCCCAGGCTGTTGACGGAAACGGTGGGTGGACCACCAGATCCCTCTGTACCGCCGTACCCTGCTGGAATCAGATCGGAGCCATGGCAGCCGGTGGATCACACGAGGAAGACTGGGAATTACGACGCCCGTTGTGTTCCACTAGGGACTCGCCTAGTCTGGGTCGAGGTAAATGAGCTCTGCTCGATTCGCCGCATCAATCTAGCGAGGAGCATTGAGCGCTGGAGGTAGCACATCCGCGTAAACTGGGTCTGATCGTGCCATGGCTCGTCGCTCGATTTTGGATGTGCAGGCCCCAAGGCTGGTGTACAAAATCCGCGTGCACCAAGCAGATGATGCACTTTTCCAAGGTGTCTTTTCTCTTGGCGCGCCAATCGGCCTTGGCTGCGTGAATCGTTCCATCTCCGCCACAGTTCGATCGGCTTTGCCAGGGCAGGCTGCACGGCCGTTATGCTTATCAGGATAAGCAGATCCTCTGGCGCCTAGCACTCAAAGCCTGGTTGGAACTGGGTTGTGCAGGACTCCCTAGTTCTTTCGTCTTAATAGGCAACCAGATATTCCGCTTTTTTCTCCAGGCCTTTTTTTCTGAGCGCTAGGCCAGCCAGGTTCTCTGTATGTCTTCTCACCAATTACCAGCGAGTCTTGCGTGCTCATAGAAAGACGCTTACTCTGATTTCTTCCATCCGCCATTGCTTGGACGTGAATGCGATGATCTTATGATCGCTATCGGAGCCTCCATCATTTTCTGGCCTTGGGATCCTCACAGTCTCGCCACAGCGAGGCTCACTCAGTAGCCTTGATCTTGGATGTGGTTTCATCCGAAAAATCCATTTAGCCGCAATCGATGCTGTTTGGTATTTGATATTCGGATTGCAGGATTCTGCTAATCTGATTTCTTGCGGAAGACAGATCTAACAGTGCAGCCAATCCCCTTTTCTGGATAATTCTTTGACTAATGTTACTGCTTTTCGGACTTTCTTGAGCATGTCCGAGGGTTTCTGGTCTGAGGGGGCGCAACAAGATTTTGCTTTGTGAAGCTCACGATTGAACGAGATTTATCGGGTTGCTCAAGCCCCAAAGGTCTTCTTTTCTTTAAGCTTACTCCCGGCATCCTTCACGGGCGCCTTTTCAGGATCCTACCCACATTTCAGATTACATCACTGCGAGACCACCTTTCCAGTGTATTTTAGTCAGCATGGTCAATACATCCATCTGCTGTGAGCTATGGTTTTAGCGCAACTTCGACTTGCCTTCAAACAGGGTGGATTGGCGGCCAATCTTGCCAGGTTTGTGAGAAAAAGAACAGGCCGCCAGGGATTTGGCTGATGGCCTAGCGACCCTCGTTTGGCTGTGATCCTGCCCACCTATTCGGTCTGCTGAACGCTATGTAGGTTAACACCCTTGCTTCTATTTTCAAAAAACTCTGCTGCCCTGTGAGATTCTGGATCTCTGATGATGGATCCCACGACAAACCGCAGATATTGTTCTGCGGCTGCCGCGGAATGCGCCCAGTTCCAGTTCGCTTTTGTAGTTGAATCATGATTTCCTGCTGGCATAAACTGAGAACTATCTCAACGCCCTTCGTTACGTCTCTCCATGCGACTAACGTGGCAGTTGGCTGATCATGATGATGTATGGGTTCCCCGTCGGACTTGAAAGTGCATGGCTGATGCGTTCTTGCAGAACCAAAGTGCCCACGCTTGTTGCTGCGGACAGCCTGCTTGCAGATGCCCAAGTAAATCCAACCGGCTGGGAGACCCTGCGTGGGTGGGTTCGCCAGCTCGATTCGGATCTGCAAGCCCAACATCGGAGGATGGGGAAGTTTTTCTTCTATCATCAAGGGCGGTCTCCCCTGTCTTGGCCCACAACTCTTTGCCTTCCCTTTCTCGCTCGGGGACGCGATTTGTGCCCGAAGGCCCGCCTCGATTCCACAGTGGGTTCTTTGAAGAATGGGCTCACCAGGGTGTGGCCGCCTGTTACGGCGATTCTGGTTCCTGATCCAGAAAGCTCTCACCCTATACCGCCTGCCATCCCCTCCAGGGCCAGCCATACTTCCAGGCAGGGCTGCGAAAGTCAGGAAACCTCCTTTGCCACCTGCTTCTCGCCACCGGCAATTACGAAAGCCGCCTGCAGGAAAATTCACTACTGCGATCGTGCTTAAAGCCAGATGTTCGGCCACAGGCCCGCGGCTTACCGATGTTCTCTGTCAAGCTGGACCAGCCTCGGATGACGGTGTTGCTTGCTTCCTTGAGCACCAGGCTTAGGGTTCGGAGATTCATCAAAACGCGTCTCCAGTGTTCGTCTACGTTGGAATTCATTGTCAGCCGTGATTCATCCCGTGGGCTACCGTCGGCTTAAACGCCTCAGGTTTCTGTGGGAAGTGTTTGCAAGGATCTAGTGGCAATCCTGCGTGCCTGTGCTTTGGCTGAACGCTGGCATACATTGATGAAAGTATCTGTCGTTTTATTTGAAGCCCATGGCCATGCTGCCTCAATTGGCTGGATTCCTGACTCAGTTTTTTCCTCCTATCGCGGAGGACCATGGAGTGCATTCTGTTCTCGATGGCGGGGTGATGTTGATACTGATCTGAAGGGCGCCGACCTTGAATACATATGGGAATGAGAGAGGTTGATCGTTGTGCTGCACGAAGCTTGGTCTCACCCAAGGCGCCTACTTAGCTGGATGTACATGGCTCGTGGAGACTACATTCGCCCGCCTTGATGTTGGGGAGTTTATGGCATCAGATCGCTCACCACCAAAGCCCTCCATCCTTTTGGAACTGCCATCCCCGAATGCCGTTCTTGTAACCAAGTTTGACTGTTTTGAGGTCTTGTGCGGGCTCGAATGGGGAAGCACCTCTTTGTGAAGGGATGCCAAACTCCCCCATGGCTAAGCGCGTTTGGGTCAAACACCGGCCCTTCCTGAGCAGGGTCTCTCGATCGATTATCCCCCACCCCACGCTTCGCGTGATGTCCGGCGCAGGGCCTATGAGCCGGCAGCGGCTTACCCGCCGGGAGAGTTTCTATTCGGGCCAAGACTGGGGACTTTGTATCGACCTCTGCGGAGCAGGGCACGTTCATCCACATCCCTGAGGTGCTGACACGTGTGCGACTGTTTACCTGTTGGGCTTCTTTCGCGTCATTGGCGTGAGCCAACGTGCCATGCGCCCTTTCCCGAGCCTGCCATACGCAGCCCCCGCCGCCTGGGCCATGCCTGAAAGCCCCTCTGGCTGGGGTCCAAAAAGCGCCCGAAGATCGGCCCCAGGGCCACCAGGTTGGCGTTAGCACAAGCTGGTGGCCTTTCCGATCGACACCAGGCGCGAAGGCGCCTATTTCATTGCCGAGATTCACTGCGCCGCAACGGTGATCCCGCGCTTGTCGGGCGCTATTTTGCCGAAAGCTTTTTTCGCCACGACGCGTCCCTGGGCTGGCCGAAGGTGTGCTTCGAGCTACCCAATCGCTTGCATCCTCTCCGGGCGCATCATGATTTGTTTACTTTCGCGTGGCGATCCCCACCTTATGGGCGCGAAGCAGGTGTTGATCGATTTTCCATCGAAATCCTTGCTTGCTCTTGGATCCAACCGCCGGAGAGCTGCTGGTCATGATCAGACGCTCCCGATCACGAGCCTAGCCACCCAAAAGCCGCCTACCCTTACAGACTGAATCGGAACAGGGACGGCTGCGCTGGATCCGCCTGAAGCAAGCCGTCGATTACCGCTGCCATTGGGATCGAAGCCCTGCTGGAGGCAAAAGGCCAGCGTGGTGCTGTTTTCTGGACGACGGACATTCATCCCCTCGCCTGGGTTGCTGCACGCCCACCTTGGAGGGCTCACCGCCACTGGCTGGAGCCCTAATTGCTGGGCAGGGTCGCTGCAGCCTGGCACTCAGGGACAGCCCGATGCGGAAAAACTGCGGCACCCTTTTTCGCCTTCAAACAGCTTGCAACCCGCCCGTGCAGTGAGTTCATTGGAGGGCAACTTCTCCCTTCCCACGCCAAAAATGGCGCCTCGATCTGGGCGGCTTTTGATGAGAACTTTGTGCGTGTTGCCTATCGCTACGGAAGCAGAACTTGCATATCGCTGGCGCCAGGCTGGGTTGAGTATTCGTTATATTTCTGAGGTCGTGATAGACCATCTCCAAGCTCAGCGTGGCGGCACCCGCAGTTATGGCCAGGCACCTCACAACAACTCGGGGCCTGATCACTGGTTTGGTCGTTTTATTTCCCTGCGTACGCAGCCATTGCTGCCTGCCTTGCTGGGGATGTTTACGTGGATCTGCCCCGGTTTGGTGATTCACCACGCCCAATCATTTACGCAGACCCTGGTGGATTCCGCTGGCCTTCTGGCGCAAGCGCCGTGGGATTGGCATGGGCTCTTAGATTGCCATTACAGGTGGTCCGGGCTCTTTGGGTACGAGTTACGCACTTGCACCAGATGGCCTCCAAAGAGGCCGCCCCAGTTGTTGGTTGATTGATGGCTGCGATCTTGCTCCGGAACATCTTCTTAGGCAATTCAGCAGATGTTTCAAGACCCTGAGCTTTGCTGTTCTGCTGTGGAGTTTTTAAAGTTTCCATGGCAGGCTGCATTGACAGCGGTCTGCTAAACGCCGGATCAGCAGCTTTTCGCCACCATGTGGCTTTCTCCAGGTTCGTTGATCATCGGGTTGCATTTTCCTTCATGTATTTACCAAGCAATTATTTTCGAAGCCTTTTGAAGACTTTCTATTTGAAAGGCTTCTTCCATATTAAATGCTTGTCTGCAGACTCAATATAATTCATGGATTCGTCTTGCTGTTGTTGTTCAGCCAACCCGATTCAGTTACTACGCCCCCCTTGGTTTTGTTCTCCTGGCGGCCCGATTCCTGGGCTGGAGTCAAAGGGTGTTCTACCTTTGGACTTTCGGTTATGCCGAGCGCCATGATAAGGGCTTCGCCGCAGAGTGTTCGCTGGGATTGCCGTGCTTGAAGGCTACCCCATCCTGCTCTTTCATACCCCTACGCTCCGCCTGACCAGGCACGCACCATTTCGGGTGGGCCGGGCGAGATAATCCCAAGCTCCTCCGCGTTATCGGTGCTTGCTGGAGCCTGGCCGACCCGGATGCCGCCACTCGCGCTGCTGTTCGGCCTTACCCCTCCGCCAGCCACCTACGCCTGCTGCTTGATCCCACGTCTGGAGGCGGGGATTTCCGATCGTTTGCGGGGTGCCCTTCCTTCACAACCTTGCCGCGTTAGTACTCCTGGGGGCAAGCACTGGGGTTTTGTCGCCATGCCTTTGGGCATGGGATGCTGGTTTCTGGCCGCGTTTCCCACCCTCGGCGGCCTGGCGTGGGGCCAGGCCAAACCGCGGGCGTTACCCCTCCGCGCCGCCCCGGGCCATCAGGCGGATCGGACGTGCTGGCCCCCACCGACGTGGACCAATCCAGCGTTTTTTCAGGCCGCCTGCCCCCTGCCCGGCTTTGAGGCGTGAAGGCGCAGGCCTGGCCGCCCATAAGCTTGGCCTTGACCAGGGCCTGCTCCTGTTTGTGCTGTTGCCCAGGCCAAGTCGGAGCCAAAGAAGCGGACCACGCTCCGAATTGCGTCGAGCCTTCAGGCCGCCTCGGATCACCCAAGCGCCGTGTTGGTGCTTGGTGGGCGCCGGTGCCCTGGAGTCTTGAGCTCCGGCACCGCCGCCGCGCCCAACCTGCCGGGAGGGTTTGCGATCCTGGCCGTTCAAGAACCAGAGCGGGCCATGCCCCGCCGTCTATGCGCTGCGGAATCTGGTCGGTCTTGCCCCTCTTGTGGGAGGCCGCTGAAACCTGGGGCTGCCTGCATCAGACCGAGGCCAGAACCTGGCCGGCCCGGGCTCGTAAGCAGCCATGGTTAGGCTGCGGGCCCGGATCCTGGGTGATCCCGGCCTGTACTGGCTGATCTCCCCGCAAGGGTGATGCGCCGTCCCTTTGCCGCGCCCGCCCTGGCTGACGCTTCTCTCCGATTCCCGGCCCGCCTGCGCCGCGGGGAGTGGCGGCTCCGAAAAGCACATCGAATCGGATTCAGGCTATTCGGCCACCAACAGCCGGGTTCTGCACCCAACTGCTGCGGGCGCCGTGTTTCGATGAGCCGTCGGGACGGTGTTGAAGTCTTGCTCTGCCGGAGCTCTATGCCGCGATGGCGGCGTGCCAGAACTACGGTCGCACCCTGCTGAAGGGCTTGCTGGCAGGTGCTCCCGGCCGAAACGCGCTTGGCGCTTGTTCGTGCGCAACGACTTTTCCCTCCCCACACTGCCTGGTGGCTTGTAGATCCCCGGCGTCTGCGAACTCACCCCTGCGGATCCCGCCTGCCGCTGCCTCCCTGGCCTTCAACTGCGGTGCTCGTGGCACTGTGGCAACATGCGCCGTCGCCCGGCCTTGGGATCGCCACCCATCCGCACCTGGCCCCTTCCAGCTTGCTGGGCCGGCTGGCGGGACTGCCCACCTGGGCGCGGCCCGATGGGATTCGACGTCTGACCTGCGGTTACGGGCTGCGCCGCTGGCTCTGCAGCGGCTGAGGCTGTGCTGCCGGTTAGCCGCTTACACCCTGATCAGCTGCACCACCCAGGCTCGTGCCGGGGCTGCCCCGAGCTAGGTGGTGCTGCCGAACAGCTTCAACCAGAACCGGCCTTCCGCCTCTGGCCCCGCGCCCAGTGGCCCTGGCTTGTGAGCGCTTACAGCTTGAGGCCGGAGCAAACCCCCTGAATTTTCTCGATCACCGCCGCCTCTCCAGCAAGGATTGTTTATAAGCACACCGACCGGCTGCATCAACCAGCGAGGCCAGAGTTGCGCAAAGCTCTGGCCCGATCTTCGTGCTTGCTGAATTGTGCGACGGGCCGAACGACCTGGCCGCGGGCTCGCGGCGGCGGCGTTCAGCAGCTGAGCTTAGCGGAAGCGGTGTTGCTGACCTGGGCCGGGCATTGCCGACGCGCGAGCTGGCCGATCACTACCGGGCTCTCACAGCCTTTTCGCCCTGCGAGCGGGGGGTGAGGGCTTCGGCATCCGTCTTTCCGAGGCGCTTCCGGTTGCGGGCAAGCCCTGTGGCTGCCGGCAACGCGCGATGGGCCTCAGTGGATCCCCCGCTGATGGGGCCTTCGGCCTGCTGGTGGATTCCGCGGTTGCCCCTGGCGCCGCCCTTGCGGGCCCTGCTGTTGAGGGCTTATGTGCGAGGAGCTCTGCGTTCTCGGCCGAGGCTCTTTCGCTGCAGTTGCCCGAACGGTTTGGCTTCTCGTGCGCCTTCCTGGCGGGCTCAGTCTCCCTGCTTGGCGCTGGCTGCCCGTCCTTGGGGTGGAGGCTTAGGCCATGTGGTGGCCATCGCCGGCCTACTCTCCACTCCCCAGGCGACGCCGGCCCGAAACTGGCGCGGCCCGATCAGGCCTGGCCCACCGCGGCCCCGACGACGCGCCACTTGGCACGAGGAAACGGCACCACCCCCTGGGTTCACCGGCCGCCTGGCAATCCAGGGGACTCTCACCCGCCGGCCACCAGCCGAATGGCCTCCGCCTGCGGCCGCGTAACGTGCTGGTGTTTCAACGGCGAGATTACAAAAAAACCCCCAAGGGCCGGGCCGGGAAAGGCTGCGGGGCCGATCTTTGAGTCGCAGGGCCACCGGCTTTCGCTCGGCGGGCGACACCGAGGTGCTGCTGCAGCTGGCTCATCCGTATTGCAGCGCCGCCCTGGGGCCGGCTTGCGCGGGCATGTACGCCTACTAGCCTCTGGGACCGCCGGAACGCGGGCACTGCTGTGGCCCGCGATCCCTAACGGCATTCAAGCGCTTACATCTGGCAGGGGCCAGGTGGCCGAGCTGCTGTTCGTTCGGAACTGCGGGCCCTTTCTGGACCACGGGGCGGGTCCGCGGCTGTCTCGATCCGCGCGGGGTTGAGGAGCATCCTGGCCCAGGGCAGCCTTGGCCTGCCGGAGCGCCACCCTGGTGGAAAGGGGTGTGCGCCCTGCCGCCGCGGCGGGCATAGAGGATCTGGCAGGAGGGCCGCTGGCTACACCCAGCTCACTGGCAGCCGAGCTACGCACCGGAAGCGCCGCTTCCCTACCCGGATCTGGTGGCTTACCCACGCCGGCAAGGCTCTTGAAGCAGCGTTCCAGCCCCCACCTGCTCGCCGATGTGCCGGGTGGGGTTGTTCCTCTCTGGGCGGCTGGATTCTGCGGCGTGCTGGCGCTTGTGAGCCGTCGCTCACCAACGAATCACGATCTGGCTTCGCTGAGCGGGCCTTCGATGAATCGGCAGCAGGGGCGGCCCTCGCCCGCCATTCGGGGGACGCAATCACGTCCTCCCTCTCGGCGGGCCGCCGAGGGCGTGCGGCTTCCTGCCTGGTTTCCTGGCCGCGATCGACCAGCCAAGCCGTGGATGCGTTCAACGCTATTGCGTGGCCAGCCCGCGGCCGCCGAGCTTGGCCTCGAAGGTGGTGCTCAAGGGCGGCCGGGCGGCCGATGAAACTGTTCGGCGTTATCGAGCTTTCGCCCGCGTGCCAGCGCCCTGGGCCCTGCATTCGCCCGCCTAGATCCGCTGGCGCCGGCGGGGGGGGCGCCTGGCTGAGCCGTTAGGCCACCCGTGCCGGTGGCTCCAGCGCCTCGCGGCCGCCCTGCGCCGTCCTGCCTCGATGTGACAACACCTATCGTTGGCTAAGGGGCCTGTTTGCTCCGGCGGAGGTGGAGCGTGGCTTTACTGGGCGCACTGTGGCGCTGGCCTCCGCGCCGGAGGACACGGCCGGGGTTTCGGCCACGAACCGATCATCGACCCGAGGACCAGCAGCGCATACCCCGAACCCGCTCCGACGGAGCTCGCCTGGCTGGAGAGCCTAGCCTCTACAAATAATTGGGGGGCACCAACTGTTTGTCGCGGATGGCGATGGCCATGACGATGGCCGTTCGGGCTTTGAGGCTGAGAGCTGCCGCTGGTGATGCCGCACTGTTTCGCGCCCTGGGCCTCCCAGCGGCGGCCCGCAGCGCCCTAGGCAACCGGGCAAGCGCCTGCTTGCTGCGGGGATGCGGTACCGGAACTCAGGAGCGTGCTGCCGGAATTCGTCCGAAGCAGGTGATTCCTGTTTCCCTTCCAGCCCTTGGTTCGACACGCTGGGATCCGAAACGGGCGAGCAATTCCTTGCCTGCCCCAACCCACAGCCACAGCGGCGGGGGCTGGACATGGGGACCGTGGGGCTCGTCCTGGGTCTGATGGTGCTATGAACGACTCGGCTGCAGCGGCATTACTGGGCTCATCCTTCCGCACCGGCCCCTCCGATAGCGCACCACGTTCGTGAGCCCTGGCGCATTTCCCTTCCCCCTACCTTCCTGGGGTCACCCGCTTCGGCCCGGGCGCCACTTCGCCCAGCACGCTAATGCGCTACGCGGGATGGCACTGCGCTGCCTGTCTGCGGCCCGGGCGGTGGTTCATGCAAGTGGATCAATGAGCACCTCCGCTTTGGGTGGATCGCGGCCTTCACCGGTGCCACCGGCAATCTCTAACTGCGCGGCCTGCACAATGGCCCGGATATGGCCTTCGTGCTGCATCTGCTTCCGCCCGGGGGACACCTTTCGCTGAGCATTCGGAAGCCCAACGTGGGCAGGCGTACACAGTTGCTGGCCCTCCGCCGCGTGTGGGGTGCCAGCACTGGTGGCCTTTGGAGCCATACACCCGAACGTTCGCCTGGCCAGCGCAAACCTGGCCCTGAACCCAATCCTCGAAGGCCTTGTTACTGCTCACAAGGGCAGCTGCAGGCGCTGCGCCGGGGGCACAGTCGTTCTTTCGGACATCGACCAGGGATGCTATGAAACCAGGTTGTGGCCGCTGGCTTACAGCGGCACTCTCAGCCGGTGAGGGTTGTTGCCCCCATCGATGACATCCCTCCAGATGAACATCCCTCGCGCCCACGCCTGTGCTGGAAGCTGCGACGGTAGAGGGCTATGAGCCCTGTCCTGGCGGGTGCCGCCCGCACCCCTTGCCGAGGGCGCCCCCCGCCGCAATCCTCCTGTTGAAGACCGCAGCAAGCCAGTGCAGGCAGCAACCTGAGTGGAGCCGGGTTCCAGGCCTGTCCTACGTACCTCCTGGACTCGCATCCTCCAGCCCATCGATGTAGCCGCCTGTGGCGGCAACCCAGCTATGGCATCCGTGACTCCGACTGGGCAACGCGAGCGAGGGCAGCACCGCACCGAGTCTTCAGTCCATGTAGTTACGTTTTGAGCCAGATATGCGTGTCGCAACCTGATCCTCAATCCAGCCCCCGCG
>Ga0163217_1075589_pt1 | contig 13581 bp, 18 predicted proteins | sample SynspAceP_FD_185933 | JGI IMG/M metagenome (GOLD analysis project Ga0163217, IMG submission 185933) | Saline lake microbial communities from Ace Lake in Antarctica - Synechococcus sp. Ace-P (PacBio error correction) | ecosystem: Environmental > Aquatic > Non-marine Saline and Alkaline > Saline ... | reverse complement strand
GATCCATCAGTCAAGTGTGGCTGGATACGCGCTCATTTGCGGGTCTGCCAGCCCAGCTGATAAATAAACAAATCGGGACATTAAAAGAGCCCCGCGAACCAAGGAACTATAAAAATCGATATGAAGTGTCTTGATATACTCGATCCCATCTCTCAAAGAATTTCGGATAAATTAACGGCAAAACTTACACCACACTCATTTGAAAAGCACAATTGATTAATATCATTACTGGAGTTGTAGTGGCAATAGTCATTATGAATAGCAAAGAATCCTATTCAGCTGGAATGGAGCGATTGAGTAAATACGAAAACTGAGACTTACCGAAATGAAAACAAACCGTCCCAATAGTTCGGCTTATGCCGTGAAGTTAGATACTAGCAAGGGATGATGGAGGAATATGGACTCACTCCCTCATACTAAGTATGCGACGATAGTTTATTTCTTTAAGAATGAGTTGTGCAAAAGATTTATCTTTTCCAAAAGAACCTATTCGGAAGCTGAAAAGTCATATTTGATCGCGAGCTACGAAAAAGACTCCCATGGGAGAAGTAATTTTAAAATCAGAAAAGACGTAAACGACTACCACTAGCAGAATACCGAGACGGGATCTGTCTGGGAATCGCGCGACTAAGTCGCTCGACTACTACTTGGTGAAGAATCCCTGTAATCAGATGCAGGACTTGGCTTCCCAGTTAGTGCAGGAATTCTTGCCGAAGATCTGCAATTCTGCGAATGGAATCACAGGTAGTACCTGGTCGTATGGCAAACGGCACATTCATTGAACTTTGCAAAATACTGGTAACAAGGCCATCAGTCCGACGTACTTGCTGTATCCAATCCATCAAAAAACCAAGGAAGCATCTGAGATAAACCCGATGGAAATTTGGCTTCAGATAAAGCGAGCATTCCGGCCTAGTCTACTAGGTCACACTGGCGGAGTTTGTATTGCCCAAACCGCAAGCCAGTGCTTTTGTGAGGCGCTGATTAATGTGATCTTGATCGAGACACGTAGGAGTAGGGCAATCCGAACGGCTGTCAAAGATGGTTGATTTCTTTTTTATTGCTAGATGATGGCTGGCGCCGCGATGGCTTCAGGGAATCAAAAAAGATTAGGACAATGGTGATGTCTTTTTACAAAAACCGAAGGAAAAATCTTTTGGAGCCAAAAAGCATAAAGCCAAATTCGAATGCACTCCATCTTTCCTATGGAGAAAATAGATTGTCGCAAAAAAGCTTGGGTTCATCTCTGATGAACTGCTTGGATGAGTTTGGAAATGATTCGAGTTCAAACATCACTTGGAGCAGGGCTTTTGGCGAAACGAGATCAACGTTACAATGCCTCAAATGAATGATGTTCAGATTATGGGTAAAGCCTTTGTGCAGAAAAAGCAGAGAAACTATTTAGAAGACTCCAAAATCCGATAAGTCAGTAAATTAAGTCGATATTTTGCAAAAGATTTTGACTCAGCTCGTTTGCTAAAACGTTAACCCACGAGCAAGAGAAGCTTACGTGGACTTCCGGGCGGGGGGCCGTCAGGCCGAGAACGCTCAGCAAAGCAAGCAAGGTTAAAGGGGTCAATCAAGACGGGGTCAAAGAATTCCTTGCAGGAGGAATTCCTTGCGCAAAAAGGCAAGGCACCGGGCCCAGAAGGGAAGAAGGCGAAAGTGGAAGCGGCGAATCAAAGCATGCAGTAGTCAACCGCACCTTTAGTGCGGATGCCGAGTCGATGAGAAAAAGAGGAGAACAGGCGACGAATGTGGAAGAGCGCCGTAGAGGAACACGCGGAGGGCCGAGAGGCGGAAGAGGGGGAAGGAAGCAAGCAAGGCAGTGGGAGCGCGAAAGACCTTACGGGTGGTGGGAGGAAATCAAGGACAAGGGGGAGCGCCCCCCAGGCGAGCAATGTATTTTGCAGGAGGGATGCGCCCGACCGGAAGGGGTGGCAGGAGACGAGGGGGCGACAGTGGCCTCGGGCGAGGGCAGAGAAAAGCCTGGCGGGGTTCAGGAGGGAGAGGGGCACGCGGGAAGAAAGAGCGCTCGCTGCGCCGCCCCTTCCGGGGGGGGGGGAGAGAAGACGGGTCTTCCAGAAGATACCGCATCACTCATGAAACGCCGGAAGGAGGCGCCAGCGAAAGGAAGCGCGGATTCCACAACATCGAGGAGGACAAAACGCGCGGGAAGCGAGCAAAAGCAGAAAGAAGGCGAAGTGGGGGCCGCACCACGTGGAAAGAGCAGCCGCAAAAAACACGGCACGGCGGAGCGAATTCAAAACGGACTTGCCGGCATGAGGGCATGTGCCCAACTCGGGCAAGCGGGAAAAGCCGCAGGGGCGCGAGAAGCAGCAAATAAAGCCGGCCCTTGCCCAGAGTTGCCGAGCGAAGCGAAGACAAAAGAGGGGAGAAGGGGGCCGGAATGGTGGAGGGAAGCGAGCCGAAGGGCGCCGGCTTCAAAGCCGCCAGGTGAAGGGGACGGCGCCAGGAACGGCATCCATGCAGAGCGTGGGAAAACCCGGTGACTGAACCAGAAAAGGGTGCGCGGGGACGTCCAGGAGCAAGGAAAACAAAAGAAAGGGAAATAGGAAAAAGGAAGCGGCGCGAGGAGCAGGGGGGAAGAAGGTAAGAAGCAGCGGAGGCAAGCGGGGGCCAAATAAGCGTACGGCAAGTTACCTGACGGGAGCCCGAATTGGGGAGGCGCGAATAATGGTTAGTCAGGCTTGGCGGCAAGAAAGCGGACCCAACGTAAAGCCGGAACAATGTCAGGGAGCCAAGGACACGTGGAGCGGCACTGGGGGCGCCAAAAGCCCGCGCCCAACTGAGGCGCGGGACAACGCAGAGCAGCAGGTGCCAAACCCATTGCAATCCAGGGCCATCAGAGAGGACCCAAGCAATACGGGGTTGGCGATCCCATTCGAGGTCCCCAGTAGGAAGAAGAGGAGGGCAGGCGAATAAGGGGCTGAGCTGGGGGCGGCCAAAGAGGGTGGCCGTCGGCGGGATGGAAAAAAGACCCGCAGCCAGGGCCATAAGCCGTTGGGGGATCCCTGAAGCGCATGCGCCGGCGCCAGCCAACAGAGCAGAAAAAGAAAGCAACATTGCCGGGACAGCCGGTTCGGAGGCCCCGCCGACGGGCGCGAGCAAAGAAGACAGCAAGCCACGCGCACAAGCAACAGGCTGGCCGTGGCACGAACCCGGCAGGGTGGAACCGGGAGACGAGCCGGAGAAAGGCGCGCGGAGCGAACCAAAGCGGCCAGCCGGGTAGCGCCAAGAAGGCGGCCTGGGTGGAGGGACGGGACGGAAGCAAAACAGCAGGTACAGCGACGGATCGGCCGGGGCTACAGTTAAGCGGGCAAAAAGATCAGAGAAGGCGGGGCCACGCCAGAGGACGCGGGGAGGCCAGGCGAAGGGAGGCCAGGCGCGGCAGAAGCGCACTGCACGAAACGGGGAGCCAAGCGCATGCGGAACAGGAACGCCACCAAGACGCGCGACGGATCGCGCGCATGCCCAACAAGAGCCGCGTCGCGGAGGCGGCGAAGGGTGAGCGTGACAGTGGCGAGGGAAAGGAAACGGCGCCCAGGAGGCGGGCGGAGCTCGCGAGCAAATATGACGGCAGCGCGGAAAAGAGGGCGGGGGGAAAGGAAGCGGGTGGCAACTCCAGCGCGAAACGAAAACAACAGCGGACGGCCATACGGAAGAGGAGGGGCCCATGCAGGCCCACGCAGCCCGTGGCGAGGAGCGAAAACCGCACGGCAGAAAGCGAACGAGTGGACGGAGGGGTGGCAGGGCGTTAAGCGCAAGGCGGCGAGGGACGCAAAGCGCCGCCAGGGCAGCGGGAAAAAGAGCGTGGGCAGCAGAGGTGACAGGCACACAACCCAGGAAGAAGGATAAGCAAGCGTGGCGGCCAACAAATAAAGGGGGGAAGGGAGGCGGAATTGAGCCGAAAAGGGGGAGAAGTGATTCGAGAGAGCAAGCACGTCAAGCATGGGATGAGCACGGGGGCGCGGGGAGTGACAGCGGCCGAGTGGGTGAGGAGCAGACTGAGGCTGGCAAAAGACCCGCAAAGGAGCCGAGAGGCGCAGCCACAACGGGACTAGCGAGGGCAGCACGCCGGTCACACAGGACTGGCCCATCGGCGAGCGAACGGGAGGTGAGGCACTGGCGGACGACACCGACTTCGCTGGGCAGTGAGAGCGGGAGGGAGGCAGGAAAGGGGAGGGGGGGCGCGATGAGGTTACCAGCGGGCCAGAAACGGCAAAGAATTGGGCGTTCGGGAAGACGAGAGGGAACCCGCACGCAGGGGAATGGGGGAAACGAAGCGAGCACCCGCTGGGATTGCGCGAGCTCGAGGGAGGCCGGAAAAGACAGGGAGCAGTGGGCGGGGAGCCAGGGGGAAGCGCCGAAGCGGGGATGAGGGCAGCAGCGGTAAAAGGAGAGAAAAACGCGGATCTCAGGGAAGACGCAGACTGTGTGCGGTGGCGCAGGCGAGGCGAGGAGCTGCGAAAGCACTACTGAAGGCAAAGAGGCCCGCCCTAAAACGGAGAAGGCTACTAGAAGCCAGGAGACGGGGGAAGCAGCAGACGCGAGTGAAGGGAGAAACGGGGAGACCATTGCGAGCAAGACGGGAAAGCAAAAGGCGAGGGCGCGGAGGGGGCGCACGGCCGGGCCCACGAGCGGCGATCAGGAAAAAAACGAAAGGCTGAGCGGGGGGAGAAAAAGAGTGGAGGGAAGCCGGAAGGTCGAAGGCGGCCAGGAACCGAGCGAGCCTTGACGGGCGATACGGCAAGAAGGCGGCACGAGAAGAGGGCCCAAAACTAGGAATCGAGAACGCCCACGGGAAGTCGCGGACGGGGAGAAAAAGGGGAAAAGGGACAAGGACGAGCGACCGAACGACTGCGAGGGCGACCAGCGGGCCGGGAGCCTCACAGCGGGAGTGGGGATTGGAGCAAGGAGTCAGAGCCGAGGGGCAGGGGGGACCAAAAGCGAGCAGGGCCCAGCAGGCAGACATCCCAAAGCGTCGACGAAAGGAGGCAAGAGGCGAGCAGGGGAGCGACGACGCAGCGGCGCGCCAACAAGCCCAGCAAGTCAGAGAGAAACCGGCCGAAAAGGCGGAGATTCAGACAGGGAATGCAAGAGAAGCCAGACCAGGAAAAACCGGAGGACAAGCGACGGGGGTAAAGGGCAGCAAAGCGAAGCGAAGGACGGGCAAAGCGGACCCTGCCGGGGAAAAGGCAGAGGAGGGTCAAGGCGAGTATGCCCCGAACTGTGGATGAGGCGAAAGGTCGGAATGAAAAGGTGGGTAACGGGCAGAGAAAGCAAACCCAGGCCAGAAAATCCAAGACCGGGACACTCCAGGGGAAGGGCACAAGAGCACCACCACCGCGACAAAGGGGGAGAAACGAGGCGGAAGACGGCGTGGCGGCGGAAAGAGGAAAGGAAACGCCGAAGGGAAAGAGAAGCGGCAAAACGCAGCAGAGGCAGAGACGAGGGCGCTGCAGCGGACTGAGGACAGCGCTAGTGAGGCCCGGAGCGGCAAGAGATAAGACGTGGACTGTCTCGGAGGCGGGGCGGAGCGGGGCGGGAGGGGACGCACCAGACAAACAGCGCAGCGAGGCGAGGCAAAGCAAAGGCGAAGGCCGGGAAGGCCGGGAGGTGGAAGGATAGCGACTCGGGTCAACCCAGGGCAAGCAGGTTGAGGCGCGCGGCGCGGCGCGAACGGGGTCAGCCCGAGCTGGCAGCACGGGTCATGCAGGAACCAGCAAGGACCGCAGCGCGCGGAGGCGGAGAACGCGCGGGGGCGGCGACAAGAAAAGGGAGGAAGAACTTAGAAGAAAAAAGAACGAGGGGAGAAGGCGCCAGGCATGTAGGAAATGGGAGGACCAACTGACGTCAGAAGCAGGAAAAGGTGAGAAAGGGGAGCCAAGAAGGCCGCGCGGGGCCGCGCCGCCGGGGGGGTGGGGAGAAAGAGAGGGAAGCGAGCCACAGATTTCAAAATGGGAGGAAGGAGGAAGAGAAGTGGGGGAAGCCAAGTAAGGGAGGCGAAGGGCCCAAAGAAGGTGGCCGGGTAGCAGGGCGAGCCGAGTGGCGGGGCAGCCGAACAAGAAGAGGAAAGAAAAAGTCAGACCGCGACGTGGGAGCAGGGCGGGCAAGAGAGATGCAAAGAGCGGGGCAAGGAAAAAGGGAAGAAAGAAGCGAGAAGAAGAGCGAAATGCGGAAAGGGGGAAACGGGAGAGGCACGGGCAAAGCCAGGAGGGAAAAAGTCATGAGCCGTGAGGGGAAGCAAGCGACGAGGCGAGTGCGAGGCGGCAAGACAAGGACAGGAGTGAAGAAAGAACGCCGGAAGGAAGCAAAGAGGAGTCGGAGAGCAGGCACGAAAAAAAAAAGAGGAGGGTCAAGAAGCAGAGGGAAAACAACTGCGCGAAAAGCGGAGGCAAGGGGGGAAGAAGAAGGCGAAGGAAGGAGGCCTGTAAAGACGTGTCCACGACGACGAAGAAGGACGCCCGCGGGAAAGCCCCAAAATGGAGAGGAGGGGGACGCTGCCCAGGCCAAGGGGGGAAGGCTGGGGGCCGGAGGTGAGAAACGGACGGACCAAAAACGCCCGGCAAGACCAGGGCGCATTAAGCCAAACGGGCGGAAGACGAGCGGAAAAAGAAGCGGCGGAGCAACGGGCAGGGCAGCGGGCCAAGCCGGCGCCAGAGCGGCGGGGAGGACAAGGGCCACAGGAGCGGCAGTAAAGCGCGGCGCGGGGAGGCAAGGCAGCACCGGGCGAACAGAAAGGGCGACAGGTGACCGCGGAAAGGCGCTGGGGGGAGCGCAAGGGCGAGGTAGCAAAAAGGCGAGACAAGGCCGCAGGAAGAAGCGGTGGGATGGCGGCCAGGAGCGACCACCGGAAGCGGCGGGGCCCAGCATGAGACACCGCGATAGGACCTACGGGAGCCACGAAAACAAATGCACCGCGGGTGAGAAATCCGCGGGCGCCGCGGGGCCGCCGAGCAGGAGGGAAGGCGAGGCGGCCGAGGGCAAAGAGGTTGCCGGTGAGCCCCGGGAGGAAAAGGCCAAGGAGAGGCGGCGGCGAGTCCCAGGGGGGAATAAGCGCGGAAGACGTCGGGCGAGCGAAAGGAGGAGCGAGAGAGGAGCGGAGAATAGAAAAATGCGAGGAGGACCAGCAATGGCAGACACACGGAGCATGGTCGGGGCAGGAGCGACAGAGCGAGGCAGACGAGGAGAAAAAAGCAGCGGACAGAGACGGGCCGGCACGGATGCGCGAAAAGGAGCACCCAGCGGGTGAGAAGGGCAAAATCGGGCAAGCGGAGGAGACACCACCGACCGTGCGAAGGAGAAAGACCAAGGGAGAAGAGCCTGCGGAGTGCAGAGTGGCGTGACGCAGCGCCAAGGCCCAGCGCAAGAGAAAACAAGAAAAGCGGAGGCGGGAGGCTGGGAGGAAGAGGGGGCGAGACGTGGTAGAAAGCCGGAGGCCAGAGCAGCAAACGGACGCCAGGCCGACAAACCGCGAGCCCCCAGACCAAGGCGCAGGGGGAGGTTGTCAGGACCAAGCAAAAAGCGAGCGCGAAGAAAAGCAGCGGGGCAGCGGCGGTCCACAAGCGTTAAAGAATGCTCTGGCCACTAGATAGTGAGGCCAGGACGGCCAAGCGGGAAAAGTGGAGGCAAAAAAGAGGGGAACAAGAAAGCACCAAAGCCCAACGGGCCTGCAGAAAGCAAACCGAAAAGAGCCCAGCCCGAGAGGGAGACCCACAGTGTCACACACTAACGACTGAAGGGCAAGAATGATGTCGGACCACAGGCGGGACCAGCACGTCAATGGGGCGTGGAAGAAGATTTTCGCGCCAGGGGCGTGGGGGCCAGAGGCCGCAGGGAGAAAGAACCAGCGGGACGAGGTAAAAGACCCCGCGAACCAAGGACAGAAAAGGAAGGAAGCGGGAGAGACCGCGATTCCCAGCGCAGAAGTTCGGCCGAAAGAAGGCCAAACGGACAACCCCACGAGAGGGAAAGCACCAAGGGATTGAGGAGAGGAGAACGGGAGTGGAGGGGCAGGGCAGGAGGAGAGCCAAAGAAGCCGGGGCCACCGGGAAGGACGATGTGAGGAAGACGAAAACGGAGGACGTACGGAAGGAAAACAAGACGGGCCAAGAGGCCTCGGCGGAGGCCGGGAAGGGGTGAGAGACGAGCAAGGAGAGATGGAGAAAGAGGGGAACCGGCACGCCCGCCGACGAAGAGGCCGCGACTCGAGAGGAGGCTTAGAGAGGGAGTGGAGCAAAAAAGAGAGCGGCCCAAAAAAACGCGAGGGGCGAAGACGGAAGAGAGGGAGCGCGAGCACGAAAGGACGCCAGGGAAAGGGAAAGCGTAAAAGCAGAAAGGACGAAACGACGACCACGGCAAAGACCGAGACGGGAGCGGGCGGAAGCAGCGCGAAGGAGCGCGCAGAGACGCGGCGGGGAGAGGTCCCTGGACTGGCAGGCAACGGGCTGCCAGGAGTGCGGAAGCTGGCGAAGACGGCAATCCAGGCGAGGGAAGCACAGGAGGACCTGCGGGGCAAAAGCCAAGGCATGGAAGCGGGGGAAAGAACGGGAGACAAGGCCAGCAACGCGGGACTGGCGGTGAAGCCAGCCCAGCAACAAACCAAAGAAGACAGCGGGGAGAAAAAGCCCGGAGGGAATTTGGGCGGTCAGAAAGCAGCAGGTGAAGCCGGCGAGCCGACAGGGCCACACGGGCGGAGGGAGGCAAAAACGCGCCGACCACGGTGGCTGGGGAGGGCGGGCGGATTGGAGGGAGCGGAGCGAACGTTCAGGAGAGGGCAAGCCGAACGCTGCAAAGGAAGGGGATGCGGGGAGGCGGAGGGGGGCGGCGCCGGCGAGGAGCGGCAGGGAAGCAAAAAAGGAAGAGAATAGGGCGGAGGGCGGTGATCAAGAAAGCCGAGGAAAAAGCGTGGGAAGCCAAAAAAAAGCGAAGCCCAAGGATGCGAAGGCACGCCAGCGGGGCCAGGGGAAGAAAAGAATGGGCCCAAAAGGAGGCGGGGGCAGCGCGGAGGGAACGCGGAGAGGGGGGGAAAAGGAGGGCGAGGGGCAAGCCAGCACGGGGAGCGAGGCGTGGGCGAAAAGAAACGGAAGAGGAACGGAAGGGCGCAAAGATATAGGGCAGAGCCTATGTCGGAAAGCCTAGACAAAAGCTCACGCGCTAATAGAACACAATCGCTAGAAGTGAAACGCCAACCTATAGTTTCTACAGCTAAAGCAGGAAATTTCGAAGCGTAGTCAGGGGGCAAAAAGATGGACGCAGCGCGGCGAACAAGCGAACCCACGCGAGCAGTGAGAGGCGGACGGCAGAGGGCCGGCGAGTGGTGCCGGCTGCGCCTGGAGGAGTTTCACGGCCAGCAAAGAACTAAGTGGCGAAGGGCAACGCAAAAGAGGGGGCCAAAAGAAGCCGGCAGGGAATGAATCCGGCGCAAAAAGGCAACCGTATCCATCGGGCCACGAAGGGGTAGCAAGGCGAAGGGGGAACGAGCGCTCAAGCAAACGACAAGGCAGGAGCCAATACGACGATGGGGTCGGCCGAATGCAGAGGAAAAACGTAGGTGTATAGACAGACAGCCGGACGAGGGAGAGGAGAGCGGCCGAGAGACCTCAGGCGGAGGGGCCGAGAGCCCGAAGGGGGAAAAGGAAAGCAGGGAGGCAGGGGAGGCGGCGAAAAGACGGACGGTGGGTGGAGAACGAGAAGGAAGGGGGGGCGCACCCCAAGGAGCAAGGAGGCAGAGGGAGCGCGCGACGGAGAGTGGGGCAGGAACGAGGGGGGGGGAGCAGGCCGGCGGACGGGCGAGGCAGAAAAGGCCGGCGGAGGCAGTGAGGAGGAGGGGAGGACCGGAAAAGTAGCGCCCCTGGGCCGCCTCCGCCGGGGGGGGAGAGAGAACGGGGGCCAGAGAGACCCGCAGGCCACGCAGGAAAAGCGAAGGAGGCGGCCACGAAAGAGAAGGCAGCGTGACCACAACAAGCGAGCGACGGACAAAAAACGCGCCGGAGACGAGCAAAAAGGCATGAAAGAAGGCGCGAAGGGGGGCGCGGCACCACGAAGGATAGGCCGCAAAAACACCGGCAGCTCGGAGCAAGCAAAAAAACGACTCCGCAGGAGGCCAGGGCCAACGCGGGCCAATCGGGAAAAGCCCAGGGCGCGACGGAACAGCAAATGAAAGAGCCGCGGTCCCCAGAGGTGCCCAGTCGAAGCGGAAGAAAAGAGGGAAGGATCCAGGAATGGCGGAGAGCCCCGAGCCCAAGGCGCCGGCGGCAAAAAGTCGGTGCCAGGGAAAGGGACGGGGCGCAGCGGGCAGCCAGGCAGAGGCGTGGAAAAAACCGCGGAGAAACCAGGCAAAGGAAGGCGGGGCGGGACGGCGCAGGAGCACAGGAAAACAAAGAAGGAAAGAGAAAAGTTAAGCGGCAGCATGGACGAGGGGGGAAAGTTAAGAAGAGCGGGAGGCAAGCGGGGCCAAAATAAGCGGAACTGAAGGGACCGGACGGAGCGAACAGGGAGGCGGCCGAAGAGGTGAGCACGGCGGTTGCGGCAAGAAAACGGGACCCAGTAAAAGGCCTGAACAGCAATGCAGGAGCCAAGGTACACGGTTGAGCGCACGTGTCGCCAAAAAGCCGCGCTCCAACGGGAGGGCGGAAACGCAGAAACATGGCAACGCAGCCAAGCCAGGGCCACGCAAGAGAGACCCAAGCAGACGGTGGCGCGACAGTGCGAGTGGCCCCAGAGAAAAGAGGAGGGCGCAAGAAGGGGCGGGAGCGGGGGCGCCAAAAAGAGGTGGGCCGTCGGCGTGGAGGAGAAAAAGGACCAGCAGCCATGGCCAGAAGTCAGGGGGGAAGGCCCGGAATAGCGCATCGCGGCGCCACAACAGCAGCAAGAAAAAAGAAAGCCCAGGCTGGACGCCGGCGGAGGGCCCGACGCCTACGGCCGAGCAACAGTCACACAAAGCACCCCGCACAAAAGGCAACAGGGCGCGGCGGGGGCACGAACCCGACCCGGGGGGAACACCGAGACGAGCCGGAGAAGGCATCGCGACGCGCAAGCCAAAAGGCCAGCCGGGCGAGACGCCAGAAGCGGCCGTGTGGGGGTGGACCGGAGGGAGCCAACAGCAAGGACAGCGACGGGGAGGCCCGGGGCACCAGAAAGGGCCAAAAAGTGCAGGAAGGCGGGCAACGCAGTACCGGGGAGCCAAGCGCGAATGGGACAAGGGCCAGGCGGCGCGCAGAAGCCCTGCACAAACGGGAACCAACCGCCAGCGGAACGCAAGGAAAACGCGCCACCAAGGAGCGCCACTGAAGAGCGCGCGAAATGCCCGACAAGAGTCCGGCGTCGGATGCGCGAGGGAGGCGGGACGCAGGCGAGGACATTGAACGGCGCCCAGGGGGGCGGCGGACGCGCGAGCAAAGATGGAACGGCAGCGGCCGGGAAAAGAGGTGCGTGGGGGGGAAAGAAAGTCGGGAGCAACTCCCAGCCGCGAAAGAAAAAAACGACGGACGCCATGACTGGGAGGAGGGAGTGGAGCCCAGAGGCCCAGCATTGCCGGCTAGGAGCGAAAACCGCACGCAGAAGCGCAAAACTAGGGACGGAGGGGCGTCACATCCTGAAAGCCCAAGCGCGGACGTACTGGCTACGCTGTCTCATAAGCTCGCGCCAGCAGGGGAAAAGGAGGCTGGCGAGTCATAACCAAGCCACGACAACCAGAATAAGCTATGAAGAAACAACGGGGGGCGGGGTCCAAAAGAGAAGGGGGGGGGAAAGGGAGGCCGAATTGATCCGAAAGTCGGAGGAATCGGAGTCGAGGAGACAAAGCACGAGAGCATGGGATAGGCACGGTGGCGCGGCTAGGTTACAGCGGCCGAGGGAGGTAGCAGAGGAGGCCGGCAAGACCGCAAAGGAGCGCCGAAGTAGGTCGCAGACCCACGGACGGAGGGCAGGCACGCCGGGGTACAGCAGACGGGCCAGCGGCGAGCGAACGGTGGAGGGGCGCACGGCGACGCACCGACGCGGGGCTAGGGAGAAGCGGATGGAGGCAGCAAAGGGGCGATGGGGGGGGGCGCGAGATGGGTACATCGACCTGTGGCAGAACCGGGTCAAGAAGGTGCAGGCGGGAAGAAAACGAGCATGAACGCGACGCAGGGAGAGGAGGGAGCGAAACGCGAGCACCGGCGGGAGCGAACGAGCGGAGGGGGGGGCACGGAAAAAAGACCAAGAGGCATGGGCGGGCAGGGATCGCAGGGAAGCGCCGGGGAAGCAGGGGGAGGAGGAGCAGCGGACTGGGAGGAAAAAAGGAGAGAAAAAACGCGGATCCGCAGGAGAACCGCAAGACGGCGTGGCGTGGGCCGCAGGGCGAGGGCGACGGGAGCGGCCGAAACACGACGGAAGGCAAAGAAGCCCGCGCCGAAAGGGAAAGGGCACAGAAGGCGGATCGGGGAGCAGCGAGGCCGAGGGGAAGGGTGAGAACGGAGGGGAGACCGGGCGAGGCAAGACGGGAAGAAAAGGCGAGCGCGGAGGGGGCAACGGCGGCCACGGCGGCGATCAGGAAAAAAAAGGCGCCGGGAGGAAAGTAGCGAGGGAAGCCGAAGGGCGAAGGCGCAGGCACGCGACAGCCGCGGGAGACGCAAGAACGGCGGACGCGAGAGGCCCAAAAACGGGGAGCGAAGACGCCGGCTACGGGAAGCTGACCGGGAGCAGGAAAAAGCGGGGAAAGCGGACACGAGCGACCGAACGACGGAGGCGGACCGAGCGAGCACAGGAGGGATTGCGTCCACAGCGGGACAAGGTTGAGCGGAGCAAGGAAGGAAGCGAAGGGCGAGGAGGGACCAAAGCCACAGGGGAGCGCCGCAGGGAGACATCCCAAAGAGCGACGAAAGGAGGCAATTGAGCCGACAGGGGGCACGCGCAGGGGCGCGCCAAACAGCAAGCAGAGAAACGGGCCGAAAAGGGAGCGACAGGGATGGCAAGAGGCACAGTACCAGGACAGCGGGGAGAAAGCACGGGGAAAGGGTCATTCAACAAGGGGAAGACGGGGCAAGCGAGCGGGCCGGGAAAAAGCGAGATGGGCAGGGAAGGAGGCCGAACGGGGAGGAGCCAAAGGGGCGGGAGGAGAAGGGGGAAACGGCAGGATGAAGCAAGCCCCAGGCCAGGGAAACACAGACCGGACAACATGGAAAGGGAAGATGCACCACCGACGCGACAAGAGGGGGGAGGAAACGGGGCGGAATCGGACGGGCTGCGGGGAAAAGGAGAAAGGAAACGTCCGAAAGTGAAAGAGGAATGTCGCAAAACTGCGCAGAGGCGGAGAGTAGGGCGGAAGCGGCGGGACAGCCGCGAGTGAGGCCGAGCTGCAGATAAAGCGGACGGCGTCCGGAGGCGTTGCGGCAGCCGCGGGCAGGAGGACGCAGCCAGACAAACAGCGCAGCGGAGGCCGGGAGGAAGCAAAGGCGAAGGCAGGAAGCCGGAGTGACAGGGCAACGACGGGCACCCAGGGTCAGCAGGCGAGCGGTCCGGCGTCGCGCGGCGTCGCGAAACGGGCAACGCCGACGGTGGCATGCACGGCAGCAG
>Ga0163217_1097845_pt1 | contig 13582 bp, 17 predicted proteins | sample SynspAceP_FD_185933 | JGI IMG/M metagenome (GOLD analysis project Ga0163217, IMG submission 185933) | Saline lake microbial communities from Ace Lake in Antarctica - Synechococcus sp. Ace-P (PacBio error correction) | ecosystem: Environmental > Aquatic > Non-marine Saline and Alkaline > Saline ... | reverse complement strand
CCAGCAATTACGGGCGTGTGATTGGTTGTTGTCTTGATGCTGCTTATAAAAGTGACAACGGTTGCTGCAGGGGTTGCTGGTGGCTATTCAATAAAAAATGGTCGTTCCGACTGTGCCGCCTTTAATTTTGTCGGAGGCGCTCTTGTTACTGCTCAGGTTCGAGTGAAATGAAGATGGATTACTGCGGACTTTTGCTAGGAAGAGGATGGCGTTCTTGGATTAATGAGCCATTCGAGTTAGTAAAAAGAAACAAGAAGTTTATGCTTTGGTCGGATGTCTGCTTTCAAATTGATTGGCGCTACGGGTGATGTTGGTGGTGCTTAGCAGTCTCTCAATAATTAATGTTTAATCGGCCTCTGCCTGGCATGGCTGCCGTTATTGCCAATAATCCTGCTCCCCATGCTCAAACTAACACTGACCAATGAACTTTGCCGCCTAGTCATCCTGGATTGGGCGAGTGAAATTGAGCCAAAAGGTGGGCTTGGGTTTCGGGCGCGATTGGTGGTCATACTGCGCACATTCCGCTTTGGACCCACCAGAATTAGCAGTTGACTGTTAAAATTTCAGTAGATAGTGACTCGAATACTCAGGTAAGCTTTGTTGCCGCTACACCACGGCACGGGATTTTATTGGCTAAGGGCAAATGGGGGGCTAAGAGAAATGTTGGCTCAGCAAGGAATGACCTAAGTCGAGCAGATTGTTGGATGTTTCGCAAACAAGATACTTCTAATGCACAAGATCGATGGAACAATTTATTCAAAATATACGGCCCCAGCGAATCAAAACGACATTGTAGGGACAGTGATTGATTGAGTTAATGCGAACTAACGTATCGGTATGTTCTGCGTCCGGTGTTGATTACTTGCTTAAACATTACAGAAAAAACTTGATGGTGCTCTGTTTTGATTCTTTGTGAATAGAAGGCCGATAAGTGTTCTAAGCGTGTTATAAACGCTCTGTAGAAAGTTTTTGTGTATTCTAAAGGTTTGATAGTATGGCTGAAGAAGATGGTTTAGGATATCGAGTACAGAAAGACGAAAAGTCTGAGTTTAGTAAGAAGAAAGCTTATTATTATTGGTGCTTTCTTTTGGGTTGTTAGGTTGGCGGTGGTTTGCCAAGCGGCTTATTTTTTCTTGTTTTAGTGGGAAGTGACAGTGATTCGCGAATCCGCAGAAGCCGCATTGGCCTAAAAAATCCATCCGTTTATTTGGCCGTGTTAGGATCCTGCGTTTTACGATTGGATTGATGGTTTGGTGGTAAAGCAGCGTTATGTTGCAGCTTATATTGTCGGTTAAATCTAAAAAATATGGATCAAATTAATGCAGTAACACTCATATGCCTTTAATTCGAAATAGTCTTGTATTGCTTTTTTTCAAGTCAGTCATTTGATGAATTAAAGGGACAGCTGAAGGAAAGGTGGTCTTAAAAGCCGCTTTGGTGCAATTAATGCAATTCTTTGAGAGGAAACTGCGTCAGTGGTATTGATTGGATGTGCTATTTACTAACTTTAGTGATGCAGTAATTTTTATGTCAGCTCAAGATCTTGTTTAATCGCAGGACGAGATAGATGCGCTCCTTGCATGGATTGCGAATGAAAAACCTGCTGGAAGTAGACAACCGAATGGCCATGGATGTGGCATCTTATGACTCACTAGTCAAGAGCTATTGTGTCGTGGGCGGAATGCCCTTGGAGAGATAAACGAAACGATTCGCGCCGGTATACGCGAATTAGTTTATTTAACATTGCTTCGCCGGACGCAGATGTTTTCTTCCGGTGGTCTTCAAGGTGATGAAATTTGTAGGTGAGTATTGTTCATACGCTTTATGTTCCAACCAGTTTAAATTTAGTCAAATTAGACCGTTAAGAAGTACAGCTCTCATTTATTCTGGACGCAAAGTTAGTTTTTTAAACTGCTGAAATTTTTTTGGTTGTGACGGCGTCACGCTAAAAAATTGAAGGTCGAGAATTCACGCCCGACTGAAATTCGGATTGTTCAAGCTGATGTTGGAGCAAGTCTTTGTTGATTTGACTGAGGTTGGGCGCCGAGTATTAAAAATTAGATTTAGATATATTAGCTCAGAAGTCAACCCTTGCTATGGCAAATTAATCGTTTTAGCCGGAGTCGAGGTGTCGTTCGTGGCTCTACTTCATATGAATAATGGTGGTGGCGGGGAGCTTCATATTACTCACCTACTCTAGATTGAGCTCTTTACGTGAATTGCTTGATGCTCGGTGTGCAGAGTGATGTTTGATGAAAAGATGATCCGCTGGGGTAAAATCTCTTGAGCAAGATGTTAAAAAGATATTTGATGTAAATTTAAACGTGATGTAGCGAATCGAAAAGATTTCTTTGGGCGAAGTGTTAAAGTTTAAGTGGGTGATGTATCCCATTTGAAATTGCCAGATTTCGTCACCGTTAGAGCGAATAATGTTCCAACCTTTAAAAGGTAAACTGGGATTGAACTAATGAGCCACTACTCTGATGCAGATGGAAGAAAGTTTTAGGACGAAGGTGACGAAAATAACATGGCAGAAGAGCAAAATCCCTATGCAGTAAGGAATGGACGAAGATTTAGCGGAATGAGTGGCGCAGCAATGACTTGAAGCTGGCGAAACCGAAGAGGGCGAAAGACGGTTGAAGGACGAATGGGCGCAGCAATGACGGAGCAAGAAGTCGAGCCCGTGAAGGCTTGAGACGCTTACGAATCCTTTTCCGTTACCTGCTGTTGGCGTTGGTTCCATTCTTGATTGATTATGGATATCCGGTTGTTCTTTCTATGGAATTAGGCAACACGGAAATAGCAATCCGAAACTTAATGCAGCTGAACGCAGGGTTCTGTGTTGAGCTCGATCGCTTTGCTTGGAGAGCCGCTAGATGTATTAGTAAATGTACATTTGATAGCGCAACGGTTGAGGTGGTTGTGGTTAATGATAAGTATGTATCCGTTTAACGGATGTTGTAAGTCCTAGTTGAGCGTATTTAGACGATCTGAAGTTAGTATGCCAATTGATTTTTCTTTTTTAAATAAAATATACTATTACGGCCATGGGCTTCTGCATGGGACCGTTCCCCATTTGCAGGCTGTCGGCGCTGCAAGAAATGTCTGTGGACATCCTTCTATTTGTAAGGTGGTTTTTTCTCTGTATTTTTGTTATTGCCTTTATTCCAGCCTGCCTTGGTTTAATGAAACGTTTTTCAGTTTCTCAAAATTGCTGAAGTTAGGTCAGTCGGATTATTAATATTGTCAATGTTCAATCCTGGGTGCAAAAGAAGAAGCTCATGCTTATGAGGTGGAGCGTGTGAACGTTCTGTTAATTGGATGTGACATTCACATTCTATTTCTCATTGAGAAGTTTTCCAAACTAAGGCCAATTCAATTTGCCTCTATGATGAGCAAGTAGATCGAGAGAGTTCCGTGATAATAAGAGCAATGGGGATACTGTTGTTGATTCGCTTTTGTTCTTTTGCTACATGTTGGTTTAGGCCCTGCTATTTCTTGGGGGAAGTCGTTACAGCAGTCAAAGGTAGTGACAAATGCCGACGGTAGCCAAGGACTATACGGTTTCGTTGCAAATTCTCTTTTATCATGACGGCACTGACACTATGCCAGCGGCTTTAATGAGTGACAGCTTTTACTCGAATTTTTATCGTGGTTAGCAATTTTGCGCCAAGCAATCGGGCTGCAGCAAACACCTTCTAACCAGATTATGATAGGAATGGCTTTGTTTTTGACCTTTTATTATGACACCAACCTTAGATTAGGGTTAATGAAAGTTGCTCTACAGCCATTACTTAAAGAAGAAATGACTTCGATTTCAAGCTGTTGAAGCGGCATCTGTTTGCCTGTCGAGATTTTATGTTGCACAAACGAGAGAAGATGATATTGCTTTTTTTGTTTAAATTGGCTGGTAGAGAGGGGGACGATTTCAGGTCTATGGAAACACTTTCCTTTAGATTTCTAATTTTGCACTGCTTTTTGTAACGAGTGATGCTAAAAACGCTTTTCAAATTGCGTTTTAGTGGATCTTTATTCCTTTTTTAATTGTCGGATATGGTTGTGGCCAGTGTTTTGATGGCGCATGGGTATTGATGATGTTGTCAACCAATTATTATTTTCGCTGCCTTTTAAGATTTATTGCTTTTGTTATGGTTGATTGGTTGGTCATGATTATGGGCACATTTAGCGGCGAGTTTCGGATTTAATTATGGATCCTCAAAAGTTGGTACTGAGCTTATACTGGGCAGGGTTTTACTTAATTGTTCTGATCGTGGTGTTGTGATGGTGCAAGGTTTAATCGTAGTTTAATTGGTTAGTGTGTTTCAAGCTGCAAAAACAAATTAATGAACAAACACTGTCTTTTTGCTAGGTTGATCGGTACTATTTTAGTTTATTATGCAGCTGGGGCCGTTGGATTTTAATTGAAGTTAATGGATTTTTACATCAATTTATTTGTTAATATTCCTATGATAATTAGGCTTAATGCTAGAAATTAATCCTGATCAATTTTTAAATTCTGACGATCAGTTTTCGTTGCCTTTTTTTGTATTGTTCTTTTTTTATGGCACTGCTTTGTTGGTAGTCGTCTTGGTTAGTCCGCGATTACGCATTGCTTTCTCCTTCTTTCGTAGCCATTATTATTAACCTGTTATTGATGTCCCCTAATTATGACCCTGTTTCTCCAGCTATATTTGTTCTTATAGCGAAGCAGTTGCGGTTTATTGGTTTTTGTGCTTGGTTTTCATCACTATCATTATTTCAGCTATTTTCGCTTGAGGGCAGTTGGGCTTTGCGATGGTGGGCGGGCTAGGTTTGCCATTGTTAAGACCCTGCGAATGGGATTTCTGTTGCAAACCACTTGGGTCATTATTACCGTTCATAGGTAGGCGTTTGCCTTTTTGGGGAACTAACGGTCATCTAGTGATGATTTGAGTTATTTGGGCTGAAAGTTTTTAATATTGGCTATTGTAGTGGTTTTTGGCTAGTCAGCGCTATTGGCAATTTTGGTGTTGTTGGGGTGGGTTGGATGTTTTGAGAAGGCTTTGCTTATTTCGTATTGCCTTTGGCCATTGCTTGCTGCTGTCATTAATTTTATCTTTTGGGTGTGGTGCTAAGGCGTCTTCCTCAGTAAATGTGTTTGCGCTTTGGCTTTCCATATTATAATGTTATTCTCTTTTGTTCTTTTTCTGGATTTATGTTGGATGATTTCTTTGAATATCTACTTGTTATTCTTTGGGGAAATTATTTAACTGGATGGACGTTACGTGGGGGATTCATATTAAATGCTGAGAATGAAGACGGTGTGAAAAAACCGAAGGGTTTGCCAAGTAAGTAAGAAAAACTTTCAAGATTGCTCGTAATAAAGGTAATTTAACCTCGATCTAGATCTTAGTTCTGCGTTGTTGTTGAAGTTGCGGCCGCTACTTATTATGGTACCGGAACCTTATTGGCGCGTGATTTGGCTGGTATTGTTTAACTTTAACTTTGTTGTTGGAACGTTCGGGATATATTTGACCTTAGTCGTATGGTTTTTCATCTTTATGTGTCGATCGTCACGATCGATGGACTCTATGGTGTTGCTAATGTCCGTTCGGCTGTAGCGGGTTATTGTTGGTAGATGCTTTGGGGGGAATTTGAATTTTGCTTGGGAAACCCTTGACACCTAAACTTCAGTTTAAAATGAGCCTATAGCGGTCTGGAGCGGATGTTTTCAGTCCAGTCTTTGGTTGAACTTCTGAAGGCTATTGCAAAAAAGTTGACGCTTGTCGGCGTTGTTTGCAACATTAGTTTTAATTATTTTTTGCCCAGAAACGCTAGGGGGCTGACGTTCCAATCGATCCAGCTGGCTATTGCTTCCATGGTGTTGATATTGTTGTCTTGGTCCTTCATCTTTGTGACTCTTGCTTCTTGGCGCTAATTGCGGCTATGATGTGCCTTTTCAGGTTTGGTCTCATAAAGAAAAGCTTTAAAATGACGAAGCAGGAAGTTAAGACGAATTTAAACAACAAGAAGGTGATTCTTTGCGTACGAGGGACGGAATTCGTCAAATGCAGCGACAAGCGGCTAATGATCGAATGATGTCAGATGTGCCAAATGCAGATGTCATTATTACGAATCCGACACATTCTCTGTGGCGTTCGTTAAAGTACGATAAACGGGTGGTTGTGGCGCCAGTTTGCTCGCGAAGTGGTGTGACTTCATTGCGTTGAAAATCGTGAAGTTGGCTCAATCACTATGATATCCCTGTGATTACAATTCGCCCGGATTTAGCAAGCTTGTATATCATTCATACTGAGTATTGGGTGCGGAAATACCTCAAGGTATTTAAAGTAGCTGGCTCACTGTTTGGCTTATGTGTATCAGTTACGTAATGCTCGTACTTGGTGCGGCCACGACTGAAGTTATGCCCAATTTTGGATGTGCCTGGATGATTTCAGTGGGATGGTTAGTTAATTGTGCGTCGTATTTTTTTCTTGCCATAGGATGTTTTGTGTGAATTTGGACCGTTGGTCAGCTTTGCAGGGCAGGTTCAAGGTATTTTTAGTGGAATCTAGGTATTCCTATTTTGTTGTTGTTCGCTTTTTTGGCGATGATGATCTTACTATACTGCATTTTGCTAGGATGTTCTTTTTAACTTTTAATATTGGCCCCTTGCCATTGTCGGTGTGTTGGTCGCTATTTATTTCCAATGCGACCTTTTAGATTTGCTGTTTTTCCTACTGTTTTACTTGTTTTCTACATTAATGAGGCTTGCGCTTAACGTGGCTTCACGCGAGTGGTTTCCTTTGCGTAATGGTCATGAGAGGTGGGACGCAAGCGGGCGTAAGGTAATTCAAGCGTTTTGGCGAAGTGGTTATTGTGCAAACTACGGTTGTTGGTTTTTGTTGTTTTCCGCGATTTTTGATGAATTATCAACTTTCGCGGTAGATGGACAAAAGGTGCTGGTCGTATTTCTGAGGTTGAGTGCTCGATTTACCCTGGATGCAATGCAGGCAAAGGCAGATGGGCTAATTGATTGCAGATTTAAACGCTGCATGATTGATGCTGAGCAGGCTAAAGAGCGCCGTATTGAAATAGCTTCTGAGGCAATTTTATGGCTCCATGGACGGTGCTTCTAAGTTTGTAAAAGGTGATGCGGTTGCTGGATTATTAATACTTGGCATTAACATTATTGGCCGGCCTTTCTATTGCTATGGCGGCAACATGACCTTTTCTTTCAGAGGCAATTGAGCGGTATTTCATTATTAACCATCGGTGGACGGCTTGTGCGCAGTTGCCTTCACTTTATGTTGTCCGGACTTGCCCGCGGCGATCATGGTTACTCGGGGTTATGAGACTTGGGCGACATGGGTTCGCAAATCGTTCGGGCAATGTTCGGTTCGTCAAAAAGCTTTGTATGTTGCAGCCGGTGTTTATGACGGTTATGGGGATCGTTTCCTGGTATGCCGCGATTTCTCCTTCTTGTCGCTGGCGGCTTGCTTGGGGGCTTGCTTATATCTTGAATACCGGAAAGAAACAAAATCCGCCCAAGGGCAAAAAGGGTAGTAAAGCAATGGCGTCTGCTGAATAGTGCTGCGCCGACTGAAGAAAGACCTAGTTTGGGATGGACGTTGGCTCCTGTGATATTCTTGGATAGAATGGGGTATCGTTTAATTACCGTTTGTTGATAAAACCCAAGGTGGTGAGCTATTAGCTCGGATAAAAGGTGTGCGTCGTAAGTTATTCTCAAGATTTAGGTTTCTTAGTGCCCAGTGTTCATATCCGAAGACAATTGACTAATGGCCTAATGCATAGAGGGTCACTCTTATGGGGGTGAGTTGGCTGAAGCAGAGGTTCACCCCGATAAAAATTTAGCGATTGATCCTGGGCAGGTGTTTGGAAACTATGACGGGATTGCTGGGTAAAGATCCGTCGCGTTCGCGTTTGGACGCAGGTGGATGACCCTAAAGAAAAGGATCAGGCTCAAACCTTTGGGTATAACGGGTTGTTGATGTAAAGTTTACGGTCGTGGCGACTCATATTAATCAATCATGCATAAGCATTGCGTATGAGTTTGATTGGTCATGATGAGGTTCAGCAGTTGTTAAGCTGATTAAAACAATATAATCCTAAGTTAGCTGAAGAGTTAGTGCCGAATACTGTTGCCATTGAGTGTCCTTCTTAAGGTCTTTGCAGGAATTTATTGATTGAAGGGGGTTCCCTCTTAGGGATATGCGAAACCATTTCTGAATCAATTAATGGGTGGCAGCCTAAGACTCAGGATCCTATGAATATTGACAGCAGCCGTTCGCACATCCTTATCGCGGTTAATTATCAAACATTAGCGGATGGGGGTGATGAAATACAGTTTTGGACGCTTGAACCTCAGTTTAGAAAAAATGCTTCAATGCGACGGTTTCAGCCCAAAAGTCAGCAGTCTGGTATTAAAAATGAAGGAGGCGCTTATTTTAAGGAGCCGCAAATGCGAGCAATTACAAAAAGCTTCTCTTCGGTCAATCGGCGGAGCAGCAAGAGCGATGGAAATACGCCTATTTTGCATTCGATTCTGGCCTATACGGCTTATGTTAGCGCGCTTTATGCGTTGATGAATATGGTCAAAACTGCGGTTTTCTTTTCTTATCAAGAGGTGCCAGGACCATAAAACGTATTACTGTTGTGGGTGTTATTTGGTCAACAAGATCTAACCTATCGAGCAGTAGATTGTATCTATATTTATTGGAAATCTTTCGGGTAAAGCTATGGATTTGTAAAGAAAAAATAAACTGGAAGGATTCTAAGTTATTTCATGCAAATAGGGCGGTTTCGAGCACCTGACATTGGCGGCTAAAGCGATACGGAAGTGTCCGTTGATGCTGGTGGGCCCTGATGCAGTCATTTTGTCCAATCAACGTCTGCCTCAGGCGAGATCGAAATTAGTTGCCGCTTTGGATTATGGACGGAGTCTTACCTTCCAGCATGACCTTTAAGCGTTCTCAGCTCCTCGCTCTGAACCGTCATGGCAGACCCTAGCTCGGATACTTAGAGCGTATAGAGAGGGCAAAGCAGCAGGACAGCACCTCAAAAACTAATTACTTCCAAGTTTTTTAAATCTGAAACAGTTCAATAAAGTCTTCTAAACAAGCACAGTTGATTTATGCCTCCAACAGCTGAAGCATAAAGAGACCCCTCGGGATGGAAGGAGGCCCTATCTGTACGAAATAATGATAGTGCAAGCAATTGCGTGAGATGGGAATTAGAACTTTCAAAATGTCCGTGCTTGTTTGGAGCGCGTCCAGAATGAAGGTAGCAACGATTCCAAAGATAAGCGCAGTTGAGCAGAGATTCCGTGAAAAATTAAGGGATGGGGTTTGTCTTGAGTTTGTCTTTCTAGTGTTGATAGTGATATTCGATTTAAAGGACGGGAGGATGACTGGGAATCGTACTGCGTCATGATTATATCCCTGTTCCGTTCAAGCTCTACTGAGCTTAAGGCTGTATTGCGTTTATGGGGGCCAACAGGTGTTGTTAAAACAACCTCTATAGGGTAAGATCGCTGCTCAGCATGTATTAAAGCATTGTTTCTGAAGGGGTGGTGTAATTACAAAACAGACAGTTTATCGTATTGCGGGCCACATGAACAACTTTAAGAACCTTTTGTCGTATTCTGGAATGTGCTGTCGAAATGTGGGTTTAAGGAGTATTCGGATTTAAATGAAGTATTAGCAAAATACGCACATTTACTCTTATTTCTTGTTGATTACTGCTGGAATTGGAATCCAAGAGAACTCTTAATCTTGAGGCGACAGCTTTCTGATGATGAAGCGAGCAAGGGCTTCATGTCTTAAAAGTTGTAGGTATTAACTTGCACAAGTCCAAAGGCAAAGTTATTAAAAACAGTTGTCGATATTTACTCTTCAAGTCAATTTAAGAATGGCTGGTGTTTTTGAGTTAAGCTGGATGACATCAGCTTTCACTTGGCGAGGGCGATTAGTGTTAGTTTATTGAAGAGGGTTACCTGTCGTATTATAGCAGTGGCCAGCGTATACCTTGATGATATGAGCAGCTAGAGCGCATAACTAATTAGGTCGAAGCTGTTTATACAGCGGAGCATTATAGTCAGCTCTATGGGTCATTAAAGTATTGGTAGTAGTAAAGATATGTTATTTCTGAAAGCGTTACGCTGAAACATGTAGTTACAGTTGATTAGGCGCAACTAAACTTAAAATAGTAAAGGTTGCTTTAGATATTTTATGCAGACCAAAAAAATGGATACAATAACATACTCTAAAAAAGCGGCGCTTTCGATTGTTTCGATTGTTGGCAGTATGGGTATTTGGTAAAAAATTGCCTATCACCTATGGCTCGATTGCCCGTTGTTGTCGATATAGATGATTGACTCAGGCCGGTATGATGGACTTTTTGATTTGAAGCTTATAACGCGCCTTTGAGTTCACCAAAGTGCCAGGCTTTTGGAAACTATTGCAGGTATCGTATTCGCGCTCTATAATGGATGAGGTGAGAAAAACGGGGACTGGGCCCGCGTTCTGTTAGACGAAATGGAAGGGCGGTTTTACTAATGCCATTAAAGAATAGAGGGCCAAAATTAGGGCGTTGAGACCTCCGATATGGAGGGTGGCTGCTCACATGGGTATTAGTATGGGGGAGTATCATGATGGATTTTCATTCCTCTATGTCTACTCAGTTATTTAGCTATGAAGAATTGCTAGACCTCTTGATTACAAACTTAATCTAGAATATACTTGATTCAGAGTTTTGAAATGCACCTTACTCTTTAGTTGAAGAAGGTGGTTTTCAGAGTCCAATTAGTAAAGAGATTGACACTCTTCCTGAAAAGAGAAACAATTGGTTTTATCTCTTTTACTATAACGAAGGAGTTAAATTTAAAGAGATTGGCGCTGTTTTAGGTGTCAGTTGAATCAAGAGTCAGTCAATCCATAGTTCAAGCGGCTTATTGCGATTGCGAGTCATTTAAGTTGATTGGCGAGATTAAATTATGAGTTTTTGAATAATTACCTTTTGGCAGGTGGAGGAGTGCATTGGATAAAAAAACATGAAGATCCTGATTGTTGATGATTTCTCGACAATGAGAACGGAATCATTAAAAACTTACTACGGGATTTAGGGTTTTACCAATACGGTTGAGGCGGTATGATGGAACGACTGCGGTTACTATCTTCAAGGTGGGAACAATTCGATTTTCTTTGTAACGACTGGAACCATGTCCGGTGTATGACAGGTATTGAATTGCTTCGTGCAGTTCGTGCTGATGAGAAATGAAAAGTATCCCTGTTCTCATGGTAACCGCAGAAAGCTTAAACGTGATTCAAATTATTCTCTGCAGCTCAAGCAGGAGTTGAATGGTTATGTTGTTAAGCCGTTTTACGCAGTTGCTGCTCAAAGAAAAAATTGGAGAAAATATTCGAACGAATAGACCTGCAAAATAGGGGCTTTAGGATGTCCAAAATGTATTTGGGCTCTGGATTAGTGGAATTGAAGATCTAGTTAAAAAAGGACGGTTTGCTGTTAGAAACTGTTAAATCACCTTGAAGTGGGGCGATTTTTGGTGCTGCTATTAAGATAATCCAAGAATTAAGTGAAGCTCGTCACAATAGCTTCTACAACGGAAGTGGGTTATTTAACGCGAAAGTTTGCATGATGCTATTCGTGAATTTTCAAGTTGATTCTATAGATTTGGTTGTTGGTGAGGGCGGGCGTGATTCTTGCCAACAAAATACACCGATGCTTCAGATCGATCTGAATTTATGTTATTGAGGGACGGACCAGTGGCTGCAGCCAATTAAACCATGGAATATGGTCTGATAGTAGCGTTCTGTGGCCAGTGAATTACAGAGTCAGGCTAGAGAACTACGAAAAGATTGGAGTCGTTAATACAGCGTGATTTAACACCACAAGAGTTTCGAGACTACTATACAAGCGCATAGATGTTCTTTTATTCGTATTGCGGATGATTGTGCCACACTTTGCATTTCCAAACCTCACCACCAATTCTTCTTAGAGGCAGGGTTATCAAGACTTAACAGGTCAAAGTTGAATCGCTAGAGTGGAATGATTTAAATTCGAGATGTAGAAGAATAAAAAACTTGCATCTCGTTTGCTGTTGCTGGACGCGTTGATAGTATCTCTGGAATTGAACATCAGAGAAGGAATCTGAACACGATGATACTCGTGGACACGGTCAGCTATCAATAAAACAAACAGCTGAAGTACTGAATAGTCAAGGACGAAGTAGACGACTTGCTATCAAGTCTTGGGTTTCTAGAAGGGCTTGAGGATTTTGAGTTTTCGAAGTCGATGAAGAGATTTCTACAGGATTTTTTGTAGAAGGCTGGGTTGAAATTCTTGAACAGCTTTCCGAAGCAATTAGTAGATTTAGAGCAAACCCAGATGATAAACCACTGCTTTTATGCGTTTTTCGTTGGTTTTCATACCGTAAAGGCGGTTGGCGGGTTTTTTGCAATTAACTGCTTTGGTTGAATTTGGCTGCCATTATGCTGGAAAACGTTTGATATTAAAGAAATGGGCCAGCGTAAAATAGATTCTATTAATGGGACATTGTTTTTTACAGGCTCTTTGATGCTGTAAATGAAATGTTCGAGCCGTGCTGGGCTGGCGGTGAAGGCCAGGGAACGTGGCTTCGCCAGAGTTGATTCCGGGCACTTAGTGCTTATGCAACACCTTCCTACAGCGGAGAGAACTTTGCAGGTGGAAAGTTGAGCCAAGGGCGTTGTTTGCTGAAGATAAGGTGATGATTCGGTTGGGGTGATACTGATGAACTGTTGGATATTTCTGACGATGGAATTCGAATCTTTATTTAGATTGCTCTGGAGGATACATCATCTGATGATGCATCACCTAAAAGCGCGTTGCTCCAAAAACGGATGACGGAAATTTACAGAGGATGATTTTGATGGCATTGCTCAATCATCATGGTAGCCGGTGGCGCCTTGGAATTAAATGATGAGCCAGCGGACAATGCTTCCCCAAGCGCGGTTTCTTCTGATGGAAAATTACAAGGAAGATGGAATTTGAAGAGTTACTTGATAAAGCTCATGGCGAAGGGATCAACTTAAATAAAAAACAAGAAGATTAAAATTCAGAAAAAATTTTGTTGATGAAAAAACCGAAAAAGGTCGTTACGCCTGGCTGGTGCAGATTCTAATTTGGATTACGGGAAGATGAATTTTGGAAAAATCTCTACTAGGACCACTTTACAGGAAAAAGGGAGGGCGAAGAAAAACTGAGAAACCAGCGCTTCTAAAAACCTGAGCCGAAGGTTTGCTTAGCTAAGCCCAAATCAGCGGCCTAAAAACCTATTCGAACAGCCTTTCAAGGCTTAAAGCGGCCGAAACCTGAAGGGGCAGAATTTCCCAAGTCAAAGGAAAAAAAAAACGGGGGGCCAGATTTTGGGGGCTGTTTTTACTCAAAGAAAAAACCCCACGGTTTTCCCGAGGGTTTCGATTAACTAATGCGGGCTAGGGACGGACGATTATAATTGAACTGGTGGGTGAGCTTAGTGTGGTTTCGAAATCGCCTGTTCGACTAGGTCATTCTCTCTCTTTTT
>Ga0163217_1021932_pt1 | contig 13582 bp, 5 predicted proteins | sample SynspAceP_FD_185933 | JGI IMG/M metagenome (GOLD analysis project Ga0163217, IMG submission 185933) | Saline lake microbial communities from Ace Lake in Antarctica - Synechococcus sp. Ace-P (PacBio error correction) | ecosystem: Environmental > Aquatic > Non-marine Saline and Alkaline > Saline ... | reverse complement strand
TCTAAATAAAAAAAATTTCCCTTTCTGAAGGGGCAAAATTGGCCAAGAAGTTGCATAAGGTCTTCTGAGGCGCAATCTTTCCGTCTTTGAAACTTGCCTTACTATTTCAACTTGGAAAATTCTGAGAGTTTGGGAAGGAAGCAATTCGTCCTCAAAAAAAGTATAGAAGAACTGAGTTGAAATGGGAAAAAATTGGCTTTCATTTTAATTTGGTAGTCGATGCGAAAATTCAATGGAATCAGATGGTAAATTCTAGAACCTGTTCCTGCAGGCGCTTTCAGAATCAAATTTAACTTGATAACCATTTGAATTATGCTAATACTTAAAGCTGAATTCATTAGCCAATTATCTGGTAGGGACAAAGCCAACCCAGTTTTGAGCTTCTTTTTCAAGTTTGCAAGGCAAAAGAGTAAAAGGAGCTCGGAAGAATTCTTTCCGCCATTCTATCATCTTCCCCTCTAAAAATAAGGCCAAGCCCCGAGAAAAAAGGACTTGATCTCCGGTTTTCTTCTTCGGTTCAATTTGGGTTCTCGGAAAATCAATTTTGAAAAGTAGCTTTTGAAATCGATTTACCTCTCCAAAGCCGTTTGGATCTACCTTTCTTGGGGATTAGCTGAATTTTTCTTTTTTCCCCAACAATCGCTTTTTCGTATTGTTTCAAAGGGCTGCTTCCCCATTTTTAAGGAAGGTCTTAGCTCCTGCAGATCAAGAAACTCAATTTCCCTCAGTTTTGGGATGCTAAAGTGATTTATTGTCTCGAAGAATGAGATCGTGAAGTTTAATTTGCTGTAAAACTGAAAAATAGGAGTCAGGCCATTATTTCAGAAGGGCCGGAATCGAGCTCATTTGCATTCTTTATAGGACTATTCTATCCATCATTGAAGGCACACCATTTATCAGAAAAAAAAACAGCCATTTTGGCCTTGAGTGGTAAGGACAACTCCGGCTTATCTATCGAGCGTTTTAGATTTCAAAATCGCTTGGGCCGGGGACTTTTTCCTCTGGGACATCATTCATTTTTGGGACTCTCGCGTGGAAGATTTTTCCCCTGTGATTTCTCCCGTTGAGCTGTCAATTTGCGCTCCCGTTTTCGGATATTGGAGCTGTGTAAAAACCTGGAACTATGCGGACCAAAACATTGAACCCCAAATTCGATTTACTTCGCGTCCGTAATGCCTCCCAAAAAATCCATTCATGGCATACTTACCTGGCCGAATAAGCTGTTTCGTTTGCTTGGCGTTGCTCGGTAGCCGTTTGATAGAGGAAATTCCTATAATCGAGCCTTTTCGTTTTAAGAATTCTCAGGGGCCAAAGCAATTTACTTGGTAGCATTTTTACCGTTTCCGTAGGAAACAATTGGTATCCATCACTTGCTTGGAATTACATCCAAATCCAAATCCTGGAAAAGTTGCTTCGCAATGGGGAAAATACCTGCGTTATTGATTCAGAATATCGATTTTACCAAAAAATGAGAAATGGTTTTTTCTTTGGACATTCGCTGAATATCTGCTTCTTTGCTGCATCTCCGCTAAAATCGCAAAAACGCGTTCTCCAATATTTTTGAGATTTAGCGACAAGTGTTTTTATCTAGCTTTTCTTGATTTCTTTAACCAGTGATTACGGACTTTTTGCGCCATTTCTTACCAAAAAACCAGCGCAGCATTGCTTCACCCCGATCCCAAGAGTGGGCACCAGTTGATGATTACTGTACTTTATCTTTTTTAAAACTTGCTATTTCATTTCATACCCAAAGATAAGGAAATGATAAAAATAGGACCGATTGTTTGAAAATGATGATTGAATGGATGTTAAGAAGGCAAATCTCCAAAGCCTTAAACTCTTATAGATCCAAACTACACATCTTACAATAAAATTTGGGAATCTCCGGAATTCCAAAACCAGCATGTGCCACAGCATAGCTTATTCGCTCTTAAGATTTTCCAATCTGCTAATTATCTCAGCTTCGAGAGCAATTTGATTGTAGGAAAAGGAGTTACGATTATTGGTAGGAGGAGCTTCAGAGAAGCGATTTGACTTCGATGATGATAACTATCAGAAAACATTTGATTAATCCGATTGAAGGTCAAATCGCACCCGCTGGATGCTCTGGGCTAAATCTAAATCACGTATGCCTTACAATCAAAAGCGCCGGCTGGCGCTCTAAAAAGGCCCAGAAAACATGCCTCAGCATACTTCTAAAAATTGGCTCTTAGACTTTCAATCCACCTTTATTCAGCTTCGGAAAAGCAAATTTGATTGTTAGAAAAAAAGATTTAAAAATAATCACCAGAAGCTTCAGGAGAAGCGATTTGATTTTTATTCATTCAAGCCTTAGTAATCAATTATCATCTAAGGAAATTTCGAATATAAAATCGTCCTTAAACTCAATTCGGATTTTTCAGAAGGCCTGTATATTCTTTCTTTAAAGTCATTTTCTTGTGCGGTGAATTCGTCTTTGATTCCAATAACATACCTTACCGGTAAACATGCATTCCTGTTGAGACTTCGAAATATGGAAAAAAGCGCCATACCTTTCTGCCATTTCGAAGAAATTTCCGTACTGCCCAACTTCTTATCTTTTTAAAAAAATGGTTAGATGAAGTTTTTACATTTTTCCGCCAAATCTGAAATGGTTTGTCAGGATTCAGCCCTATGACAACAATGTTCATTGATTCCGACAACCCATGACAAACTTATGGATTTGTGACCAGATCTTGAACCATAGGACGCCATAAACCCTTAAAAAACTCTGCCCCCGAAAACTCTTTTTCAAAAGGCTTCGTTCGTTTCCCTTCACAGCAAAAATCAGCTGGGGGATTATATTACTTGAATGGAAAAGTGGTCTGGCAAACCTTAATAAATTAAATTTAATTTCTTGAGTAATGCTAGATTAAGTATCTTTCATTTGAAAAATATGCGTTTTCCCCCTTTTTTTTTCCCATATTTTGCGCCTATGTCGAGAAAAATGAAAAACAAGGTCATTACCAATCTTTCTCATTGAGCATTTCGCCTCAGAATGGGTTAAAATTTTTGGCCTTGGCCATCATTTGAAGGAAAAAAAGGTAGTATTTGTCACTGGGTTAGCCCTGGAGATGTGGTGATGTAAGACATTTACCAAGGGGCAAGAGCTCCTTTATGGAAGGGCGAGCCTGTTGAAATTCCATGGCAATTACTCCAAAGAACGGAAATCGAAAACCTTTCTGACTCACATTCCACGTTTGCGTGGACGTTGCAAGTGGCAGCATATCAAATTATGATCTTTCAGAAAAAATTACAAGCCTGGGCAGCAGGTTCTGGATATTCATTTCAGCGAAATTGCCAAGGTGTTCCTATTCCTGAAGTATGCCAACTTTAGGATCTAGAAAAAACCAAGATTATTACCGGTAATAAACTCGATTTTACTTTTCAAAAATTAAAAGTGCTTTACCACTTTGAATCAAATCCGATCCGATTTTTGAGGGAATTTATGATCGAAATTGCTTCTAGGTCTTTCATTATGCCCGAAAAATGTTTGACAAAATCGTGGGATTTGTAAGATCATTTGCTATTCTCCAAGGGAATATTTCCAATGATGTTTCGCAATTGAAATTCGGGCTTTTGCATTGAAAAATTAAAGATTTACTTTTCTATGATATCCGAGGTCAAGTTCGGGATTGTTGCGGAAAAATCTGATATTCCGTTTACCACAAGACAGGGGAAAGCGCCATGGTGATTGTCCAGTTTGGGGAAATGGGACCCGCGGTTCCAATAAAGGTTTGTGATGGAGTTTTAAAATCAAAAATTTCCCGGGAAATCACTGCTTTTGGAATTCTATTGTAATTAAATCTTAAAGGAAATGGACATTTCATTGAATCTTAGAAACTGGGTTTTACTTTTCGGGAAAAAAGGGAACTACATCGAAAGAGCAAATTTGGAGGGATTTTGACAATTCAGGGGATCAGCTCCAAAAATCATATTTAACCAAAACGAATTCTGGAAAAAACAGCGCTATGAGCTTTACAAAGTCGCTCGAGATTTTGCCCAGTTAAAAGGGGACGAGGTTGTTTATTTGGATTTGTACACCGAGAACAGGGGGGACTATTGCAAATTTTGTTTGGGCAAAACAAGCTAAAGCAAGTATCGGGTAAATCCGAATAATGTGGAATCTTGCTATTGAAGACGCCAAGTTAAACTCCAAATTGAATCGCATAGAAAACAAAACCTCGGGTTTTATTTGCTACGGTGGCACATGAAAGAACATTGCCTCAATGAAAGAAGTTCATCGCTAAATCATGCCAAAGCCTTGATTCATTCATAACTGAATCCTCCACGACAGCAGGAAATGGAACGAAAAAAGTCGGTGGGGAGATGCTCCCTCCAGGCTTTGAAGGCACCGTGAAGATTGTTTTACGTGTCCTGCAAATCCAGCTACGCAAAGCAAGAGCATATTGTGGCCTGGCCTCGGCTGAAAAAATATGATGTAGAAAAGATTTCAGCCCCGTTTGATACTGTTTCCCCAGACTTATTCATTGTTTTAGAGAATGTAATAGCCGTAATACTTAAAGAAATGATTGAGAGAATGAAAAAAATTGCACCCGAACTAGGACGGGGGGGGAAATATTTTGGGAACAATTACCAAGCTGATTTTTGTTAAAATTTTCAGGGGCGACAACATTAAAGGAGCCTTCTTATCAAGTTCGCACAAGAAACCATTTTTCCGAATACTCCCATTTTCACCCTGATATCCAAAGAGATGCAAAAACCCAATTGGGGGAAATTCTTTATCGGAAAAAGCCGAAAAGATCTGGATTGAATTACTTTCAACACTTACCTTGATGAGTTTGTACAACGGAAATGATTGGGGAAGAGGTCTCTGGAAGGACTTCCCAAAAAAAGCCTACAAGAGAATTTCCGAGGAGGTATTGCTGGCCTGTTTGTGAAATTGGATTGGGAGGCTGTTCCACGGAGCTTTGTTACTTTCCCTTATCCGAACGATAAACCATTAAAAAAAAGGCTTTACCAATTAAATTTTGGTAAAGTTCTTTTAGTTTAAACTGAAAATAAGGCGGAGTTTCATGATTTTCTATTGAAACTTATAATTCACAATCGAATTAGCTTTTAACGGCTTGGATTTAAAGAAGGTTCTTTCACAAAAATGCTTCCAGCCTCCTCGCATCTTAATTCTGCAACCAGCTGTTCCAAACTTTTAGTTCACTTAGGGAATTTTTTCCGCTTGCCGATTTGAGTTGAGCTTTCCTGTTGTCCGATTGGGGAAAAATGGATGGTCTTGGCATGTTTTCCAAACTTTTTCAAGTCCTTCTGATCGCATGGTGAATAAGGCAATTCGTAACTCTTCACCACCATTCATGAGATGCAGTGCATAGGTCAGGTCCCAACTCGAACAGCAGGTTATCAAAAATCTGTATATCCTATAGGTAGTTTAATCTTCATTAGTTCGTCGCTCCCACACCGGCATAGCTTTATGCAGATAATGGAAAAAATCTCAGAAGCCAGGTCCCGTCTGAAATAATCCAATCATTGCTGGTAGGGATTACGTTCCTAATTCATCTTGAAAACTCCATGAATTATGGGTCCATTCGTGCATCCGGTCGCAAGTTTTTGCCGTCCGTATTACCGAATATTAATCTCAAATTTTCAGGCTTCATGTCGAAGGGGAGTTGGCGAGAAGAGAAAACACTTTTGCTTTCTCAGCGTTTCTAAAACTTGGAAAGATTCCCAAACTTAAGGGGCGTCGCACCTAAATCACCAGGTTCACACAAAAGAGGAATTGGTCGATTAGCCTTTGTGCACCTGATCGATACGTGATTTTTCCCTTTTTGGCTTCACCAATCGGCAGTAAAACTGGAAATCACTTAAAGCCCTGATCTCGAAAGCCAGGGAGTATCCTCCACCAAACTTAGATATTTCAAAACACCATTAATGAATCGCAAGCAGCATAAATTAACCTTCGTAAAGTTGCTTTCCCACCGCCTCAACGAAAAGCGATTCGATTAGTTTGCAATTTACTTGGACATGTAATTGTTTTTGGAATAGCATTCATATGCTGCTGTATCTTAGACTCTCACTCGGGCAAACCGGCCTTAAAATACTCCGACAAATGACTCGGTAATAGGCGCATACGAAAGATCGGAAATGGAAACCGCCCTTCCATGAGGCAACGATCGTAGTGCATACTTTCACATGAATCTCCCGCTGCCAATTCAAATTACAGCCCGCCATCACATCGCCCTCATTCCTTATTTGCCGATAGGTGGATTGCCATTCCTTGATGGATTACTTTTTTTCATTCAAATGATTCAATTTAGGCAAATTCACCTTAAGTCAGCTGATTTCTGTTTCTTTTTTATCTGAACATAAGATTTTTTAATTCTAACCTTCAATAGCCTAGACGTTTTAATTAGTTGTGAAGACTAGTTACAAATTATTTGGAGGATGGGGGCTAGGAGGCCAAGCCCATCTCTTTACATGCCAACTTGAAAACTTTGGTCGTCAGAACTTTTTTCAATTCTAATTCACCAATTATAAAAATCCTCGTTTCAAATTTTCTCTTGTCAAACAGTCCAGCCAAAACCCCATTTGTTAGTCCATCGGGTGCAAAAATTACCATCTCTCATAAATTTATTGTCGGCCCCTTCCTTTTGGAGTTTCATTCTGAGAATTTTCAAGAACCTGCGGCTTTAAATCTGGCGACCTCAGCAATATAATTCCCTCCCACCGCAAATGCGATTGATTGGACCCCCCTCTGCATTTTCCGGTCGATTATATTTTTTGCAATGGGGGAGTTCGGACGGTGTCGCTTGAAAGTAATTTCTTACCTTTGGTCTCTCCCACCTGAAAAAAGGAAGTTTCTACCCCTTCGCCTGTACCTTTTCAGTTTTGGGAAAAGGTGCTTTTCCTAAACAAATTCTTGGGAAAACGCTCATTCGATTTTTCGAAGTCAACACAATAACATAGCCCCACCAATGCCACGATATTGTTCGGTTTCTTCTCATTTTATTAAAATTCTTATATTTGGAACTGAATCATTTTTCAGGAAGGCCAACAGGGCTGTTTTGACCCACTAATTGAAAAATAGAATTTAAAGATACAAAAAGATATGATTATTCGTTTTCCGACAAAGCTAAGCAGCGAATTTTGGAGCCAAGAAAGAAGAAGGCCAGGAACCGAAAATTGAAAATATTCGGGTGTCTGTAAAAGGCGGTGGATGGTTTCAGGCTTAATGTATTGAATCTAGTTTTGATGGCGCGGCAAGGTCCGGACACGGATTTTCATGTATTCGAAGATATAAGGCGTGAACGATCCTAGTGGACGCAAAAGCTTACTTTAATTTGGCTGGAATACCCACCTTGGGAACACAGATTGGCTTGAATGGCCAAAAGGATTTTCAATTTGTAAATCCCAATGGCAATCGAACCTGTGGATGTTGGGAAAGCTTTCTCAGTGTTTTAATCTCCACTTTAAGAACTCTTTCAAAAGACGGCTCAAAAAGCTGTCTTTTTTTTATGGCTTTTCCCAGAAAAGGTTATATTCAATATTGGTTTTACCGCGAAAGACACAAAGGTTTGCGCGAAAGGATTCACGAAAGAGTTTTGACCTCACAAATGCTAATTCTCCAAGAAATTTGGAAATTGATTTATTCTAAAAACTCCATTATCGGATATTTTCAATTTTAATTACCTTCGTTGCCTTTTACTTTTTAACATCACTAACAGATCATTCAGGTGCTGGACCTACGAATTTTGACCATCTTTTACCCTTTCTTCAAGCACGATATTTCTTCATCTTGATTTGTCGTTGAAACTGTTTTTTCTTACCCAGATCAAAAAATAAACAGGGACCGTCAAATCACTTTTGGATTTAAAGGGGTTTCTCCTATTTAAAACCTTCAATCCTTACCTTTGCCCAACATCAAAACTAAACCAAAAAACCCAAAATTCATTGGGAAAGATTCAAAATCAAGAAAAAAATTCAAACCAAATTGACTTCATACTGCCCCTAGGTGGTTAAAATGGTGCGCGTTTTGCAGATTTAATATGGCCAGTTCGATTATAAGCTCTGAAAATGAGGAACACACCTGTGGTGTGCGGAATGGAAGCTTGGGAGTATTGGATGCTTAATCGCATATGGTGTGAGTTTATGGAGTCGAAAGGACCTGGAGAGCTATGAATCTTATTTCACAAACAGTAACTTCAAATTGATGCTTTCCAAGATTTAGTTGGAAGGCCAAGGCGCCAGTATACTTGCTTCCCAAATTGAAACTGGAGGAAATCCGTTAGATGGATTGATCCGTTTATAAGTTTGCAGAAGAGAAATTACCATGTTGTCTCCTAGTGAACGCTCTCCAATTATCGAGCATAAAATATAGGGAAACACTGTGGTCATTCAGCACAATACGGATGGGGCGCTATTTGACAAATATTTCAGACGAAGGCTGGCACTTTTTGCTGTTGCCAAGGTACCTTAAAGCGGATTGAAGCGGCAATCTTCTTACGCCAGTCATCTATCTTGATGAAGTGAAATTCCTATCATATTCACTGTAGGAGAATTTGGCAGGGTTAAAAAAATGTAGATCATTTCTGGAACTGGATATACAGGTTTCTGGAGGTTTTGAGATCTATGTAAAATCGGAAATTGGCGGAGAAGTTTGGAACGCCATTTTTTCGCCTGCAGGGAAAAGACTTCCGATATTCAAAAACCAAAATCGGGTCTTGGTTGGGGCAAAGGAGGGACCTACTTACGGAATGGAAATGGGGTTATTTGCCTTTATGGGAAATGGGACATCACCGATACGAACTTTCCCCAATTGAAGGCAGGGCTTGGATGACTCACCCAAATTCACAAAAGATTTTCACCAAACTTCAGGAAGCGATAATCAGCCACAAAAAGAAGCTGGCCGTCGTAAACGCGTAAAAAACTGGTTGCCTTTGTGATGCGCAGGTCGAGCGGGAATTCCTTAGAGGTTCATTTAACCAATATTTGTTGATTCTGCTGGGCTGGGCGAATATGATCGGCGAGTCACTTCGGTTACTCAGGTCAGCCAAGTTTGGGGAGGTCGGGGCATAGGAAATGGGATATGTGAAAAACTGAGATTTGCTAAGCCAGGAACAGCGATTTTCATCCAAGTAAGAACTAAAAAATCTGAAGGCTCAGGGTCGAAAAAGAATTAACCACTTTAAAGCAATGAAATTCGAGCGTGAAATTTATTCACACTCAAGGATTTATTATCCCATCATGGAGGAATCCATATGACCTTTAAAAAAAGCAACCTAATAAACAGCGGAGAAAAAAAGTTAGAAGATCTGCTTCAGGTCCTTGAGTTGATCAATTGCATTCCGCGCTTGAAAAGGTAAAAAATCGTCGGTGGGTGGTCGATATTTTTTCGAGCGACCCCACCATGGTTTGCAGGCTTTAGCAAATGGGATTTCAGAAATCCCGAACTTCTTTTTGCTGACCTTGGAATGAAATTTGTAGGCAAAATGTCTGATCAAAGCGGCTATTTGATTGCGGGGGGATGGGGGAACTCGGAACGGTTTGACCGCCAAAGGTCTTTGAGTTTGGGAAATTTCTCCAATCGCCTATTTAATGGAGCCATATACTTGGTCAAAAGGCTTGCGATGACCACTACCATGGGGACTTTGGGCTATTTTTCTTAATTCTTCAGAAGCGGAAATGAGTTCCAAATCGGACACTTCCCTATCTCCTTTGCTACCCAGTTTTCCTAAACTTACAAAACCAAAGAGATCAGGATTGTCTAGATTCCACTTGGCGCGGGCTGGAAAGGCAATATTCAACTTGGAAGGACCATCACTTTATGCTGTTGCTTTGGCTAAAAGCACTGGAAGGCTACAACATGAGGGCCACCGATAGATGGGGCTATAGCGGGATTGAAGCCACTTTTTGAAAAAGGAAAAAGTTTACGATTTGAAAGTTTTTTCTTTCGGCTAAGCTTCTCATGCCAAAAGCGGTCTTCAAAACCAACCATATCGAATCAGATCAATTGCAATTTTTTGTTTGACACTTTGATTTATATGAATTTCAGTTAGTGTAAAAAACTCTCCTCAAAATAAATTCTCTTATTCAAAAGGTTTTGGGAGTTTTAATTTAATTTTTTTTATTTATTAGTGCAATAATTGAAAAATATGTTCAAAATTGATTTTTGTATTCATTAGTAATATGCGAAATCAAAAAGCTGTTCAAATCAACTATGCTCAAAGTTGTTTATTCTCGGTAAGCTCTTTGAGCTGTTTTTTAATGGGGAGATCGCCAGTCCCTTTCGATTTTTAGGACAAAAAAACTCAAACGAGCTGAGGAAGTTGGGCTTTTAAGCGGAGATTCAGAAGGAATTCGAATTAGTCTTCGAGAAAAAAGGAATTCTGGGGCAAAAAAAATACAACTGATGTACCGAGGGAAAAGGTATGAGGCTGGATTTAGATCAAGAAGGATAGTGTTCAAACTTAACCTTATGAGCCAAAAGGCACATCTAATTTACAAGCTATCGAAAAAAGTGAAACCACAATCTGAAAGTTACCTAGAGAGGAGAAAATTCCAAATTGATTTTACTATTTCCAAAATTTCCAATAGAAAACGCCTCCTGGTCCAATAGGTTCTAGGGAATGCTGTCAAATAAAAAACTGGAGGAGCTATAGAAAGGCTACACATTTGGACTTATTGTTGGGGACAGTCACCGGCTTGTATGGATATTTCGATCCGCTGTATTTAGATTATTCAGCATTCCGGCTAGCCCCAAAAGTCATCAATTGAAGAAGGACATATTTAAAATTCTGATCACGGACGATGAAAATCGTAAAACCATGACTCAGGAAATTATCTACAAAAAAACTTTTATTTAAAAAAACTGAGTGTCAAGTAGGACCGAAAATCCCGAGTTTGGAAGAAAAATTTGGGATTAAGCGGTACGCCCAACTTTGGATTCAATAGCCAGCTATTCCATGTTGTCCTAAGTTCAGGAAAGGGACAATGAAAATTTATTTGCCAAATTAAATTTGGAAAATTTGTTTCCCTTTTAGAGGTCCCACCTGTCATTGGGTCCTTTTGATGAAAAAATCATAACCCATGGGAAATCATATTATTGAAATGTAAACTGTCAAGTGGATTGTTGAATTTTATTCTTGTTCATGGATGCGAAAGCAAAGTAGTTGTTGTAATTATTTCAACAGCCACTAATTTCATTGACTTATCTGAAACAGAATATTTTTAGTCTCTCTCCCTAAACAAAAATCCTATTTTTTTCAAAAAATCTTTAAAGGACTATGGCTATCACTGGATTTTTGTTATGGGGGGATTATTTAACGGTGTTGCAATTCTCTATTTTTTCTATCTCTTGAAATTTGGCTTGATTTTCAGACGGCTCGGCAAAATTCATCCTAAAACCCACCAACAGAAATTCTGGAAGTTTTTCCGAATTTTAAATACTGGGAGTTTTAGGGGATCCTATCCATAGAGTCCAAGAAGTAATTCCTTTGTCAAAATTATTGAATCTAGGCTATTCCATGGAATCAGATAGGTGTCCCTATCAGCTATTAATGAAGCTTCATTTTACTTCATATACAGAAAATAAAAATTTACCCGGTGAAAATTAAACTCAAAACCGTAATTTCCAGGAGTCCCCACACTCGTTCCGGCATGGTTGGTTTTAGGCAGACAGTTGGGGGACACGAAAGCGTTAGATTTCAAAGAAGGAAATGGGATCTTAGGCTGGGCTTCAATGACCATTTCTTGTTTTATGGGTGCAGAATTTTCTCAACAGATCCAAAAAACAGCTCACGATAGGATAGCATTTCCAAAGAAGGAAACTCTAAAAAGGCCTCCCCAAAGCGTGAAGGTAAAAACTGTTAAAACTTCTCCCCAGAGTTGAAAAAAAAAAATTTTTTTTTTTTTTTTTGTTTGGGGCGAGATCTAGCCTCCAGGTTTTCAATTTTTTCTTTTGGTGAGGTTCTGAATCTACCACCGACTCCATAAGCAAACTTGGTATTGATTCAAATTCAAAATGGACTTTGCACTAGAAAAAACATTTCCAATACATTTCAAATGCCACTGCACCCCATCTTGGCAAAAAGAACATCCAGCGGTTATTCCTCCCCTGGAGAGCAAACCAAGTTCGCATCTCACGGTATTTCCCCTCAAAAAACAGCACCTCTTTTAATACCCTTATTTCCTCCCAAGTTGGCTTAAGACGAAAAAGGGAGTTCCTTCGGAATTGGAATTGGGCAAAGAAGTTAAGTAGCCCAAACACGCTGTTCATTTTTTACCGGACAATAGCTTTCGGGCATTTCAATCAGGCAGAGTGCTATATTTTAAAATTCCCCCTTCTAAAGTCAATTCCAAATTGCTGAAAGCTACTCTCTACGATAGTTAGCCACGGGGGCGTAAAAGCTGTCAATTCTCGGGAACTCATAGAGCATCAACAATCGACCCAATTCCACTGATTATTACCACCTTCCTTTCTCTCTCATTATTCGCTTTCCCAAAAAGTCACCTTCCCTGCCAGTTGGGAGTGATTTTAAAAAATTGTCCAACATTGGACATAAAGCACCGTAGGCCATAGATAAAAGTTTTGGGACCCCAACTGTCATCTTGCATAAACGAAAAACCGAAAGTCCTTGATTACCTCGCATTCATACGCTTCTTGATCAGGGGGGGACTCCTCTGTACCTGATTAACCTATTCCATAGAAAAAAAAATTTAAACATACGCGGTACCAGCCCAATTCACCTAAAAAAAGATTCGTTTTTTCTTGGGTTATAGACTCTCCAAAAAATCGCAAGGCTCAACACTCTGGTTAAATTACGGGGAGTAAGCCAGCCCTGCGGCTTACCTGACCTTTACATAGGTTGATTTCCTTCTCGCCCAAATTAAAAATTTTGCGAACAAGGCTCCTCCACCAAACCCAAGCTCGGTCTCCAGGCGCTTAATAGATTCAATCGGCAACAGTAGCTTAGTGTCAATTTGAGGTTTGTTGCTAATTCGGAATTTTTGCAAGGCAAGCGGGTTAATTTTCTTTACCGTTAAAAATAAAACAGGCAGAGAGGGGGACATTAAAACAAAAACGAATCACTTGGCTATAATTACAGCTTTCTCAAAGCGGTGTTTCAGTTTAAAAATGCACTTTTGAAATAGACGTTTTTGTCAATGGATAAGATTTAAAAAATTGACCCTTATTATTGTGGTGTAAATTAAAAATTTTCAAATCCAATCTGATCGCCATAAAAAAACATACACTAAATACGAGGGAATTTCCAGAGGCACGCAGGGGGACCGAAATCCACCGAAATTGAACAGAGAAAAACTCGCATTTCAAAAAAAATTTATTATGCACGAATACGATGATCTTCCGATTCATGAAGATCATCATCGAATTGGAAACTGATTCCCTGTAGCTGCTTTCGGATGAAAACCCTAAATAAATTGCGATAAGGGCAGCGTGTAAAAATTGAGGATGAGGGCTTTAATCAGCTGCATCAAAACCTATTATTTAAATTTCAATAGCCTGAGGGATTATTTCTTATCAGACTTTTTTTTTTGCACTTTTCTTTTTTTGAGTTCCATATTTTTCTTTTTCAAG
>Ga0163217_1087152_pt1 | contig 13583 bp, 14 predicted proteins | sample SynspAceP_FD_185933 | JGI IMG/M metagenome (GOLD analysis project Ga0163217, IMG submission 185933) | Saline lake microbial communities from Ace Lake in Antarctica - Synechococcus sp. Ace-P (PacBio error correction) | ecosystem: Environmental > Aquatic > Non-marine Saline and Alkaline > Saline ... | reverse complement strand
ATATCAGCCCAGGCGCCAGCGGAGTTATCGGGCGCGCCGGCGCAGATGCCGAACATGCAGATCGTGGCGATGGTGGACTGCCATATCGGCTCGCAGCTGACGACCGACACGCCCTGATCGACGCTCTTGATCGTCTGCTGCATGATCGACGGAGATGCCGCCGAGCATTCCATATCCGCCACATCGACTGAGGTGGCGCCTGGGCGTCAACCTACCCCAATGAAGTACCGGCCACCCCCGCCGGCCTATCTGGGCAAGGTCAAGGCGCATCTAGGCCAGCCGTTGATCTGACCGTTACTGTGAGCCAGCCCGCCTCAATTTAGTCGCCAATGCCGGGGGTGCTGCTACGCGGGTCAAACCTGCTCAAGCCGACCGAACACAAGATATTCCGCAATTTCATCGAGGTGCCGGCGATGAACGGATCTGATTCGCCCGGCATCTACCAGTGCCTGGATGGGTATTGATGCCGTTACCCCGCCGCAACGATGTTGCCGCGCTGCAGTGGATATCGTTGGCCGCGTATGGCGAAACCGGTGACTTTCTCGGCAAGGATCGGAACTGGCGCTGCCGAAGGGCGATCTGCTGCAGTTCGCTCCGCCGGTGCCTAACGGCTTTGTCCTTGAGCTCACAACTACAACACCCGCGCACGCGCGGCGGAAGTCATAGTCGATGCGGCAGCAGACCATTCGGGTTGCGCCGCCGCGAAACCCTCAGCGAACTCTTCCTGCGCGAATCCCCTGTTTACCCGAGGCCTGTATGTTGCTGCCGATTCACCAAATGCATGGGGCTGGGCAAGTTGACTGTCGATGGTCATGATCTGGTGACCCAGCATGCGCAGGTGTCCGCCAAGCTGATCCGCCAATGAGGTGACCGACATACCGGACATCGGCTCGATCAATTGCTGGTGGGTCGACGCCGGGGCAACCCGGACATGGATTTTTCGCTTACCGTATCTTCAAATGCCGGACGCAGCGGCGAAAGTGGGAGGCAGTGCGGTAATGGGCACGCTGTTTTGCCCGCTTTGTTCAGGAACCAAACGCCCTGACGGCCCAAATCCGAGATCCAGTGGAAAACGCAGGCGGCCCTATCACCCTCACGTCAATCCGATGGGCTGGTGACCGTGGATATGGCGCGCCGCCTTTGACCTTAGCCAGATTCCTTTTCAGGCTGACACCGAGCCCTGCTACGGCTGGAGGTGGGTGCATCAGCGTTGGAAGTATTCGCGCTGTCGGATGGGCAACCGCATCTGCGTGACGCTGGTTCGACAACCTGGACAAGCTTCCGGTTGCTACATTGGGCCGTTGATCGAAAGCACCCGCGCTATCAGCAAGGGCGGAATTGCCGGCTTTAAGTTGCAGTGCTTGACGTCACCACGTGCGGTTTTGCCGCGTTTTACGACGGGGCGCTTGGCAAACGCTGGCCTGCGGCACCGGCGCCTGCGCTGCGGCTGTGGCCGCATTGCCTTTGGTTATCTGGAGTCGCCCGTCCGTCGTTCAACTCCCCGGTTGGCGATCTCCATAGATTGGCCGGCCCCGGCCAGCCGGTGATTTGATGACCGGCCGCCACTCGGTTTACGAAGGACAGATACGCGTTGAGCGACAAGCCAAGCCAGGCCACTGTGAGCTGGCGCCGCCCAGGTGGCAGCGTATCTTGCGCCAGCACCCGGCCTTTTCGCGAGCATGAGAGTGCTGCCAGAAATGATTTCATCCCGCATTCAGTCTGGCCAGGCAGTGTCGCTTGGTCGAGGCAAGTCAGCTGCTGCGCGAGGGCTAAATTTACGATTTGTGCGCCATTCGAACTCGGTCAATTGATGGACTGGCCGTGAAATTGACCGCTGTTTGAAAAAGCCGGCGGCTGATACTCAACTGCTTCGCAAGCGCACAAGCCTTGAGCAGGTGATTGCCAGCATGAAGACAGTTGCGTGATGATTTCCAGGTGCCCTATGTTCAGCCTGATTCTGTTCAAGCGAAACCCCGCGCTTCGTAACCGCCACCTGCGTGACTCCCAGCGCGGGCGCGAGAGGCCATCGGCCATTTGCTCGACCAGCGGCCAAAACGCTGAGTGAGCGTGCGCGCCCCCACGAATGACCCTTCCTGTTTGGCGAGGCCGCGCAGCCAGGTTGGCTTCCACGGCCATATCGCCCATTCACCATCAGGTACCACGGGCGTGATTGCCTGGCGGATCGGGGACGCCAACCCTGTACCGCAACGCCACGGGCACTCTGTTTCTGGGCATATATTGCCGACGCAGCTAGCGCGATGTGCTGGCTGCGTTAAAGCGCCCCCTGGCCAGACGGAAGGCCGCAGCTGAGATGACAGCCGTCCCGCTCACTGCAGGACGATCTGGACGCCTTCTCTGATCGGCATTGCGCAATGAAGCGCAGCTATCACGCGCACCCTGGAAGCCTACGGCGATGATCTTGAAAGTCTTCGCGGACTTTCTGTTTCAGTCGCACCCTGACCAGTTGGCAGGATCTGGATACCGCCACAATTGCGGCTGTTTCGTTGCCCCAACGACATCAAGCCGGAATGGCGCGGCGCAAGTTGCAGCGCTTTGCTCAGCGCCGTGCGCAGCTTGTACAGCTACCTGATTCGCGAACGCCTATTTTGCAAGCACAACCCGCCGTTGACCTTGCCGCGCGCCTAAGTCCACCGCGCAGCTGCCCAGGCGCTGGACGCCGATCTGAACCTCGCAGCTGCTTAAATGACAACAGCGGACGAGACTGCGTGTGCGGTTGCGTGATCCGCCATGTCGAACTTTACTCCGGGTTTGCGCCTTGTCAGAAACTGGCCGGGACCTGGATATCCACAGTCTGGATATGGCCCAAGCGAAGTCGCTTACTCGGGCAAGGGCAACAAGACCCGGCTGGGTACCCGTTGCGCCTGAGCCCCGCGAAGCTCTGGGCGCGCTGGCTCGCCGTTCCGTTACCCTGGCGCAGCTGACAACCGGCGCTTTTTGTGGGCAACAGACGGCCGGCGCGTTTGATTTAGCCGCGCCATTCAGGTTGCGGGTTCAGGCCTTGGGGCGTTCAGCATTGGCCCAGAACCTGCATCCGCAGTATGCTGGCCGGCACTCCTTGCCAGCCATATGCTGGAGTTCTTCAGGCGGACCTGAGTCGTGCAGGAGCTGCCGGGCCATGCGGATATCAGTACGACACAAATCTATACACAACCTGGATTTTCAGCATCTGGGCCCAGGTGTTGATCAGGCGCATCCCGCGCCAAACGCAAGAAGAGGACCTGAATGAATTCGCCTGCTGACTTTGATCTGGACCCAATACCCTGTGGGAAACGAATCCAGGTGGTGGTCGCCAGGCCGAACAGACCATGATGGCCTGTGGTACGCGAGCCGCGCCCGCAGTTTTGCCGAAGCGGACTGGACAGCGAGGGCGCGCCAAGGCTCTGCCGCCACAAGGTACTGGGCCGACGATCGCTACTGCGGCATCGGGTGACGATTTTCAGGTGGCCGGTATGGCGTTTGGGTTTGGACGCGGGGCAGCCTCACTCTCGGCCAGGTAGGGATCGGTTCACCCGCAGGGCTTCGATGCTGTTTTCTCGAAAAGCACGTCACGCCTGAACCTTGTCTCCCCCATGCCGAACCCTGCTGCAGACCCTCTCGGCCCAAGTTACCCCTTGGCGGACACTTTCCAACGGCAACGCCATGTACGTCAGGTTAGGGCTGGATAAGTTATTTTCGAGCGTGGATTTCTCGCGCGGATGAAGTGGGCGGTATCAGCAAAGCCTGACTTCAGCCCCGCGTTGTGTAGACCGCGCTGCGTAACGAGCCGCTTGGCGTGAAGCAAGGCATGCACTGCATATTCGGCGACCATCCCCGTGACGACGTCCAAGGTGCACGGGAGGGCGGCGGCTTGCATTACCCTGTGAGTTTAACCGGCATGGGCAAGTCCTGGCAGACTCGCCCGCACGGATGGGCGAAGTGCGCTGCTGAGTGAAATACCGGCATGGCTGGACGACTAATATTCTCGCAATGGTCTGAACCAGTCACAAGAGATAGCGACGCGAGCGCAGGATAGAAAACAGCTCTGTTTTCTATCTCCTGCGGCCTGAAAAGCGGGGCAGCGCCCTATCAATCAGATGGGACGGGGGCGCTTTTTTGCCATCACTTGCTATCAGGCTGTGCGTGGTGGATCACGACCACATTGGCGTCCACTTCCTGAACCCTGCGCCTCTGCGCATAAATCTTCCATCTGGCGTGCAAAGCCATTTCCGTTCCGAGCCTTGGCCTCAATGGACAGGCCTCTAGCGGGGTCTTCAGTAGCCGCTGCCTTTTGCCGCGTCTTGTTTGCCAGCTCCGTCATCACCCGAATCACCATCTGTCCCACTTCCGCACGATCATCTGCATCACCAGCGTCATCAACGGCGTTCAGATCATCGGCGTCGATATCCATTCATCACTCATTCAAACCGCCTCCCAATGGAAAACACGCTATATATAGGCTTCAATGGGGATTGTGGCTAGTTACCCGGCTGACTTTTTTTGTTGTCTGGGCTGAATCCACATACCGCGAAAACACGATCGACTTGCTTGCGCAGATGCAGGGCTCGTGCTCTATCCGAGTTGCCAGAGTTACCTCCATACATCTCGGCGTTACCTCGGGGGTCGGCGGCACGACGGCTGGCCAGAGCGATAGAGCTCTATCAACTGATTGGGATGGCAAAGATTCTTCGGCTGATCTTTGTTTCAAAGTGAGGCCTGCAAAAGACCACGTGTCGCGTTTTTGGCAGCTGGCAGTTTCTCACTCAGTGCTCGTATAACCAGGATCCAAAGGCGCCCGAGTTGCCCTGTGCGCGAATCTTGCTCACTAACATCACTAAGCTTGCGCTCGTTGGTGCCAGGTACTCGAGCAAGCACTTGGCCGTTTTCCGCCCGGGTCGCTGGACATACCCGGTTCCAGCGCGCAGCGAAGGTTGCGATTGTAATGTGCGTCCACTCGATCAACTGCTCGTAGGTATTCGGCCTGGCATTTTCTTGTCCACCATGTTCAGCTCCTCAAACATAAAGTTTGCGCACCCCTAGGACTCCATGTGGCGGGTAAGTTTAGCAGTAGGGGGGCGTGCATGCCAGAACGTCCAAGCCTTATTCTGGCGAACGAGAAGGGCGCCGAAGGCGCCCTGTGTTTTACTGCTTGAGTACCGCCAGCGTATTCTTTGCTGGCTGGTGTAATCGGGGTAGGCTTTCCATACGACACTCGGACAGACCCACACCGCCGTACTCTTCTTCTTCGCGGTAACTCGGTGATTGCGATGACGGCTTTCAGGGATGCTCCAGGCGATTCAGGCTGGTGATAAGACGACAGCGAGATGGGTTGCGGGGGGCATACCAGTCAGTGGCCGGCAATGGTGCTTCGCTGTTGTCAGCAGGACCGCAGTACACCCCAGTAATAACCGACCACACCGTGTACAGGAAATAGCACCGACTGGATCTCAATCTTGATCTTGTCGAAGGCCAGGATGGAGCAACACTACCAGCACACCACCCCCCGCACCGATCAAAGCGTAGCTGAAGCCACCGGGCGACAGCGGATCAGCCGGTGATGGCCACCGACCAGCCAGCGCACCGTTCAGAGCCCGTTCAGCGTCAGCCTTGCCGAACAGGATGCGAAGCGACGACCAGCGCTCGATCAGACCACCGGCCGCTGCCGTGTTGGGTTCAGGAAACACCTGGGCAACTTGCGATTGGCGTCTTCGATGTGGATCACAATTGCGAACCACCATGAAGCCGAACCAGGCCCAACCACCAGAATGAACTGTACCAGCTTAGCCAGCGGCAGGTTGGCGCCGGGGATCGCAATTGATACTGACCGTTCGCACCAGTACTGTAGCCTTTTGCGATGGACCCCGAATCAGTGCACAGCCAGAGCAGCAGAGGCGCCTGGCCAGTGAACGATACCAGAGCCGCAAAATCACTGTAACCGGCCTCTGAGAGGAAACCGCCACCCAGCTCCAGTAACCTTGAGTCGGGTAGTAAATTCCATTCATTTGCATGTCACGGCAAACCCCGAAAGGCGAACCACTTCAGCGCTCTGCTACACCCGCCACCAGAAAACGCATGACATCGCAGTTGAGCAACGAACACCACCTGAAGAGAAGTCCGCATTCCGTCCGGGCATCAGAAATAATAAGGACGCATCATCCGCCGCCAGCCAGCACATCAGCCACATCGTTGTCACCCAATCACAGACCCAGGACTGGCATTAATGCCGCTTCCGTGCCTGATACATGATGTGGTAACCGAACCAGCAGTAACATGACGCAGGCAACGAATAAAGCTGATGTTCTTGTCAGAATTTCGTGGTGGTTCTTGGCACGGACCAGACGGACCGAGCAATGGCAAAACCTGCTGCCATCCACATCAACCCAGTGCGCCGCAGATCAGAAAGTAGAACGTTATTCAAGCGTGGTACTTGATTTGGACAAGATATTCTTTCCATAATAGCCCCAATTAGGCTTAATTAACATGCATTCAGTGAACGAGGTGACTGGTCATGACTGGCGTCTGTGCTGTCTCGCCGGTGCGGATACGGACAGCCTGTTCCCAGGTGACCACGAAGATTTGCCGTCACCGATCTTTGCCTGTGTTGGCGCCCTTTGGTAATTGTTCAATGACGCGATTCCAAGCAATTTGTCGTCACCGATGGCCACATCAATCTTCCACCCTTGGGCAGGAAATCCACACATTTTACTCTGCGCCGCGGTACAGTTCGGTATGACCTTTCTGCGGCCAAAACCTTTGACTTCAGTCACGGTAATTGCCCTGAACGCCGATTCTCAGGAAGTTGCTCACGCACGTTTCGTCCAATTTGAAAGGCTTGATAACCAGCCGTTTACTAGATTTCATTGTTTGTTACTCCGATTGATGGACTCCCTGGGGAGACAGGCGTCTATGCCGGTTAGAGGCTTTTAGAAACGGAGACAAATGACACGATTTGTTGCAGTAGTCCGCACCGGCAGCAAAACTCGCAGGGCACGCTGTCATAGGCCTGTGTCAACTGCTGTCATTCTTCTTATCCTCCTAGTTGCTTTTGCAATTCAATGCGCTCAGAGGCGGAATGCGACGAAAAGGTTTACTCCGCCCATGCAGCTAAGGGTTGCTTTGCAGAAAGCCTGCCAGTTTTATTTCTAACCATATTTCAATCAGTTAACCCAGAAATGACGGCAGAGCTGCCAATCGCTTTTATCATTCGCACCAAAATGGTGGCGCGCGCTTTTGCCAACAAGTACTGGTATCGGGCACAAAGAAATTGCCCACAATGGACGAATCGGCAAGGCAATGTTAGACTCGTCGCTGACCTTCACGACCGCCCCTGCGCGGGCCTTGTATTCAGCAACGGGTTGTACAGTCATCATTGTTGCATAAATTCTGAATTGAATTCGGTAACAGCAGCCAGGCCTCGTCGCCATGTGATGAGCGAAAAGGGCCGCCTCCGCGCCAGACCGTGGAGAAACACTCAAGAGCCTGCTTGCAAGAGCGCAATGGCGGAAAACTCGATGGGTCAGCCGTGACGAGTTCGAAATCTCAGCAATTGTATTGCAGCGCCACCCGCGAACGGCTTCGAGGCCACTGGAAAAGCGCGTTACCGAAGGGTAGCAGCGCAGCAACCCCACCGCCTGATCATAGGCGGCTGATCAAGGAGCGATCATGTCCCTGGCCTATTTGTTCCAGCCGCGCCCCAAACTGGGGATACAGCCCCGGTGTTACCGTTGAAGGCACTTGGCCAACGGCATGCCGAGCCTGAACGCTGTGTGGCTTACCGGAAACGCCCGTCAAGGAAAGCAAAGGGACCGCGTACGGCAGCGCCCTGCAGAACGCCAACCATGGACTTTCCCAGCCTCAAAGCGCATCACATCAAAGCCTCGCGCTGCGGATTCTGCCCAAGGATGGCGGCGCTGCGAGTCTGGCAATTAGCTTGGCCTGCTGGCCGCAGGCGTCAGATCCCCGCCGATCTTGACTTGCGACTGCTGGGTGAGCTGGGCCTTGTCTGGCCGAACTACGCCCGATCCCAGGATGTGCTGCCCGCGGACTGGGCTGCCCGTGAACGCAAAGGACTCTGTTCGCTGCCCGCGCCAATGCCGCCGAGGCCGCCCGTTCCGGGCGTGCACATCATCGCGCCGCCACTTGCTGGAACTCCTGCGAGCATCTGCGTGGGGAGCAGGCAATGGAACCGGGCCGACAGACACTCAGCCCAGCCGCTACCGGGCTGGGCTGACCTGAATTGTTGATGTACAGGGGCCAGGCGAGGCCAACGCGCCTTGATTGTGGCGGCTGTGAAATCATAATTTCGCTGTTATTCGGCCCTCCGGGAACCGGTAAAACCCTGCTGGCCAAGCGTGTTGCCCGGCATTCTACCGGCCTACCGAAGTGAAGCGATGGAGGTAGCGGGCTAGTCAATCGGTGGGCGGCGGCGAGCCTTGGCAAGCCTGGCCCGTGGGCCCATTCGTTCGCCCCATCATTTGGTGCGTCCGCGGGCAGCACTGGTTGCGGCGGTTAGTACACCCGGCCGGTGCAGATAAGTCAGGCGCCATCGGGGGCGTGCTTGTTTCTGGTATGAATTTGCCAGAGTTTTTATCGCAGGTTACTTGAAATGCTCCGCTGAGCCGATGGAATCAGGAGTGATTCACATCGCCAGGCTCGCGAGGCAGCTGAGGCCTGTCCTGCGGCGCTTCAACTGATTGCGCGATGAACCCTGCCCCTGCGGCTATCAGGGCCGATGTTCCGGCCCGCTTTGCCGCTGCTCGGCCGGGAACAGTACAACCGCGTACCGCAGCAAAGCTCTCAGGCCCGCACTGACGTATCGACCCTGCATGGCCATCACAACGAGACTTTCAGCCTGGCCGGAAAAATCGGCGATCTGGATATTGTACCGCTGCTGAGCATGGTGAGTAATGACCGAGGGCGGCCAGTGAGCGTCAGGGTTGCCTGAATGCGCATCTGAATCTGACGGGACTACGAGGCATGCCAGTGCGAAGCAGAGGCGCATGCTGGAAGCAGGCAATTGAGCGCCTTGGCCTGTGCACGCCGTGCCAGCCACAAGGTTCGAGGTAGGTCGCACGCTGGGCGGATCTGGCGGAGACGAGGCTATCGGCAGGCAGCATCTGGCGGAGCACTGCAATATCGCCAGTTGGATAGACGCTTGATGGGTGAGCGAAGGGATGATGCAGTACGCTCCAGCGTGAGTCGCTGAATCACCTTTTGGTCTTCGCGGCCCATAGCGGTAGGCAATCCAGGAAGTGCGAGTTCTTCAAAGGGCATCGCTGGTGATAAAAAAGCCTGCACCTGTCACAGGCCATTTCTTATGCCGCAGCGCGTCAATTGCTTGACGCTGATCCACTCCTCGGCCACTATTCCAAGTCCAGGCTATTGCCCCAGACAATCATGGCATTGACCAACTGCCGGTCAGAGCCTGCCACTCGATACCTGACGAAGCAGCTGCGGTGATTTTCAGCATGGTCGATAGGCCAGGCGCTGCAGGTGCATGAACGACAAGGATCCAGTCCCAAAATCGCGAGCCGAAAAGCGCACACCCATCAGCTACCCTGCTGGTCGGCCCGTACCTGATCAGGATTTTGGCATAATAGCGGTTCGGTCAGCTCGACTCGCCAACAGGATCGATTACTGGTCTTTTTCCAACAGGGTTTTCGTTTCGGCAGCAGTTGGCTGTCCTGGGGACTGGCGGAAGGACACTTCACGCGCGATATGAATCGGCGGCATGCTACGCCGCTGCAACTGCGCCAGATCGTGGCAGGCGCGGGCAATCACCCCAATAGCCCATGGCACAATCAGGCCGGTTTCTTCGGCCAGCGGTGCGGTATAAAATTCGTTCGGCGCCTAAAGGTCGCGCTCCGGGTTGGCGGCCAGCGGAATCAGACTTCGAGCCCGACTAATCTTGCCGGTACTCAAATTCACCGCGGCTGATAATGCGTTAAATTGGTTAACGGCCAACGCCTTTGCGCAGCGCCGCCGTTCATCTCGAACTCATCAGGCTGTTGGCCTGGAGATTGATGGACATCATAAGATGTAATGCAGACACGCTGCCCCTGTCGCCTGCAGCATCGCCATTATGGGCGTGCATCCATCAGGCTATCGACGGTCTGCCAGGCTTCCGGGGTAGGTGCGATACCGATTGCTGCAACCAGCAATAGACTTTCGCTCTCGACAAAAGAACGGCTCGGCATTCGGCTGGTCAGTTTTCTGCGCGATATTACAGCAGGTGCTTGGGCGCGGCATACTCAACGATCCGCAAAAATCATCGCTGGCCCATACGGCGACGGTATCAGTATTGGCGTTAAAACCCGCGCGGCGCGGTCACCATTTCTGTTGTTATGTCCCGGCACCGTGTCCCAGGGTTCATTGAGTGCCCGAGTTGTCAGATCAATAAAGTAGCACCGCAAGCGGTTGATTGGTACGCGCGCGCGGGCGCATAGCGATGGTCAGCGATCTGCACATATGCCGATTGCACACGCCGGGCAGGGATCGTACTGGAGGCGTGACTGATCGCAGACTGAGTCGTGGGCGCTCTGATGGGTAATTGAGGCAGCGAATCAGTCGCCAGCACTGGCCTGGTCCCAGATTACTTGTCATCGAACTGATTATTGGTTCTGATCCGAATCAGCGTTCGCGGGCCAGGTTGAATGACCGGTAAGGTGCTTCCGTCCTTCGCACAGAAACGCTCCGAAGCCGTATGCCTTGCATCACCCGCGGCCCATCAGGCCATCTGCGCCGCTGCCAACTATCAACCGGGAGCAACTCGTTAGGCGTTGGAGCGTACGACATGAGCCGAACGACACAGCTGCACCGAAGCGCCATTGTCGGTGTCAAAGCAGCACATGCGCAGCTGGTTGACGCTCGCAGCAAGCTTTCATTTTCTCGATGATCATATAATAGCTATATAGAATCGTGTTTATAAAGTAGGTTATATCTAAAAAATGGAGAAATAACAATACACATTAATCCATTTGTCTTATATTGCGTCTGATCTGACCACTTTTACCCACAAGGACCCAGGAGCGAAGCACGGTGGCCAGCCTTAAGCCCCGCCAACAGGAAGCGGTTAACGACATCAGCGGTCCATTGCTGGTCTTGCAGGGCGGGCAGTGGCAAAACCAGCGTGATCACTCGCAAAAATTGCCTTATTGGTGCGCGATGCGGCATCAGGCGCAAACATCTCGCCTGACTTTCAACAAGCCGGACGGGAATGAAAGACGCGTCAGCCTGCTGGATAAGGGCAAGCGCACGTGGACTGACCGTTATCGACCTTCCACCAACCTGGGTGGAACATCATCCGCAAGGAACATCAGCGGCTGGGCTACAAAGCCGGCTTTCCGATCTTCGACCAGCAGGGACGCCCAGGCGCTGGATTACCGATTGAGTGCACCGTGACTACGGCGACGACGGCACCGAAGGCATTCAGCGCAGATCTCTAGCTGGAAAAAAGAGAACCGACCTGATCATGCCGAGCAAGCCCTGGCCCCAGGCAAAGCGCCGCAGGAACAAACCCTGCCAGCAGTCTACAATGCACTACAACCGCACGCTCAAGGTTACAGCCGTAGATTTCGCACGATCTGATTTCTGGTGCCGTAACCCTGTTCCGCGAGCACTCCGGATATTCTGGAAAAAAATGCATTCCGTATTCGCTACATGGCTGGGTAGAACGAATACAGGACACCAACGCAGCCAATATCTGTGCGTGAAAATTGCTTGGTCGGCAATCAGGCGCGTTTACTGTGGTCGGCACGCATGATCAGTCGATTACGACTGGCGCGGGCCGGCGCCCGAAAACCTGGACCAACTCAAGGAAGATTTTCCCGCTTGAAGTGGTGAGCTCGAGCCAGAACCTACCGTCCACCAGCCCGCACCTCCAGGCGCCAACACCCTTAATCGCAACAATCCGCATGTGTTTTGAAAAAAAACAGCTTTTGAGCGAGGTTGGGGTTTGGTGACCGATCCGCGTAATTCCGCTGCCGCAACGAAGAATGGAATGCCGAGCGCTTCGCCACCGACTCCGACCCAGCACCTCAAGCACAAAGCGTGGATGGAAGATTTTGCCATCCTCTATCGCGGCAACCACCAGGGGTCGCGCCTGCTGGAACTCAAGCTGGGCAACATCATCAGATCCCCTATCACGTCCGCGGGCAACCGCATGTTTTTTTCGCCCCGCCAGGGAGTCAAGGATCTTGATGCCTACTCCGCCTGCTGGTCAAGCCAGACGATGACAATTGCGCTGCTGCGCGTGATCAACGTCCCGCCGCGGGAAATCTGGCCCTGCAACGCTGAGAGCTACGGTACCTAACGCACCACCCGGCAGATCAGTCTGTACAAAGCCTGCAGTTGGAAATTGGGTCTCGCCTGACATCTGGAGCTCGCTTACTGCGAGCGCTTGGCAGCGTTTTGGCCACTGGGCTCGACGGCGTGCGCCAGCAATTGCACCCAGGGCGACCCTATCGGAAGCGGTACCGCATGGTCAACGACCTGCGACTACGAAAACTGGCTACGGCAGGAACTGTATCCACGATGACATAGCGCCAAGCGTATGGCAGACGTCTGGTTTCTGGTCAACAGAAGGCACTGAAATCAATTACCATTCGAGCGCGCGGACCGGCAAAGACCGACATCGAGGACGCCATTCGCCCAAATGGGTAACTGCGGACATGCTCGAAACGACACGAGAGGAGACGGATTACCGACCGGCATGCAGATTATGACCCTAGCTGCCGTCCCAAGGGGCCTGAATACCCGCATGTGATCATTAATATCGGACATGGAAGAAAAAGATTCTGCCGCACCCGCTCCAGCATCGAGGCCGATAGCAGTTGAGAGGGAAAGACGGGCTGGGCTTACGATAGGGCATTAACACCGCGGCCAAAGGCGCACCACCTGACCTTTTACCTTTTACGCCGCCCGGCGACGTCAGTTCGACGAAGTTAATCGGACTCGCCCTGCCACAAGACCGGCTTTCGGAATGAGACTGCCCAGTGAAATCTGGAATGGGAGGGGCACCGACGACGCGCCGCACCGAGCAAAAAAGCAGGCCCGGGGCAATTCCGGCACTATCGGATATTTCCGCGGTATATGCCTCGGCCCCAAAACCCTGAAAGCAGCGCCAAAACGCCAGGACAGCAAAAAAGCACCGAGGTGGGACTTTCAAGCAAAGCTCCTCACTTTGGGAGTCAGGCCGAGACCAAAATTCAGGGGCCGTAGGCCAGTAAGGGGGCTTATTCAGGGCCAGACATTATATTTGCATGGATGGCAGCACAGAATTTTCATGCCGTCCGAAACAGTTGGCCAACAAAGTACCTGTTTTAGCTAGGCATATCGCGAGGCCGAACACCGTCAATCGCATGCTGGGATGTCGAGATTTGCTCGATGTCGGCCCGGCAGCGTGTGCCAGACGCGCTTCCCACGCGGCGCGGTATCCACCCGGTTTTTCTTCCGGGCGCTTTTCAAAAAAAGGGAATGCGCTTTTTTTTGAACCCGTTGGGGCAGGCTGTTTTTGCAAAAAAATGTGTTACTTAAAAAATTTTCCCCTTTTTTCCCCTCCCTTCTTCCCCTTTTTTTGGGCGGGTGAT
>Ga0163217_1078370_pt1 | contig 13583 bp, 9 predicted proteins | sample SynspAceP_FD_185933 | JGI IMG/M metagenome (GOLD analysis project Ga0163217, IMG submission 185933) | Saline lake microbial communities from Ace Lake in Antarctica - Synechococcus sp. Ace-P (PacBio error correction) | ecosystem: Environmental > Aquatic > Non-marine Saline and Alkaline > Saline ... | reverse complement strand
TCCGTCCCCCCATCACTGAATATAATAAGTACGGAAATATTAATCCGTTTCCACTCGACTACGCATTTCTGCCTCGCCTTAGGGGCCCGACTTACCTGCCCTTGATTAGCATGGACAGGAAAACCTTTGGTCTTTCGGCGTGGAGTTTTTCATCCCATTATCGTTACTCATGTCAGCATTTTCCACTGTTGATCATGTCCAGCAAACTCTCGGTTCACCTTCAGCCACTTACACAACGCTCCCCCTACCACTCATCTTACGATGGAATCCGCAGCTTCGGTGCATAGTTTAGCCCCGTTAACTTCCGCGCAGCCCGACTCTGACTTTAGGAGCTATTACGCTTTCTTTAAAGGGTGGCTGCTTCTAGCCAACCTCCTAGCTGTCTTAGCCTTTCCACATCGTTGCCCACTTTAACTAGCTTTGGGACCTTAGCTGGCGGTTCTGGTTGTTTCCCATCTTCACGACTGACGTTAGCACCCGCCGGTTCTCCCGGATAGTTACTCACAGGTATTCGGAGTTTGCAAAGGGTTGGGTAAGTCGGGATGACCCCCTAGCTTAACAGTGCTCTACCCCCTGTGGTATTCGTCCGAGCGCTAACCTTAAATTAGCTTTTCGGGAGAACCAGCTATCTCCCGGTTTGATTGGCCATTTCCACCCCCAGCCACAAGTCATCCGCTCCATTTTTTCAACATTTAAGTCGGTTCGGTCCTTCCAGTTGATGTACCAACCTTCAACCTGCCATGGTAAGATCACCGGTTTCGGGGTCTATACCCTGCAACTCAAGCGCAGTTAAACACTCGCTTCGCTACGGCCCCTATTCGGTAACCTTTGCTACAGAATATAAGTCGCTGACCCATTTATACAAAAGGTACGCAGTCACCACCACGAAGGTGCTTCCTACTGCTTGTACGTATACGGTTTCAGGTTCTATTTCACTCCTCCACTGGGTTCTTTTCGCCTTTCCCTCACAGGTACTGGGGATTCACTATCGCGTCAGTAGGAGTATTTAGCTTGGAGGATGGTCCCCCCATCTTCATCAAGATAAACGTGTCCCGACCTACTTAATTATGGAATATAAGAGCTAACGGCAATACAGGAACTATCACCTCGTATCGTTGTGCTTTCCAACACATTCTGCTGACTTTACACTCTGCGGCTGTTCCCCGTTCGCTCGCCGCTACTAGGGGAATCTCAATTTGATTTCTTTTCCTAAGGGTACTTTAGATGTTTCAGTTCCCTCTTAGCTTCATTAACCTATGTATTCAGTTAATGAAATCCCTAAAGGATTGGGTTTCCCCCATTCGACATCTGTGGGTCAAAGCATTTTGTCGGGGCTCACACAGCTTTTCGCAGGACTACACGTCCTCATCGCCTCTAACGCCTAAGGCATCCACCGTTATACGCTTAATCACTTAACCATACAACCCCAAATACCTTTTCATTTTATTTGACAGTACGGACCTCACACTCACCAGTAAAAACCTGGTTTAATGCGTTTCCGCTTTGTATGCGTGACAAGTACTAATCTTTGTCAGATAGAGTAAGTTCTTTCGAGCTTCTCTTTTTGTTTCGATTACTTTTTTTATCGCTTTCAAATTGTTAAAGAACAGTGTGCACATAACATCCTAAGACATCCATGAGCGCAAAGGTGAGTCAATAAATCTACTGTTCGTTAGGGTTTACCACCCATCTTGCAAGGTTTAAAAAAAACCCTAAGTTCAATTCACCCACTAAATACTAATATGTATGTTAAAGGCTTACTGTACTCCGAGAGATGTTGGTAGCTTGGGCAGACTTGAACTGCCCGACCTCACCCTTATCAGGGGTTGCGCTCTAAACCACCTGGCTACAAGCCTAAATTGGTGGAGCTAAGCAGGATCGAACTGCTGCCTCCTGCGTGCAAGGCAGGCCTCTCCCAGCGATGAGCTTATTAGCCCCTTCTTATGCTTGCCCGCACTAGGAACGGTCTCTCGGGTTCTTTGACTAACAAACAAAAACAAATCTGTGTGAACACTCAGCCAAATAAATTATCTGCCGTAAATATAAGGAGGTGATCCCAACCCCAGGTTTCCCTAGGGTTACCTTGTTACGACTTCACCCAGTCATTGAATCACAAAGTTGAGTAACCGTCCTCGAAGCGTTAGACTAGCTCTTCTTTGCAACCCACTCCCATGGTGTGACGGCGGTGTGTTACAAGGCCCGGAAACGTATTCACCGCAACATTCTGATTGGCGATTACTAGCGATTCCGACTTCACGGAGTCGAGTTGCAGGACTCCGATCCGGACTTACGGACGGCTTTAAGGATTCCGCTGTGATATCGCTATTTCGCTTCCCTCATGTACTCGCCATGTAGCACGTGTTGTAGCCCTACTCGTAAGGGGCCATGATGACTGACGTCGTCCCCCACCTTCTCCGGTTTGTCACCGGCAGGTTACTCCTAGAGTGCCCAACTTAAGGCTGGCAAACTAAGGACAGTGGTGCCGCTCGTTGCGGGACTTAAACCCAACATTCCACGACACGAAGCCTGACGACAGCCATGCAGGACCTGTATCTAGATTCCCGAAGCACAGCAAAATCTCTTCTCCTTCTAGTATGTCAAAGTTAGTAAGGTTCTTCGCGTTGCATCGGAATTAAACCACCATGCTCCACCGCTGTGCGGGCCCCCGTCAATTCATTGAGTTTTAACCTTGCGGCCGTTACTTCCCCAGCGGTCTACTTATCGCGTTAGCTCCGGCTACTCCACGATTAAATCCACAAACAGCTAGTAAGACATCGTTTACGGTGTGGACTTACCAGGTATCTAATCCTGTTCGCTACCCACACTTTCCACATTAGGTCAGTTATTGACCGGGAGTACAGAGACCTTCGCCACTGATGTTCCTCCAGATATCTACCGCATTTTCACCGCTACACCTGGAATTCCAACTCCCCTCTCCAAAAAACTCTAGCCTGCCAGTTCTAAATGGCATTCCCAGGTTGGCCCGGGGTTTCCACATCTAGCTTAACAAACCGCCTGCTGCGCTTACGCCCAGTAATTCCGATTAACGCTCGGACCCTCGCGTATTACCGCGGCTGCTTTGGCACGGAGTTAGCCCGGCCTTCTTCTGATCGCTAAACGTCATAGCTAATGGGTAATTAACCATTAACCTTTCCTCACGACTGAAAGTGCTTTACAAACCGAAGGCCTTCTTCACACACGCGGCATGGCTGCAGCAGGGTGCCCCCATTGTGCAAATATTCCCCACTGCTGCCTCCCGTAGAGTCTGGACCGGGTGTCTCAGTTCCAGTGTGGACTTGATCTTCCCTCTCAGACAGCTAGAGATCGTCGCTGTGAGCCTTTTACCTCACCAAAAAAAAGCTTGTAATCTCGCTTAGGCCCACTCTTTGCGCGAGAAGCCGAAGCCCCCTTTGTCCGTTTAGACATCTGCGGTATTAGCTACGTTTCAATAGTTATCCCCCAGCGCAAAGCATGTCCTAAAGCCATTACTCACCCGTCCGGCCACTCGTCACCAAGAAGCAAGCTTTCTTTGTGCTACCGATTCGACTTGCATGGTTTAGGCCGCCGCCAGCGTCAATCTGAGCCATGATTCAAACTCTTCCAAATTGAAAAATATATAAAACATGAATTTTTTTTGGTAGACAACTCAATTCAGTGAGTGCGCCACACAGATTGTCTTGTTATTATTGTTAAAGAACTTTAAAACGACTCATCGCGAGCGGTTAGTGACAACCATTTAAGCGTTACCGGCAATCTTGTTTGGCTTTTAGATTGCTGTCGAGACCCTTCTTAAGCGGGAGGGCGCATATACGCTAATCCGTTTACCTTGTCAAGAAAGTTTTTTAAAATTATTTTTTAAAACTCTTTCTCTACAACCCGCTAATTCACTTGACTGCCTAGAGTCTCGAACCACCTGCCGAAGCCTGTGGTCGTGCCAGACGTTTATTGTCTGTCCCGACGAGGAGGCGCATTATATGTTACAAGCCATCATTCCACTTGCAACACCTTTTTTCAAATATCGTTTAAGTTGCTTATAAATTTAATTCAAATCGCTGACAGTTTAGTCTTTTAGCCCCTTTAAAAAGCAAGAAAGCAGTTATAACTGCCTTTCTTGTTTTACCTTATAAGAGAAGTCGTCTTACTTTGGGACTCTCCTCTTTGACACTTTCTTTGGTTTTTGCTTTATTTCCTCGCGCACAAAGTCGGCATCTTCCTCAGGCGAATCCCCTTACCACGTCTTTCAAGACGCACCTTGTTCTACACTTCTGAAGGTATTGATTGGCCAGCGAGTGCATATTTAGGGCAAGATGATAAACAATACTAGAGCGGGCTCAGTTGCCTACCACCACAAATATTCAGGGCATGATAATAAGTAGAGCAACAAAAGTACTTTGCCATGTAAGTTCAATTCTTTGAAGGAATTATATTTAAGTTACTTTACATTAATAAGGCCTGACATACCGGTTACTATCGCCACGACTATGCAACCGTTACTGCCTCAATCTGGTATTCCACACCAACCCATACCAAGGACCAGCAACTAATGCGGCGGCGGCGGGACTGGCTAGCCCCTGAAAAAGTATCGACTTATCGGCAATTTCCCTATTTTGGGTATTAAACCTGGGCTAACGAAGTGCTGCACCGGATACATATATAAAGGGCGGCTAACCAACCAATTTTGCCTTAGGTCAAGTTAAAACCCCAGTTTATACGCCACAAAGTGGGGCAACACAAATGACACCCATTTGTCTGCATTGAGCATATCAGCACCGAAATCGCTTTGGGTATTTGTCATTGGCGGCCGCCACTCGGCCGTCAACCCATCAAAAATCATGGCAACAAAAATACGACCGCGGCGGCCTCAAAAACCCCGTTCATAGGAAGATACAATGGCGAAAAAAACCCGAAAGAGCCAGCGGTGGTTAGTAAGGTAGGTAGAAGGTTAGATACCTCTACGTCTTTGATCAGGCATTTTAAAAACTCCAAAATTTAGTGCTGGCAAGATATCACAGTCAATAAATTATAAAGATACTAAATTAGTAATTAAACCGTTGAATGACACCTTCCCCTTGGTTTTTTAAACCACTACATATGAATTGTATACATAGGGGTGTAATAATAATTTAACAGTGACGGTTAATAAAGACAATGAATTGGGTTGCATACATTTTAAGTGATACTGTCAGGTATTTTTACAAAAAACTAGAAACCAAATCACAAACTAACTTAAGTTACTGGTTTTTTTAAACAAAAAATATATTACTGCCTTTATTTTTGTAACAAAAATCAAAGGTTTGGATAACTCGAAACTTTAGTAATTGGGGTAATAAAAATGAAGTTTTAACCAATATTAAAAAAAGCATTGTGTTTAGCATCGATAGTTTAGCTTGCCTAAACGCAACGGCCTGGAACTGACAAGTGGAGAGTGGATATGGCAAACGGTAGGCGTTCAAATGGTTCGTGCAAGCATTTCGACAACCGGCACTAATAACCTGGACTCAACAAACAATGGAATGTTGATTTGGCTGCTTGGTCTGATTACGGGCGGTAGTAGCTGATACTACTTTTTAGAAACTGGGCAGTTTTTATTATTATTCTGCGTGCGTTGGGCGAGTCAACCAGGACAAACGAAAGTGCACTCCTGAGCACGCTTTTGAAACAAGGCATCTGTGACCCAAACACCATTATAGTTGTAAACAGATATACTTATAATACACACACAGGAAAAAATGTGTTGAAAGACACAATAGGAGAGATAGGGACCCTATAGTTACTCTTGGCGAATTTTCAAACTGATTAACGCAATATGCCTTAGTGGAGCTTTTGATACTTTCCGTTGAGTTGACTGAAATTAATTTTGGTTGGACTTATTAGTGATGTGACTTTACTTGTACTAGCGTATACAGGAGTGCGGTGCTCCACCAGCCCTAGGCCGGCAAGCGATTGGAATTCTGTGGCAAATAACACGATTGGTTGACTGTGGGTAACTTCAGCAGCAACTAATTTAAACAACAGTAACCTATTATAGGCATTTGCAGATTAATAGAACATACTCAGCACAAATTATTGGTTGATTGGTGCTTATAATAGTAGTTTTTGGCAGTACTGCTTACGAACTCTGCCCATTTTTAAGTGAATCAGATACCAGATGCATTTAAAATTAAAAGTTTAACGGCGAAAACTCAATAACAAACTCCACCTACTGACGTGCCTGCACCTTCGGCATTCGGTTTATTGTTAGTGGCCGCCCTAGAAATCTATTGCCCGCAGAAATAAAAAAAGCTGCATAATCAACTAGCAGATTAACAATGTAAAGAGATGACTTTGGTTCATCTCCTTTTTTTTTAGTCACATTTGAAGTGCTTATTTCTTATAAGCAACTTAATCTTATTCAACATTTCACAACTTTAAATGCGTTAAGAATTTCAAATCGATAAATTTTTGAGTTATCCGTTTCACTTATTTTAAGGTTTAAGCCATGAAGTTCTTTTTAAAGGACCCATTATTATAAACTTTCTTTTTGTTTTGATATTACAATGAGGCTATTGCAGCTGATAAACTATTAGAATCGGCCTTACAGTCTTTCAAAATCAGGAATTTGATGCATCCTTATATTTATCTAAAAAATGCTTACAAGCCAACCCCAAACTTACCGGCGAAACTCCTTTTGGCCAATTGATGACGCGAAAATGGCTATTATGAGGAGCAGTTCAAAGAGTTTCGACAAGCGCGTGAATACAAAATAGATATGAATTTGGTTACTACAACCACTCGGTAACGTACTAACGTTTAACAAACAAGTTTGAAGAGTAATAGAATTAGGCAAAGGTTATAACTGACTGAAAGAAGTTGATTTTGAATGGAAAATGTTATCCGCAAACGCTTTATAGTAGTTTGGGACAAACCAGAGCTTGCCAGAGCAGAGACAAACGCGCTATCCGCCTCTTTCCAAACAAACACCAGGCCATAAACAGTTTGGCTTATTAGATTTAAGCGCCAATAAAACTAGACAGTGCTGAGTTGCAAAGCCAATCGGTCATTTAAAGATAGCGTCTGGTAATCATCGCAACTTGGGCATCTAAAGGGCAAAATTACCGGAAGCTCAAGGCGATATTACAAAAGCCATCGAATATTATCGCACTGCATTGAAAATGGAACCCGAAGATCCTGTCATAGGCGCTCTCTTGCTTATGCCTGTGATTCAAACAATTCAGTTGGAAGAAGCTAAAGTTACGGCTTGATAGCATTATCAAACAAACCCCTGATGATCCCTTTGCAATGTTTTACTAAGCCAGTTGGATTTTATCGAAAAATGACAAGGTGAATTGGCAATAATATCTTGGATGATCTCAGTAGTAAGTTAACTTTAGTCAACCGATTCAACCTTTGAACAAACAAGACTCCCACTTTTTGTAAAAGCATTGACAGAATATGTGCAACGGTAACTTGGAGCAAGCACGCGTCACCTTGGGTAAGTATGTCAATAAAAATCGTCAAGATATCAATGCAACGGCGATGCTAACTTGAAATCTATATTTCTATAGGGACAAAACGATTCAAGCGATGCATATTCTAGAGCGCCATTGAGATAAATTGAGCGGACCAATTAGAAATTAGCCTTTAAAATTAGCCGACTTATATTTTTAAAAAATGGTAAAGATTTTAAAAGCCGATTTTGGTGAGTAAGCTTCGAGGTTTGTATCCTGACATTCAAAAGTGATTTAATGTCTTCGAAGGCTTTGATTGCAAGAGGGAAAAATGGATGAGGCAATCAGATTATTTGAAGAAAAGCAGCTAAAAATTCTAAGAACGCTCTTTATTGATGGCCAGAGGGATTTCTTTTATATAGCAAATGGTAAACTTGCGAAAAAAGCCTTGCAAGCGCAAAACGTTAACTTTAAAGCTGATTAGTCGTAACGTTGATTATTGCGAATCTGCATTCGGCTGCACTACTAAGACTAGGTCGCAACGAGGAAGCCCAAGTTGCTTTAGATAATGTAATGGCCATCCACCGAACTCATTTTTGGCTGGGCGATTCAATCAAGCTATGTTGTTAAAAAGTACGGATCAGTTGCTTCAAGCAAAAACATTATATACGCAGGCTTCTAGCGGAAGAACAACCCAGCCACAGTGCGTCACAATTCCAGTTAGCCCTAGTGGAATCAGAAGACCAATGATTGTAGTGCCTTGCTATTGCCAACTTGAAAGACTTATTTTACTTGAATCGCGTAATAAACAAGCCAATCTACTGTTGTTTGCGATCTGTACATCAAAAATCAACCAAACTGATGTAGCTTTGCGACTCATTAACAAAACGAGTCAAAGAATTTCCTTTAGGGAACCCCGAATTTGCGGATTAAACGAGCGAAGTACTCATCGCCAACCGAGATGTGGATGATGCCCAAACTTCAGTTAACAAAAATTGTATAATTTATGGCTCGATAATCCACAAAAACTGATTTCGCTTAAGTACCATGCAACAAAGTGTCAATGATTATGATGGCGCCAACAATTACTTGCTTAAAGCCCTTTAGTTATTTGCCACAACATTTATGCTCATTTAGAGTACGCTAGATTAAAAATCTGCAGTTAAATGAGAGGCAGCATAGCCCAAGACGTAGCGGATAAAATGGAAAAGCAATATGGTAAAAATCCCAATATCTTTCTACTAAAGGTGATTATTGCTATTGCACAAAAAGACTATTTAAAAGCTCACGCCTACTTTGTTGATGCAATTAACTGGAGGGATAAACTTTTCAATTACCCGTAATTTCGCCTTTATTGAAACTTGGCGCGCCGCGGCGTAAAAGTGTCTCAGAGTTTGCTTCTTTGATCGAAAGAACTTGTAGTAGAACAACCGGATAACGACTGGCGCCAGAAAAATTATAGCCAGACAACTTATTAAACCCAAGATAAGTGCAGCAAGCAAACCGATTATTTAAAATTAATCGAAAAAGAAACGGCTAAGTCGTGGACTTTCTCGATCTTGAATAATCTGGGCAAATATTATATGCCAAGAGGACTTGGTCAACAGCCTTAGCTTACGCCAAAAGAGCTCTAGAAAAATGCTCGCCACCGTGCCCCTGTTCTGATTATCATGGCTGGATATTTAACTAAAATGGCCCGCTATGAAGATGGATCGTTTCGCTCTCCGATCAGACCCTTATGCAATCAACTCTCAATTATCGATCCGCAATTCGTTATTCAGTGAGTGGCGTGGAGAGCGTGCATTAAACTTGGTCGTAGTTGTTGGAGACTAAAGAGGGACTTATCTGTTTGGTGCATCTCAAGCGTTGTAGTGAACGTCAGGTGACGCAGAACAAACAGTTAGCATCAACTTTAAAGGGAGGAACAAGCCCTAGCTCACCACCGCTCAACTACAAAAAAAGCCCCAATTAAAATTGGGCTGTTTTTCATACCACTTACCGGTAGATTTATCAATTAATTTAAAAAACCACTTTCGCTAGGCGTCAATTTTCACGACGCCCATCATTACCAAGGTGCCAGCTAAAAGCTTTTGTGCCAAGGGATTTTCAAGTTTCAACTTGGATTCCGCCACGTTTAGGGCCTTGCAACCAAACACTGGGTCAATCCCGCTTCGCTGTTTATTCCAAGGCCGCAGCGTCGTCAGATTCCAATTTAAAATCCTTTAGCGGCTAGCGTTCACTTTAATGACAGTAACTGAATTTTGCGATAGATTTATTTGCTCACGTCCTAATGGTTGGTGGGAAACGACAAGCGATCATCAATCGATTTAAGAATTCAGGTCTAAGTGCTGCCCTACTTGCCCCATCACCAAGCCTTTTCATCCTGCTCGTAGTTATTAGTGCGGTTTGACTCTTGAATGATGTCAGACCCTAAGTTAGAAGTCATAAATGATCCACGGTATTTTTTTAAAAATCAACGGTTTACCTTGCCCTCGGTTAAACGTCCATCATCGAGGACTTGCCCAGTAAAATATTAAACACATCTGGATGGGCTTTTTCAACTTCATCCAATAAAATGAAACAGAGTAAGGTTTTCTGCGCACCGCCCTCGGTTAAATAACCGCCTCTTCGTAAACCAAACGTAACCAGGGAGGTGCACCCACCATACGCGCAACTGAGTGTTTCTCCATAAATTCCGACATATCAAGGCGGATCATGGCATCTTTCGTGTCAAAACAAAAAAGCTCGCTAGGTTTTTCATAATTCAGGTTTACCGACCGCCCGTTGGGCCTAAAAATAAAAATGAAACCGATTGGACGTGTTAGGGTCAGACAAACCTGCACGGGGGAACGTCTTTATGGCATAGACACCGCATCGACGGCCTCTGCCTTGGCCGACAACCCTTTTATTGTATACTCTGTTTCCATCGAAGTAATTTTTCTCTTTCTCACCCTCTAAACATTTTGATAAGTATGCCGGCTCCAACGTGATAACACATCGGCAATCTCATTTTCAGTCACTTTGTTTTCAACAAGGTCTGGTTTCGACATCTTCAGACTCAGTGCCGATTCTAATTTACTTTCGAGTTCAGGAATTTCTGCCATATTGCAATCTGACATGCGGCTGAGGATCAGAAGCGCGACGCAGCCAATTCCAAATCCAATTTTCCTTGTTCCAAGTTCAGCACGGATTTTGAGTGCCCTGCATGGCCTGTTTTTCAGCCAGCATATGGTTTCTAAACCTGAGAATTTATATTTCTGCTTGCTCAACGCTTCAATTCGATCAGTTCCTAAACGGTTTATGACTGGCCTCATCTTTTTTCTTTGGCTAAGGCTTGTTCTTCTAAATCAGCTGAATGATGCGTCTTTCTAATTTATCCATTTCTTCAGGTTTTGAGTCCATCTGCAAACGAATACTCGATGCGGCTTCATCATTAAATCACATGGCCTTATCAGGTAATGACCATCACTAATATAACGATGGGATAAGGTTGCTGCCGCGGACTTATGGCGGGATCAAGTGATTTCAAAACTGAGTGATGTGCAGTCATAACGCTTCTTTCAGGCCTCGCAAAATGGCATGGTATCTTCAACACTGGGTTTGTTCACCAATTACTTTTTGAAACGTCTTTCTAGCGCCCGCATCTTTTTCGATATATTGACATATTCATTTAAAAGTGGTGGCACCAAACACAATGCAGTTCGCCCGAGCCAAGGCGGGCTTAGCATAGTACCGGCACCATCGCACCTTCACTTTGCCCGTCCCACCATAGTTTTGTATTCGTCAATAAACAGGAAATTCACGCGTCTTCTTTTCTTGGAAGCTCATTTAAGTACCGCTTTTAAACGTTCTTCAAACTCCCCGCGAAATTGGCCCCTGCTATCAAAGCACCCATATCCAAGTGATAATTACGCGTTTGGTTTTTCAGCCTTCAGGTACTTTCACCATTAATATTCGTTGGGCTAGGCCTTCGGCTATTGCCGTTTTACTGTACACCCGTTCACGATTAATACAGGGTTATTTTTAGTACGGCGTTGTAGTTACTTGAATGGTTACGACGGAATTTCATCGGTTCTCGACCGATAACGGGATTCCAACTTGTTGTTTCAAGCCCGTTCAGTTAAATTCAGTGCGGTGAATTATCTAAGGCGGCGCACATCTCTGCATTTGGCAGTTCACTTTTTGACCGCCACGCAGTTTTTTTCTATGCTTCTCATTTTAGCTGAGTCCAGCCCCAAATTGTTTTAAGGGATTTCACCTAAGCGCCCTTATCTTCTAAATGCAGCAATGCACAAATATTTCTGAGGTAATATATTGATCGTTACGCTTTTTGCGCTATTTTATCGCTCAAATTAAGCAAAAAAACAACGGTGGTTTTATGAGTTTGAACTCGCCGCCCACACCCTCTTACCGAGGTATTTTGTCCAGAGCGATTCACCAAGAGCAGAGCCGTAAACATTAACATTCAATTGGGCTTGGTTCCAAATAAAAGAACGAAACAGAGGCCTCCTTGTTGATTTAACAAAGCACTGGAGTAAGTGCACAGTTTCAATATATGTTTGAGGTCTCGGCCTAATGCTAATGATTGAGCCTCAGACAAGCCCATTGTAGTTTCTAGTAAAACGCGCTTAATTGCATATTTGACTCCCAAAAAAAAAATGACAAGCAGAGGCTTATTACCCTATAAATACCTGCTCTAGTTATGGGTTATAAAATGACCGCAATACAAAGTAGGGGCTATTGAAGTTGAGTTGAAATGACATAACAAATGTGGCGAGTATGATCTCGATTTCAATATTCACGGCTTTGTCCACCGGGTAACCGCCATAGGTTTTAAAGTGATTTAAGCAATCCATATTGCCACTGACCGTTCTTCCCGTCGTATTTAATCCTTGATGACTGGCGCGGCGATGAGAAAAAAAACAAACGGTCTTGTTTATAACTACAATATTCACCACACTGACTTTTGATACACCAACAGCAAGATTAATTTTTCACGTGCAATTTCATTACAAATCAGCCAAATACTTGGCTCTGTTATGGAATTTAATTAGGCGACTTAATAAAGGGCTTGTGGAAATTCAGCAAAGGCCTGCTTGACCCTCCTCCTCCACTTTCAAAATTGTTGCTGACTTAATGGCTGGCCCCAACCACGCTAGGATTGCAGGAATTAATCACAACCCATACCTTCTCTATAAGGTTTCTCGATAACCCTATTTGCCAACCCACGCCCACCCAGGCGTGCCACAGCGGCCACCACCGAAGCTTTTGCGTATTACACAACAGTATGGGTAAACAATCTTGCTGTCATCACCGCCACAACTTGATTTTTTTGATAGGAAAAAACACGCATCCGCTTGCTAGTGCACAAGTCTCAACATAGTTGGGGCAATTCAATACATACATTGCTATGAGTTTGATTAACCAGTGAAAACCTGTCCGCTATTAGGCAGCTTGTTGCGATTACGTTCGACCTGCAAAGGGATTCGTCTCTTAAATGCTGCGGCCACATTAAAAGTGTCAAAAGGAGGCAAGAGAGGTCTCCTTCCCATACGACAAAGTCGTATACCGCATGAAAAATATTTATCGAGCCGACCACTTTGGCTGTATTAAAATTTGGCTCAGCCAAACTTAAACATCTCCGCTACCGTTAATAGCTTATCTTTCTCGAAATAACGGACAGCAAATGCACAAAAGTCATCAGGTAAAGGGGCTTTCAGCTCATCCAATCACCCGTCCACAGGGATTTGCACTAAACTCTAAGGCTGGCAAACAGCATTCAAGTGCTTGGCGACGTAAAATTGCCTTAATGTAATCAATAAATTCTTGGGTTTGCAAAGGCTTTAGGGGGACGAGGTCTTCCCACCATAAAAGCAAATATTCACCCACCAAGCGGGAAAAACGAATTGTTGGACATGTGTTTACACGAATTTGATTGAAAGTACGGCCGTGTGATTTTTCGAGCTTTTAAGGTCGCCCAAAATAGGTGTGGCGCGAAATTTTTTCTTTAAACACGGTAATGGGAGTCCACCGCCTTCTTTTTCCTGATCTCGGTTTAACTTTTGCCATAATTAGTACGTTTGGGTTTCATTTGTCGGAACCAAATGGGTTTTTGGGCAATTCCCCACCCAGTTTTTTTATCCCTCTCCTTTCCGT
>Ga0163217_1116970_pt1 | contig 13584 bp, 15 predicted proteins | sample SynspAceP_FD_185933 | JGI IMG/M metagenome (GOLD analysis project Ga0163217, IMG submission 185933) | Saline lake microbial communities from Ace Lake in Antarctica - Synechococcus sp. Ace-P (PacBio error correction) | ecosystem: Environmental > Aquatic > Non-marine Saline and Alkaline > Saline ... | reverse complement strand
CCCTAACAAGACGTCGAATGGATGCATCCGATGACTTTCCGAACAAGCCGCCCAAAGCTGATTGACGACCACCTCGATCTGGTCCATCAAAAGCGGCTCCAGCGTTGGACCGCCTGCAACAACGGCGCGAACATCGGGCCCTCTCCGAAGGATGCAGGGAGTGGGTCAGACCCAGTCGGCCGGCAACATCGCCTGATGCTCTGCCCTGGCATTCGGGCCAAGGGTTGATCCGGCACAGGATGCCGGCTTCAGGATGGTGTCAGGCGGCTGGCAGTGCTTTCGCGCGTCCAGCAATACCATAAGCCAGGGAACCGGTGCTGGACGCCACAGCCCACCAAGGCTTTGGAGCACCAGCAGCAAAGCGGCTCCGAGAAAACGACCAAGCCCAGCTCCAGAACCCTTCTCCGCTGCGAGCACCTCGGCGCTGGGCAGCCGCAGGGCCGGGGCCGCAGCAGCCAGCGCCGAGCTGAGTAGTTGAACCAGTTTAGAAGCGGGCACGTAGGATGATGGGGTGCCTGATCAGTGCCGGCGGCCGACGCAGTGTGCATTGCCACGCAGCAGCTGCCAGGCCGATGCCGAGGAAGGGTCTGAACCCGAAGAAGGGAAGCAGCACAGAGATGCGCGCGCCAGCCACGGGCCCCGGCTGCCGATTGGCTGCCTCCCTGCTGCCAGGGCCAGAAGCAGCCACCAGCCGCCAGTCCGAGACTGCAGGAAGCGTTCGTTCGCCGAAGACTGTTGGAATCCAGACAACGATGCGGGCGATCGCCACGGCGGTGGTTCGCCCGGCAGGGGAAGTGTGGCATATCGAGGATCTCGGACCGCAGGCGGGAGGCACGAATCGGCGTCTGCTCTTCCGTAGCCCCAGAGCCAGCAACCCATGGGGGCGCCAACCGGTTTGCTCCTACGGCCAACCATCTGCTAATCAGCACGGCACATGGAAGGCGTGGACGAGAGCCCTGCTGCTGGTGGATTGAAGGCCCGCGAGCTTCAGCGGCGAGACTGTGATCGAGTTACAACGGCCATTGGCGGATTGCATCGTGGTGAGCGGACGTGTGGAGCTGGTGCTCGCGGCCGGGGCGCGCCGGCGGGGCTGGCCGAAGTTCAGCCAGCGGGCCTTTCCTGAATGGCCGCTCGATCTCGACCCGCGCCGGGGGCGATCAGTAGAACTTGACTCACGGCCGCAGCCAGCCGGGCCGCCCAAGCTGGCGATGCGGATTGGAAGGCGGGTACAGCGCCGCATCGAGCCCTGCGCCAACAACTTCGTTGAACCTGCCGAGTGGAGGCCGGCGGTCGGATTTCGAGAAGACTGCCGCCCTCGATGTGACTATGCAGGTACCCGGTGGCAGCTCTGCGAGAGGTGCGCAGGGCGTTGGAGGGAGCTGGTGCGGAGCAGGCAAGGCAGGCCTGTTTGCGTGAGGTTGAGGGTGGCGATCGTTGAGCACGCCCAATGTCGGCAAATCCAGCCTGCTCAAATGCCTCAGCCGCGGGAGCGGGCGATCGTGACCACCAGGCCCGGACCAACCCACGTGACCTGAGATCGGAAAGCGAGCTGGTGCTGAAAGGGGTGCCGCTTCACCTTGCGGACACCGCGGCATCCACGCACCGACGACCGATCGGAGCAAGCTGGGCATCGCCCGCAAAGTCATCAGGCGATAGGCGCACGGTGGCCGATTGCGTGTTGCTACTGGTCGATTCTGGCCGTGGGGACGGACAACGGCCGAACCGGGACCCTGCCGCGCCAATTGCCGGATCAGGTTGCCGCAGGTCAGTGGTGCAGGCACAACAAGGCGGATCTTCGGCCGGGGGTGACGCCAGGCCTGCTGCCAGGACGCCGACCGCGGCGGCCACGATGTGAGCATCAAGCGCCCGCCATGCGACCGGCTCAAGGCCCTGGCGACCGCCCTGACTCAGGGCGGCTGCGCAACAGCCTCTCCGGCCTCGGTCGTGGCGCTGAACGGGCGGCAACCGGAATCTGGGCCGCCGCCGCCGCCGGCAGCCTGCGACCGAGCCTGAGAGGCCGCCGCCCAGCAGATTGCCTACGCTTCCTGGACCGATCGATCTGCTCCTGGCCGCGGAAGTCTCGGCGCGAATCACCGGCCGAGGAGCACCGAAAGCGGTGCTCGTCGGCCGTTTTCGCCGCTTCTGCATCGGCAAATGAGCGGAAAAGCGGGCTGGGTTGAGCAGGATGGAGCGAGCCCGTTGCTGCCGCAAAGCTTGATCGTGCCTGAAGTCTACTGAAATCATTCAGGCCTCCAGGCGGCGGCCCAGCTGGAACAGCCCGCCCTGAGGAGCTGCCTGCGCGCACTGGCTGCGCGAAGAACATCGCCGCGGCGATACTCCGGACCCCAGCCCTGGATCGGCCAGCGCGGCCGAGGCCCACTGGCACTGCAACAGGGAGGCCTGCTGCTGCGGCCGGCGTGCTTTGCTGGAGCCCCTGTTCCAGCTGCTTGTGGATCCAGCGCTGGAGGCTGCGCCCTGCTGGTGGCGGACGGGGAGCCTGTGGCAGCCGGCCAGCGGCTCGGTGGAGCTCGATGGCCTGGCGACAGCGCTGGTGGCCGGTGAGCGCACGGCACCTGAATCTGGCGATGCGCTCTCCGGTATCGCAACCGCCACGCCAACTTGGTGGCGGCCCGAAGGCCAGCGGTTCGCCGGCTGAACACCCGCAAGACCACACGGGTCTGCGGCTGGCTGGGGAGTACGCGGTGCGCGCTGTGGGAGAGCGGGCTGAATCCACCGCCTCGGCCTCGATTGACGCGCATGCATCAAGGAAAACCACCTGGCCTGGGGCGGCGGGCTGAAGCTGGCGATGGCGCGGTGGCGGCTCGGCCCCTGGCCGGCAAGGCTGATTGTGGAAGCGGAAACCCATGGCGAAGCGGAAGCGCGCCGTGCCGGGCCGGAGGCCGATGGGGTCTCTGCTCGATGAGTGCCTCCCGGCGGAGCTGCGCCCGCTAGGTGCCGCGGCTGCGGGCAACTGGCGGGCACACCCGGCCCGGCGGCGCGGGTGGTGCTGGGGCTCCGCGCAATCCACGGCGCAGCGCGCGCCTACGCCGTCCACCGCGGCATTGATTCTGATCGTCTCCAGCAGCGCCCGATTCACCCGGGGCCCCCTGGCTTCGACGCTGCAGCATGCGCTTCACAGCGAATGGCGCGCTGAACCTTGTCTTCAGCACGTGCCATCCGTTGCCGGGCATTGCGACCGACACAGACCAGATGGGCAGAGTGGCGGTGGGGTTTTGATGCGTAGGGGGGGGGGGGGGGGGGGGGGGGGGGGGGGGGGGGGGGGTGGGGGGGGGGGGGGGGGGGGGGGGGGGGGGGGGGGGGGGGGGGGGGGGGGGGCCATGCACGCACGCGCTATGAATCCCCTCGCCCCTTTGTGGGGCCATCAGCGCTATGGCCCTGCTGACCGGCGTGCTGGTGCGGCGCCGGCCAGGGCCGGAGGGGCCTGAAAACAGGTGGCCACCAGCGGCGAAGCTGCGGCGTGGGCGGCGACACGACCTGCACCGTTGCTGTTCAGCGAATGCCAGCGGCAAGGCCCATCGGCTAACAGGCATGGCGGTTGAAACAAACGGCATCAGGCGGAGCCTGGCCACGACCTGAGGCGGCCGTGACGCTGCGCTTCTGAGGCGGTGGCGATTCCCCGACGCGAGCTGGTGCGTCGCGTCTCCGCCGCGGCGAAGCTGGCCATTGGCCTGCGGCGTGCCCTTCTCATCGAGGCGCGCGGACAGCCACGGTGGGAACACAACCTGCACGATCGGCGCCTCTCGGGATCCGGGGTGCTGGCCGAAGACTGCGCCGCCCTTCGACGGCACAGCGAGTCGACTAGCAGGGCCCACGCATCGCGCGTGGTGGCCGGTCCATGGGGCGAGGGGGTGCTCCAGGCATTACAGCCCAGGCCACCAAGCACCAGCTTCTCCGCCTGGCGCAGGCCGTGGCCGCCTGCAGGCCGAGGGATCTCGGATTGGCGTGTAATCGGCGACACCAACTGCTCAGCGGCCTAGGCCCACAAGCCGCAAGCGCAAGGGGCCTGGTCCTCACGCCCTCGCTTCCCTCACGAGGCGCCCTACGCGAATCGGTTGCAATCGTCCCGCCCAGGACGACTCGCCTTCCTTTTGACTCAGCAACCTGGCGATCGCCCATGCTGCAGCGATTATCTGAACGGCGAGCCGAGGCGATCCGCCAGCGTGGATCCCTGGGTGGAGGCCCCAGGGGGTGCTGGGGAGTGCTCTGACCCGCGATCCGCACCTATTCGAGTCGGTGCTGCTTCAACCCGAACGAATCCGGACCGCAGATGCCGGCCACACCCCGCTAACACACCCAGCGTCGTCACCCCGTCCGTTGTCTTCCCGGTCCCACCCCGAGGGATTTTCTGCTTCGTTCCAGGACTGTTCGGTTTCCTGTTGAAATTTCCTGGCGGCCTGCCCGCTGTCCCCAGCGCCGCCCAGGCGGCTGGCCGCCGACCGGCGACCCGACCCTGACACCCTCTCCGTGGAGGCCCGCCTGCGCCGCATTGCCGGAGCGCTGCCGCAGCAGCGAGGGAACGGCCGAAGAGGGCCGACGGAGCCCAGCGCTGGGCAGGAGGATTCCGCCACCTGCGCCTCGGATGATCTGCTCGCTTACGTCTTTCGTCAAACGGTCCAGGATCGGCTGGGCGCAATGGCGGCTTTCGCAACGGGGGCGTCCGCAATGGCGGCTTCGGGAATGGCGTTTCCGCAAGGCGGCGGCTTCCGCAACAGCGGCGAGACGCACCACCGGCGGTTTCCGCCAATGGCAGTCATGGCTTTCGGCAAAAACTACTGGTGACCGTGAGGCGAGCCATTGCAGCACCCATTGCCCTGAGCCCAAGCCCAGCCCACCGCGCAGGACAAGCTTCGAGGCCCCCTGCGCTGTGGTGGTGCAGCCACTTGCCGTTCTGCAACCTCGACTGCGACTAACTGCTACCTGCCCAGCGCAACGGACCGCCGTCGGCAGGCCGCTGGAGCGGCTGGGCGCCGCTGTGGAGCCGGGTGCTGGAGAGCCCTATGTGTCGGGCCGATTGGCACCCTGCTCTGGCATGCCGGTGAGCCTACTCCACCATGCCGATCGCCTTCTATGACGACGCACGGCCCTGATTGTCAGCGTTCTGGAACGAGGCGCGTTGCGGCGCCGCTGCGGATCAGCAGTCGCTGCGGACCAACGCCATGGTGATCGACGCCGCTGATGCGACTGCTTGAGCGCAATGACATCCAGGTGGGCGTTCAAGCTCGACTTGGCCCGCCCCCTGCACGACGCCATCGCCGCACCCGCCGCCTGCCCAGCCACGCGCAGCCTGCGCGGCATCCCGCTGGCTGCCAGTAGCCGCGGCTCCCCTTCAGGTGATCGCACGTGCTCACGGACGGAACGACCCTGGATCAGGCCGACCTGCTGGTTCGATTTCTTCGCGACACGGCTTCACAACCTGGCTCTTCAACATGGAGGAAAACGAAGGGGCGACATCTCGCTCCTTCCTGTCGCGGCCCACGGCCGATGAGCCCGCTACGTCAGCTTTATCTGGAGCGTTTTGGGAAGGCTGCGCCAGCAGCCCGGGGCCTTGCGGCTGCCGAGTTTCGACGGAGACACCCAACCGGGCCTGCTGTGACCAAGCGCCTCAAGGCCGCACGAATGAACCACCCGTTACGCGATTGTGAACGTTGGAAGTGCCCGCGCTCAATTTTGCCACTTCGGACCCGGAGCTGCTGGCGTGGGCACCGCGGGTACGGGCGACTTCGTCTTCGCAAACGTGCGCAGCGACAGCTGGAATCGGCCGTGGACAGCGCCAAATTCCAGCGCGTTTGGCTCAGCGAAGATCCGCTCGGCGTGGCGCGACTGCAAGGCGATGCGAACGTCTTCGGCCCTGCGGCGGAGTGCCGGCAGCAACAAGTACTGGGAGCAGGGCAGCTTCGACTGCAGCGAAACCCAGGCTGCGCTTACCGCTCAAACTCACGCCGAGTAGGTGATGGCCGGCTGGAGCGCGACTGGAGGCTGACTGGCTGAGTGGCTGCCAGCGGGTCCGGCTGAGCGGGATGATCGGAACCAGTGACCGCGCCGCGCGACCGACCACCCCAGCCATGCTGCGCTTCTTCGAAGACGCTCAACCGCGCATCTCGCTGCTGCGGACCAGGGGCCTTCCGCGCTGCCGCCGCGGCAGCCCCTCGGACCCAGCTGCCGCCGCCGAGCAAGCCGGGGGAATTCGGCGATTGCAGGGCCAACGCGCGCCCTCGCCCTGGCCAGCCCCTGCAGCAGGCACCCGGGCGACGCGACCGCGGATCGTGAACAGCTGAACGCCCGGACACCAGCTTTACGGGCCTGTGCTGCCCCAGGAGATCCCGGGCCCGGCCTTCATCAAACACTCACCTGCGACCGAGCGGTGGCATGGAACTGCCCAGCGCCTTGGGCGCATCCCCCCTGGGAGTGCCTCGTGCGCGTCGGCGCAGTGGTGGTGGATTTCTCCAGGCCCCAACATCGGCCAAAGAGAGCATTGTGGGCACCTGCGCTCCAACATCATCGGCGACCGCTGGGCGGCGGGTGCATGGAGTTTCGCGGCCATCCGGTGCTTCGCGGGCTCAACCATGTGGGGCGACTGGGGACCCAGTTCGGCATGTGGGCTTACCTCTCAAAGCAGGAGGCCCCGAAGCGCTCAGCACTTGCCGATGCGGCTGGCTGGGTACCTGGTGCCTATCCTACGCCAGGCCAAGGCCCCGCTTTGATTGCCGATGAAGGCCTTCCAGGCACCTCGCGATGAGAGGTGGTGAGCTGGCAGGGGGGGGATCCGGTGTCGTGAAGGCCTGGGGCCTGCTGTGCGATTCAGAGTCGCCGCGAATTGCCAGAAGCTCTACGACGGCTCGACAATGCGCCTGAACGAACGGGGCGATCCTTTCTACCAACCCTACCTTTCGAAAGCGGTGGGTGGCCGATCTGGAAGCCAGCGGCCTGGCTGGTGACGACGACGGCGCCCCGGCTGGCGTGATCCTTGACGGCGGTGCTGGGGCAAAGACGGCACCCCCCCTGCCTGTATGATCGTGCAGAAGACGCGACGGCGGCTCAACTACGCCACCACACGACCTGGCGGACGATCCGCTACGCTTCGCTTGAACGCCCGAGGCGATGGATTTATTGAGAGGCTCGGCGGCTGATTCTACGTGAACCGATGCCGGCCCAGGGCGGCCCATTCGCCGGCGTTTCCAGGTGGCGGCTCGGGGCCGCTGGTTCCCAGAGGCCGCCTGTGAGCACGGCCCTCCGGAGCTAGTGCAGGGCGGCGACGCAAGCAAGTCCAGACCGCGGCTGCGTGACACCGTTGCGCCTGCGACGATCTGCTCGATGAAGCAGTCGAGCCGCTGAGGCCGACCTGGCGCCGTCGCCTCCAGGAGAACGAGCCAGTGAGGGACGAAGCTTCTCACCCATGCGGGCACACCGTGGGCCGGCGGCGGTGAAGTATGCGATTTCTCAGCCAGAACCGCCAGCACCAACTATCAATTCATGCTTGATCGAATGCTGGCACTCACCGGGGCAACACCGCGCCTTACCTGCTCTATGCGGGTGGTGCGTATCGCCGGGGATCGCCGCAAGGGAGGCGACATGCGACAGCCGGAACCGGAACTGCATTATCAGCGAACCCCAGGAATGGGGCCTTGGTGCGGGAGCTGCTCAAGCTCGTTGGGCGTGATTGCGAAGTGGAGAAGAGCTTGCTGCCCAATCGCCTCGTGCACCTACCTGTGTGGAGCTTCAGCCAGAGTGTTCAACCGCTTCTAGACCAAGGTGCCGTGCTCAAGGGCGGCCGAACGGCCGCTCCTCCCGCCTGGCCCTCTGGCAGCCTCACCGCCGGGGACACCCTGAAATTAGGCATTGCTGCTGGGAATTCCGACCCTGGAGCGGATGGTTGATGGCAGTTGAAACGGGTGGGTTGCCTAGCCGAAGCCACTAATTGCCGCGATATAGTGGAGTAGCCTAGGGCTTCAGGCAGCGTGGCACGTAGCATAGTGATCCAGGTGCCATCCATTGCTGAAGATCACGGGAATTCTTTCGGGAAGAAGTGGCTGTGCCTTGTTTTTTCAGCATCACCTGTCTTGAACGTGACCCGATAGGTTCCCCTTCTCAAGCGGGGTACCTATGGGTACGAGATCGCGAACGCGGCTGAGGCATTTGGTGCGAGGCGCACCGTACGCAACAGCGCATTGCTCACCCTCATCACGCTCAGAATCACGCTTCAACACCAGCACTGGGCCGCCCTCTGTGTATTGAGACGATGAACGCTAACGGTTGTCGCAGCCACGGCATCGACTAGAGTGAGTTGCCCACATATACCCATGTACATCCGGCACATGCGCCCACATATAGCCATTCAATCCACAAGCCAAAATAACATTGGGCCCATCCCCAACCACCCCCCCCCATCTACAACCCATACCACAGGGCACACACATTCCACATATCCGCACGCACGGCCATATCAATACCACTGGCAAGCGAGTGCCAGGTGTCTTGAGCAATTTAGAGTCTCCACCAGAGACAGTTACTTGAGACGACCGAACAGACGTATCTCGAGCATGAAGCGCAGTGGACTGCGGCAGGAGAAAAACATGTCTGGGGCGCAGTTTTCTCTTCATCCATTTCAAAAGGGTGACGCCAACAGGCGATTTTTCAACGGAGATCAGGCACTCTCCCCTGAACATTCTGGCCGGTCTCAACGAGATGTCATGCCGTTGCGGTTCAGCCATGTCCACAGCGGCCTGGTTGACGTTTTGGTGTGTCAGAAAATTGCCTGAGCTTTACCGAAGCCTTCAGGGCCAGAAACATGATTCCGCCTTCTGGATTGTCCGAAAGTGGCGATTTATGGCCAGAGCAGGCACGCGATCAACATAACAACAAAGCCGGCCGTTATGGATCATATTCCAGAGCGCTCCACAATTGGATTTGGCTTAATCCAGGTGAAAGGAACGGGACCGGTGTGCAGGAAGAAATGGCTGGGTAATGTTCGATATTTCAAGGGCTGTTATTTCAGATGCGAGTTCTGCATTTACAGGCATGTGCGGCTGCAGCTCCTTGATAGGTCTGTTGCCGATAGCCAAATGAAGGCCTGACCTTTGTAGTTGCTTGCTGGTCTGCTAGCATCAAGGCAATGGTGCGGCCTTAAGCTGTGAAGGCCGGCGTTCCAGATCTGGATGCCATAGCTCTTGCGCGCTACCCTGGCTTCACAATGTAGAACCCTAAATCCAAAAGATTGCCATATTGGATTGCGGAGATGTAGGCAAATCGGTTCATCACCAGAATCGAAATCAGAAAACCATTGGGATTCAGCGGTTAGTGCAATGAGCCGTCATGATTCTGGATTCCATTTCCTGCGGCCGCCCAATCACGGCGATAGCAAATTCGTTCGGCTCATTGTCTTTGTTCTGTAGTCGTTGTTTTGCATGAGGAAATTTTGTTTTTGATGCCCCGATTCACTTGGCACAGAGGCGGGCGAATGGCGGGTGTGCTATGACAGGTTGAACTTCCTCACTTCGGGCTCGCCGCATTGACAATAGGCGTAGCGATGAGGTTGGTTGGGACTCTATCTTCAAAGAGCCGCTTAAAGATAGGATGATATATCATTTACTAGGAAGGCTTGTCTATACTGAAGAATGCGAAACACTCGCCAGCGTCTGGTAAAATATACCGGGCGCTGAGGCAGTTTCAATATCAAACCCAACCTTCCTTCCTAGCATGTCGAATATCCCATGGTTCTAGATGCAGTTGTAGCTCTACGCTCCAGATCAGAGCGGGGAGCCCGCTTTGCCGCGTTAAACAATACCCATTGATCCATTCTTCTGTATCTTAATGTAGCCGGCCACGCATTCACAGGTCGCTGCTAAAGGCGGTTGGCTTGGCGATTTGGACAGATCTGGGGGCCTATCTCCCGCCCTCTGGAAAGCAAGAATAGTCGGGACCTAGTTCAAGAGTCTTGTGTGATCCTGTTATTGTCGTTATTCCTCCAATTGACTTCTGAGGCGGCAAGACTTTTGTATGGTTGACGGTTTTGCTCCTGCAGAGAGTGGAAGTGAGAAGTGATTGCTGATTGGCTCGTTCCATTTCAAGTCGATCGCCGATGCGGAAAGCCCACCAAAACTCAGCTTGCCATCGCGATGAGCAGAGAACCCTAAGCAGAACTCCGCGCCTTGGCCTTCGGCGATCAGCGGACGTCTATTCTGCTCACACTCCAACGAGGGATTTCATGTCTTCCTCAGCAGAGGCGACGGAGCAGTTCAGGTTAAGGCACATCCATCTGTAAAAACGGGCCTGGCCGATGGCCCTTCTACGATTCAGTACGCTCCAAGTCGCGGCGGGGAAGTTGATTCATTGCTCAGTAAGAGTTGAATACGCCCGCCGCTTGAATTTCTGTTAGATATTCTGGAATCGCTGCGGAGCAGCCTAAGGCTAGCCAACAGACGTAGATTCTTGTCGCCTTGTCAGTCGACTCCTTATTGCTAACAGTAGAAGCGACGGCGCATTAACCGGGTATTTCAAGATTCCGTACGATTCCGAATGGAATTTGAACCATAGGATGTCACTGGCGGCGATCGAGATGATGGATCTGGTCATCAAAGAAGTGTGGGCGCAAGATTGTGGTGAGATACGGTGCTTTCCATCCACCAAATAAGAAGTGGCCTCATCTGAACCCCCAAGCTTTGAGGGTCGTTCAACGCGTTCGTGAGTGGCGCATTCGCGCATCCAATTGCAATTCTCAAGTAATCTCTTGTATTGGAGGATCATTACTTTTGGCTTGTTCTAGCTTTTTGCATGAAAGCACGTTTTTTATAGGTCGGCCAAGCTGGTTGATTGAGGGTTTCTGCAGAACTGTTCATGAGCCTGGAACTCTCAAGATCTTGTTTTCTTGAAAACGGCCTTCCGCTTCATCGTTTGCAATACCCGTCAAATTCGAAAGCGACTCTTAGTTCCGGGTCGGCAGATCATCGAAGACTTTTGCTGCAGCACAATCGGGGATATCGAAGCAATTGCTTGCCGGACATCGCTTGGGTTTGCCTTAGAAAGAGAGATGCGTTAAATGCGGGAGATTTCGTGCGGCGACCGGCAGCAAATGCAGTGTTCGTTATATTAAGCGTAATGGTGATAGAGCAAAACTCGTAGGCCTGTCTCAGGAGAATTTTGATAACAACTACCTCAACGGCTTTCTCGGGAAACGCGATTAATGCCAAGAATGGGACGAAATGAAGGAAATGCACTCCCTTAGCAGGATGTCAATATTTCTCCTGTGACGATATTTTTCAGATGCCCTCCTCATTATATCGTTTGGCTGGGAAAGTTTCAAACAGGGCGCTTGAGGGCGCGGCCCTAACCGTTCGTCGATGGGGTAAGCACTAGAGCAAATTAACGCTCGCATACCTGCCGCAAGGGAGATTGCGAATTCACAATGTCATGCAGGTGGCGGCCAGAGTGAATGGCGATGTTAGGCGACTAGCCGCCGCACTGAAGTCTTCGCTCTCTGAATTCAGAGGCCTGCCGTGTACGGTTCATAGCAAGCCTCAGTATTATGAACCATTGATTCTTTTTTCGCATTACGCGAGGGCATTATTCTGCTTCTTGCTTTCCGCGTGAGAGCTCAGAGTGGAACGTTCTTTGCGTTGGCATATATTTATCACCTAGGCGCGTGAACTCTCCCGTGAATATCTGAGCTGAATCAGGAATTCTGTCAGCGGTGAATACCCGCTCAAAGGGTAGCGTTTTCACGAATGGCTCCGGCGGCGGTTGCAAGAGGCCCATTTTCCTTGTGGATCACCATTGCAGCCATCTGGACGCTTTGAAGTCTCGCGGGCACTGAGCATATCCTCAGTTCAATCTTCCTAGAATTTCATGTCTAGATTATCGATGAGCCTTGGCTGTTTAGGGGTCAGTGATTAGGCGTGCATATGCGACTTCCACGGCAATCGAGCAGGGACGGTTCCCCGCGATTTTGGATATTGATATTCCGCACAAGTTGCCTATTCTAGATCCTCGGATAGCAGAATGATTCCCGGTGTCCATGTGAATAGGTGCTAAGCTGCTCACCTGGCCGAAAGTGTGTGTACGGGCACCAGGTGATCAGGATTATTTGTAGGACAGCTAGGTGAATGGCTGTGTTATGGGGGGCTCTTTGGAACATTAGAATAACGGCCCGAACGGCCGATAGTACCAGCTAAGCCCTTCGGGACAGGCAACAAGTTCCCCCGGTAAAAGCCAGTGACTATGACAAAGCAGGTATTTACAATACATATCCGAGCAAGGTTTACATTGGCAAGGACAGTGTGGGAGCGCCCGATACATGGCCAGCCTGACTGACGTGGGTACGTGATTTGAAAACTTCAGTCACTCGCAGAGACTACACCTGGAAAGGAGTCCTGGCTATAGTGCAATGAGCCCGAAGCTCTCGAAAGGAGGTAGAGATATCGTCTCTATCGTCATGGACCAGGTTGGATTACAATAGATGCCAAAGCATAACTGATGAGTTGAGTGGAGGATTGTTCTTCTATGGACCATCAGACCCTTAACGACCGAGCTGCGCGCACAAACGAAGCGAGGTAGTTGTGCCGAACGAGCGCTTGTTAGCGTTTACTACATTTATCATTCGACTGTAAGGATGGCAAGTACGGCGCTCAGTACGTTAACGTAACAAGTAGCCTCGCACTTATAACCTTCCTTTGACTCTCTCTTTTGGTATGTTCGGATATTCTTCTAGCCTCATTTTGATGGGGTATTTGACTTGAGAATACCCCAAAACTGACAGTACGGAGATGTATTTGTACGGATTCTTAATCTTCATCACCATTTTCTCTGGGAAGCAAGAAAAATCATGAGATGAACAGATCCATACTGGAATGTTATTCTTTTGTTTCGTATACAATGGAACAGATACCTGATAAGCCGGCTCTTAATGGTTTTCGTACCAAGTACCTTCCACTTTTAAATATTCCAATGCAATTATATTCATCTTGGGCTTTTCTTTCAGAACAGCTTGCAAAAGATAATGCGAACCAAAGTTGAGAACAAGCTTGCAGAAACAAGCCACTGTAACTAAGAGAAACCATATTTGCTGAATGCTTCTCATCTATTTTTTTTTTAACGCGTAACTTTTAATGGGACGGGGGGTTCTGAGAAAACCAAACATGCAGGGGGCGCGTGCTTTCTGTGAACCCCTTGCGTTTGGCGAAGGCGCTCTGGGTCAGAATCAAGTAGCCGCTAGATCCTTAGGATCGCAAGCACAATCCCGCCCCGCGTTTGCTTTTTGGTTCCAGGGAACCACATGGTCAATTCTGCTACATAGCAATCTTGGGGGGCTGCTCACGGCCAGGGGCCCTAGTTTCAGACATGCGTTGTAGGGATCATGGTGTGCTTTTTCACTCCTGATGGCCAAGGGGGGGGGCAACAAACTCATGAATCGATTTTACGGAGTTCCTGGGCCCCGTTCCAAAGGAAGGTTTTTTGGGCGTGCCAAGGGGAGATGCGAAAAAGGTATGGCAGATGGAGCTTTTGTACGGCAGCCTTTTAAGCCAGCGCATGTTTCACGGGCTCGCTGCACGTGGATAATCTCTCTCTGTGAAA
>Ga0163217_1068932_pt1 | contig 13586 bp, 9 predicted proteins | sample SynspAceP_FD_185933 | JGI IMG/M metagenome (GOLD analysis project Ga0163217, IMG submission 185933) | Saline lake microbial communities from Ace Lake in Antarctica - Synechococcus sp. Ace-P (PacBio error correction) | ecosystem: Environmental > Aquatic > Non-marine Saline and Alkaline > Saline ... | reverse complement strand
CCAAAATGTACCAGCCAATATAATTCGAGCCGAGCGCAGCAGACGCCAGCTTCTCTCCAGCGACCCGGCGTTGCGGTCCCACCTTTCGTCGCGGACAGCCAGTTCAGACCCGCATAAGAGCACAAACCAACCTCACAAGGGAAGTGTTGTTCCAGAAGGCGGCTGGGCTTGCAAGACGTTTACCATCCAGCCAGGCGTCTCCACGATCGCAGCGAATCAGAAGACCGCCGAGATCAGCATTATCGTGCAGAACAGCATCTCGCCCGGTTTGCGGCTACCGAAAGACATGGGGCTCTTGTTTGACATCGTCAGTCATCAAGCTGCCTAACGGTTCGCGATGGACAGCGCCTTTCGGCGCGGGAACCACGGCAAAGAAGCCGACAATTCGGAAGTTGGTCGGCCACCGGGCTACGCAGCGACCGGGTTGCCGTACTCGGCTTATCATCGCGTTGATGCGTGCTGAACTTCGATTTCAGAGGCGATCCGCGCTTGCTGAATCGCCAGCATTCATCCAGTAGACAATCGCACCGCGTCTTGTTCCGCAAGCTTGCGGCGCGGTCAGATCCATGGTCTTTCAGGCCGATGCGATGATCTTGTCCACGCACGTCCTGCGGCGTGTCCTTGTGGACAAAAAAGGCCCGTTCCAGAGTGAGGATGTTCAGGTCAGTGTAATGGAGGCCAGCGTTGGCGCCATCCGGTACGACAGAGATCGGCTTTCGGTGATCGTGGCGAGGCGATGTCACCTTGTCGAGACACGCAGAATTGCGAATTGTGGTGTGATTTACATCGAATGTCCGCCCGAGGCAGTGAATTGCAATTCAAGCGCATCGAGGAGGCTCTGCCTCCCACTCAAAACCCATCTTCCTTGGCAGCGGCAAAAGGTCGCCTGAGTCGGGCAGCAGGAAGGTCGAAGTGCCCCAACACCTGACCATCGTTCTGCGAATTTAAAGCCGCCAGTTCTTCCATCGGTGGAGAATGCTTGTCAGTGGCTGGCAGCGATCACGAGGCGGTAGGTGCAGAAAAATATACCCAGAGGTTCAAACGGATCGGGTTTGAGCCCGGCACGGCCTACTTCGGGACCGACCACGGGGTATGTCCCACGACGAAGGAAGCCGATTGTGGCAGTGTAGCCACTGCTTGTGCCGAGGCGACTGACCAGCGTTGGGGAAAACGGAAACGCCTCAGACGGGCGGTTTTACCCACTGCAGCGGCGACACCGTACTCCGCTTCGAAATCCTCCGCGATTCATTGCGCGTCAGCACGTCTTCAAGACACCGGGTGGAAAAGGAACCACGAAACTGACAGGGCGGTCGGGGGTACTCAGGCCATAGCAGCATGGCCGGCATGGCGAGCCGTTGCCAACAGCGCACCACCTACGATTATGTTTGCATATTTCAAATTGACGTTCCCTCTGGTTCATTATTGCACGGCAGTTCACATAAGTGGCAAGGCGCCATAAAGTTGTCAACAAGGGAAACTGTTTTGCCGCGAGTACCCGGCCCGAAAGCACAAGGATAAGGCAGGTCTTCAACAGTCCGCCAAAGCACTGACACTGCTCGACCATTTCTCGGAAACCGGAGCCGAGATCGGTTTGTCGGATCTTGCCCGAAGTCCAGGCTGGACAAAGCTACTGTGCACCCGAATGCTGAGCGTCATGGCAGATGCAGGGCTTGTGGAGCAGCCGCCATGACACCAAGCTTTACCGTCTGGGGCGCTGCATATCTGCGCCTTGCAACGAATTCAGAAGAGAAGGCCCTTTCCTTCGCCTCGGTCCTCCAGCCCGAGCTGGAACCTGCTGGCGCATGAAACGGCCGAAACAGCTCATGCTTCGCTGATCTCGGGCCGCGCATTGGCGACCGTGGGAATTGCGAAAGCAGCAAGGGCAACCCGCGTTTCGCTCGTTTCGTCGGAGAAGTCCTGCCCATCCACACCACAGCCTCCGGGCTGGCAAACGCTGCGCTTTTAGCAAGAGTAATCTAGTCCTCACGTGTTCTGAGGCGGATCACTGGACGGCAAGACGTCGTTCACGCTCACTTTTGATCCGGAAGAGCTTGAATGCGCGGCGATAGAGATCGCTCGGCAGGCCGGTTTGGCGAAAACAGACCAGACCCATGAGATTTAGAACGTCTATGGAGTTGCCGCACCGTTTTCTTCGAACAAAGACCGGATTGGCCTGCGTTGCCGTTTCGCCGTCGCCAACACCTTCGCACCGTATGACAGACGCGCTTGCGCGGCCAAAGATCATTTGAAGCGCCGTTCTGCGCGCGCTCAATCGATCACAGCGAACGTGGAAAAACTGCCTGCGGCTACGAAGGAGATCGTGAGGGAAGACTTTGTCGTTGCTTACCGGGACGGACTGACCAAGCCGGGGCCGGGATGCTGAGCACAGATTCACTCGTTCTGGGAACAGGGTCGCGCGATGTCGGAGTACGCTTTCGCTCAGGCTACGTCAGTCAGTCCGGCAATCCGCGGTTATCAGGATTGACCAAACATCAGGGAAAAGGCGGCAATTATTTTGAAACGACGGTGTAAATATTAAAACCGATTTGGATCTCACGAAATGGACTCTCTAACTTGCGTCTCTGCGCACGGCTCACGTGGAGCGCCGCTCATTTTGATCGACTGAGCACGGCGCGCAAGCGTCGGATGCCGCGACCCTGGACGTGATCTCGCATCGACGGACGGGTGCTTGACCCCATTGGCCGAGCGCGGTAACGGTGGATGATGCACACTCGGCGATCACTGCAGCCCGGCGGCTTTCGATGACGGACGATGGTCGGGATCTCGCCACCCGCCGCACGCAAGGCGTGCTGCTGAAATGGCCGATTTGATCGAGGGCCCATGCCCTGGAATTCGCGGTTTCTGGTGTACGCAACAATGGAAAACCGAGATTGCCATGGCGCTGAAGGCCGAGCCGATGTCGGCCGCTTGCGGACATCCGCTATTATGCGAAGGGCGGCCGACAAGCTGAACGGAGAGATCCGGCGCCAACAAGCTCCACGACGCTTGGCCTGGTCCACCGAGAAACCGCAGCTGTGGTGGGGGCGATCGTGCCGTTGAAATTTTTCCCTTTATGATCGGCGCTTGAACTTGGCCGGCGCTTGCGCTGGCTGCACAAGTGGTTCTGAAACCGGCGGAAACTGCATCTTCTGACGCTGATTAAAACGCCCGAACTGGCGCTGGAAGCAGGTGTGCGCCCGGAGTTGCTGAACGTGGGTGACGGCGAAGGCTCTGTTGTGGGGCGGCAATAAGCAGAATCCCACGATGTCGACGTTCTGGTCTTCACCGGTTCGGGGCGACGGACGGCGGTTGTGGAAGCCTCGCGCGATCCAACTCAAGCGGGTCTATCTGGAGCTGGGCGGGCAAGTCCGCCGAATACGTCTTTCCGACGCACCTGATCTGGGATGAAAGCAGCGAAGGTTCGGCTCACGGGCATTTTCCGCAAAACTCGGTCAGGTCTGCGTCGCAGCGTTCGCGTATTTCTGGTCGAGCGCTAGTATCCATTGATGCCTGTCGAGAAACTTGCGCGGTCGCCAGAAGCGATGAGTGGGCGATCCGCGTCGATCCATCGACGGGCGCAGGGCGGTTCAATTCACTGCACCAGCTTGAACAGAAACCTGCCGCTTTGTCGAAGGAAAGCCCCGACGCCCGGGGCACATCGTCACCGGCGGCACGCGCATTCTTGAAGAAAACCGGGGTTACTGTACATGGCCCCCACGATTGTGGCCCGCGTGTTCACCCGGATGACCGCTTGGCAAAGGAAAGAGGTGTTCGGCCGGTCGCTAGCCATCTGCCTTTCGATACCGAGGGGACGGAGCCGTTCGTCATCGCCAACGATACCGATTACGGACTTGGCAGTCAGCCGTCTGGACGGTCGAACCGTCGCGTGCGCATCGGATGCATACGACGGATCAAGGCGGGATCGTCCACGTGAACACTTATGGGAGCAGACCTCCACCGTGCCGCTGGTGGCGTCAAACAATCGGCAACGGGCACGACAAGTCGCCTGCAGCCTTCGACAAGTATTTTCGACCCCTCAAAGACCGCATGGATGCAAACTATTGAGCCGGGCCCTGATTCGACTTTGCGGCGTGTCTCGAAAACGCTGTTTCGAAAACCCATGACCTGTCCGAAAGGCGCTTGGCCTTGCGCCGGCCACGCTGACCTGGCCGGACCTTTGATCCGGCAGCGACGGCAGACTGGGGGGCCGATGCAGGCGGTGCGAGATGACAGAGCGCGACTACTGGATGCTGCGATCGCGCGAAACCGGCGCACGGTCGGCGAGGACTGGACCGAATTCGCCGATTTTTCTGGGCCGCGCTGCGCGGGACGACCCGGCCGCTGTGTCCGGCCAGAGGCACTGGACGCAATCAGCAAGGCGCGCGGAAAAGCGAGTTGCCGCATTTGCCATCCTGTCAAAACGAGCTCGATCCTTTTATGGCGCCAGAATTCCGTAGCCAAGCTGCCGTTTCTTGCAGATTTTGAGCTGGATCGTGATGCGAACCTACACCGGGCATCCTCACAAGTCCGGACGCCCTCCCGCGGCCCCTTTTCGCATTATATCATGAGCGATGGTCCTGGGCCAAATCGCGGCGGACGGGACTGTGTCTTCGTCGACGACCCAGATGAAAGGAACACGGCGGGCTGTGTCCGCTTAGGGTAAATGCAAACCATACGTTTGAATTGTGACTGCGACCCGCTCGAGAGGACTAAATCCAAAATCATGCTCCTCTGTACTTCTGTGTACTAAATAGAGCAAAAGCTTATGCGATTGTGGAAAGTGCAGATAACTTCCTCAAGGAAAGCATAATCAACTCTGTGAGCGCACGAGCACTGTTGCTCATTCCGATTGTGCACATCACGCTGACAGCTACTTACTACATTCTCTACCTCGAGGAATACATCACAGAGCTCTCGTGTGAATAAGTGTTCTATGATCAACTAATGAGATCGGTGTCTCTCTACATACGTCTTATTGGTGAACTCGTGTCACGTCCAATTACTCTTTGTGAGATCGTAGTCTCATTGTGTGTGCGACAACATACTTTATGACCATACTACCCGAGACTCAGACCCAGAAGCTCACATTCCGCCGCACAACGTGGCTCAGTGAGCTCTGATCGCACCAATTCCACTTTACATACGTGCACCATTTCACACGTAGACACAGACGAATTGAACCTCGACTCGCATTGCGGTGATTCGAGCTGAGCTTGATGTTTGTGACTTGGCCCGTACGGCCTCACCCTCTGTAGCTGCATTCCTTACCTTACACGGGAGATATGGTGATATCAGACTCAAGAGTGTATCGATGCCTGGTTGCCACGTGCTGGAATACTAATCTCCGTGCTCAGCTAACTCCAGTCGAACTCGCGCTTACGAGTAATATAGATATCTTGCTCCTCTCCACGGACCTCTGAGGAATTATCCAGATATCTCCTCAGCCCCTTAAAAAAAGGGTTATCACCCGGCGCATCAACGCAGCTCAGATGAACCCAGACTTTCTCAAACACCTCCACCGCTCTCAAGGAAGACCTGCGCAGCAATGCTCAGGGAGACATATAGAAACCTCAGCCCTGAACGCCTTGTGACAGGTTGTCATGCTCTCATTCACCATTCTCACCCGCCCAGCTTCCTTGTGCTTTTTCCCAAAACCTCACACTCTCCTCTAATCGAGCCTAGACCTCGCCATTATACATTGAGCCCAGAATATCCCATAAAGTTGCCGTGAGTGACTGCTCAGAGCCCTACCGTGCCTGACTGAAGGAACGACGAGAATCATAGAAGTGAGATCAAGCAGAGCAGATCCATCCCAAACTCACTATAAAGCGGTCCTTCGCCTATTTCCTATTCCGACTGTGGATCACTGAGTGAACGTCTGCAGTGACAATGCTTCGCGCCGGTTGTAGCTACTTCCGCTCAGCAACAGGAAAGTATTCTCTTATGCCGGGTGGGACACGAATAAAGGAGACAAAAGGAAGTGTATCTATTGCTTGCTTTCCTTTTAAATCATCAAAAGAGTAACGCGCACAAGCGACCTTTTGCCACCAATTACGCAGGCGTGAGATTCTGCTTGGAATCTCACGCGCGATAATGATTTATCACACACTCTCACGCTTTATCTGAACAGCCAGCTCTCAGAGATAGACTGATAGCGCGTGATGAGCCTGAAATTAAGCGCAATCGCCTCCAAAAAGCATGGGGGTGTGCATCAAGTGAGAAGGCGTGTCGAACGCGGACATCCTGTAGTAAGTGGTTGCTCACACTCAGCGCTCATTAGTCTCCGATAGATCATCCTCTACACTCGTTAACTCCCCCCATTTAGGCTCGAGTCTGGATTAATTAACGGCGAGGTTGGCCGATGTGTGTGTGTACTGAGGAGAATGACACGAGAACCACAGGACAAGGGCTCACATCGGCGTTGGGCTCTACACTATTCCGGTCACCCGAGTGTCGTGTTGCACGCGCAAGCCGATCGAGACCTGCCTGAACGTATAACAGGACTGCGAACTAGAAACGTCACGGACTCAAACTCGGCTGTGCTCTGTGAGCAACAGTTATAGTATGACAGCTCATGAGTTAGTTCACGCGGGGCTGTCGCGTGAGTATCGACCTTGCATAGGGTATAAATCTAACGTCTCGCTGATCATCGGCGTTCGGTGACTGTCGGGCATGACTAAATGATGGTCGCTATAATCTACGTGCTCTCATCGTATAGTTAACTCAGAACAGGACTAAGAAATCCCTACACTCACAAGGCAGACGTATTCGGCAAAAAATTATACCCAAAGAATTTCTTACAGAGAGCTCTGGCGTCATTCGGTCTAGCGTTGTTGTTCTCTCTCCCTCCATCACTCTCCGTTGTCAGCCGCTTGGTGCTTGTTACCTGGTAACCAGAGAGGACAGAGTTATTTATGTGACGCGTATTTCTCTTCTTCTCCTCGCTTTTGATCACGGATTTGGCTGCGCAGTCCCTGATTCGCGTTGCAGCTTCAAAAACAGCCGTTACTCTCAGTCTTTAACTTTCCCTCATAGCAGTCCCACAGAAGACAAGCTCTGCAGTCTCGGAGCGAACCGCGGTCCGTGTCTAAGTGAGAACACGAGCTCTCTCTCTTATCATAGACTGCAGAAGACTCATGGACAGAGACAGTCGACAGTCACAGAAGGCTGTTCTACGCATTTCAACATATGCGTCACTCCGATTCGACACACTCTATTTCGTGAGAGCGTGGGCTGGTGGTGGATTTAGACACGAGGCATTAAAGGCGTTTTCATGAAAGTGCTTTTTCTCACTCATACGACACCTACAAACTTTTTGCCTCCCTTCTCTGGCCTTCGCTTCTTCTGACCTCGAAACGAAGTTTGTTGGTCAACCATAGGGAGAAGATATCAGGTGCGCTGCGTTTCGAAGTTGCCTCCTCGGACGGATATACGAGACCTCTGCGTCACAATCTAAAGCTGTAGCCTGTGGATCGAGGCGGCATCCGCTCGCTCGCTTCCATCTCCAATATAGGGTTGCGAGAGAGATTCGTCATACTACTGGCTATCTCTTCGTGTGATTGTCCAACTCTCAACGCGGATAACATTCTCTCGTGTGGGTCGATGAGGACCGGGATTCTATATTCGAGCCCCTTAGTAGCCGCTGAATTGAACGCCGGCAGATCGAATTCTGCCTTTCTCCCTGCAGATGTAAGACTCTCCGATCTTACTCTCTCTCAGGCTCAAATTCATGTCTAGTTGTCATGATATCTCGGACGTAAGTGCCGCGTAGCTCGAGTGTCAAGCGCTTCGGAGCGAAAAGCAGCTGCGAGCTCGGTATGGCAGTCTCTGTGTGCTCCCGGGGTCTTAATCAGTGACAGTTATACGCGTGCGTGATAGGCGAGACGCGGTGCGACCATTCCGATTTTCAAATATTGCAGCATCAGTCATATTTATGGCCTCTCTACACCTTGTCGATTTTGTGGCACGACGGGGACTTTCTTTCTCTGCCTCTAACTGTGTTCTACCCAATCTGTTAGTGCTCTTTGACCGCAGATCTCCGCAGAGTCTGTAGTGGTATGTCCGCGCGCAAACCGTCTCTGTCAGGCACGTATGCCCCCAATGCGCGTTGTATGCAAGGTATTTGTCACTGCTTCCATGAGCCGACGCTGTGTCAGTGGATACCGGCGTAGTTGGCGTGAAGACTAGGGAGCTCTCTGCACAAACTCCTCGGTCTCCTGTGAGATTGGTCTGTGCCATGTTCAATACAGCAGTTTTCGTATTTAAGCTCTGCATCTCCGGATCAACATTGATCCCTCGGCTAATTTCTCTTTGAATTCCGCATGGCTTGTCCGGCCACGTTACGCTCACCCCGGCTGCAGTCAGTGATCGATTGATTCCCGAGTTTGAACCATTGGTACGTCGCAGTTACGCAGCCTCGGATATTGAGCCGATGCCAGCAGCCATAATGGCCGACAGACTGATATTTGATGTGGTGATCAAACCTCAAGGGTTTCTCATTGTGCGGAAAATATACAGAGACAACCGACAAAGCTGAAGATGTATGACGTGGCAGATCCGCCGCGATGGTACCACTAAATGGCACTCTATTTTGCTCACAGTGCATGTAAAACAGCCGGACCTCATACTCACACGTGTTCTGCAGGTTCTCACTCGGTTATACTGTACTATGTGGTGCGGCGCGAGCCTCGGCTATCCGAAGCAAACCGATCTATGATCACTACTGTGTGTCTGTGTTAGAGAGCGAGTGAGTAGAGTCCTCGGGTTTTGGAGGATCGTATCTCGGTCGATCTCTCCTACTCCAAGCAGGTCTATCGGTGTGTCTGGCTCTAGAACGAACAAAAGCCGACTCTGACTTGACTTCAAAATATACAGAGGTAGTGATCCCCCCCCCCCACCCCCCCCCCCCTACCTCCCCCCCAATCTCACTCTCCCCTCTCTCCTTCACTCTTCCTCCTCTCTCACCCCCATCCCAGCCCCTCTTGGACAGTCCAAGTTCCAACATTTCTCCTTCACTCGCTGACCTCTCTCTTTCGTGCACATACAAATAAATCATGATATTCTCCTCCAGTGTCTATTACCGGTTGGTGACTATGATGGCGCAGAGTTTGATAGAAGTACGTGTGGTAAAGATACTCAGAGTTTCAGCTCAACTTCAATTACGTGGTGTGAGGAGTCTCTCCAACCCCGCGTGAGACCATAGAGAGATTAGAGCAAGTACCACTATTATTAAATATATACCAAGTACACTATCATTTTCATATCCTCCCAGAGAGTTAGTGTGGAATTCGTATCCCAAGCCTACAAAAAATCCTCCATAGGTCACGGTTCTCTCAGTGGATTTGGGATAGCATCACTATGACATCACTCCAAAAGGGAGAATACAAATGTGCGTGCGACCTGCCACTCATAGACCTTCATGACATCTCTAAGTGTGTGACACAAGAGCGAAAAGCGAGCCTCGATTACATATTAAACCATAATGTACTGAGCTCTGCTCCTTGACGCTCTTTATTGAAAGCTAGATTAGAGTAGGCTTCAGGAGAGATTTACTCCAAGAGGTTGTTATTCGGGCAGCGTTTTGATTTGACATTCGGTTCTTATGATGTTGCTCAGATACTCACACCCTACCACAGCCTACGAACTCTCCGAGTAACAGAGGGCGAAAATTTCACCGCCCGTGTCTCATCACGATCACATCCTTACTCCTGTGATGGTGTCTCGTCTGCAGACTTTTCTCAAGTCTCTCCTAGAAATATAGTAGCCTAGAGCTTCTGCTAGTGGTGACATCAAATGGCAATGATGCTTCAACAGTGTGTACACAATATATATTACTCGGCACGACCAGCCATGCTCGAGAAGGATGCGTGTTTATGTCTCTGGATTTCGTCCACGTACTTGTAGTTCCCGACACAGTTCCGCAGTATATCTGATGATATATTCCTAGACTCACAGTGAAATGTGTGTAGCGCTCTGCGTACCTGCGACTTGAGAGTAGTACTCGAGAGATCAATGAGAGACTTATGCCGGGTGACGTCGACTCTGGTGCACGCGGAACTTGCCAATGCGTTTGCTTACGCGGGCGTTCGTCAAGGAATAATACAAAAGCCCTGTACTTTCGTACACCTCGAATCGCATCATGCTCTCACTACACTCCAGTATCTGTCTCTTGTTGAGTAGATATGAGGATTATAGAATAGCGTCTTTATTCTGACAATCAATTTCTAGTGCTTTTGAATCCCTGATGGAGTTCGCCACGCGAAAGATTGAGTTACAGCAGACGCACGTCGCGATAGATCTTCGAACTCGTAGGCAGGCAATCGTGACCGCTGATTTTCTCTATATTCCTTACTCTCCAGCGCATTGCAGTTTCAGAACGCATGTCTATATGGCGCCGTTGGATGGAGATCGATTCCAGTCCAGGGCCACGTATCTTTGGGAGAGTGCCAAAGTGCTAGCGAAGCGATATCGGCGCCCGAACAACGATACACAAAACTGTGTTATCGTGTCAAGGTACTCAGTGATCTCCACCGTGCAGCAGCAAATGATACGGATTCACTCTATACAGGTGATGAACCATGCTCATATGCGCTTACCACGAGAGACTCGTTTCCGTATCTGAACGAGACAGAGAGGCGACTCTATGACGACAAAGCGCTACGCGATAACAGGTGTAAAGAAAACGTGTCTCTCGATTGTCTCTGAAGATTTCAGCTCAGTTTTCTTCGTCTGAGCGAGATATGGCGTTATTATATCACTCGAGCTGAGGTGAAGATCAGAGAGTAATGTCTATGGCGAAAATTAAGATGCGACAGCATGCAGATTTAATCAGCAGAGCTGTGTTATGAAACATTAGCAAGGAAGAATACGCGCTCTAATTACACTGTTATCAATCACAAGTGAGGCGTATAGCCGATTATACTTCGGATAGGTTAAATTCGAGGGAAGAGGAGACGACCTATATTATATATCCTCTGATTCGCACTGATGCTCTCTAAAGACATGAGGCATCTGCATTTAGTACAGGACCATCTCCGTAGTCAGACGTCTACGGCTCCGCCCTACTAGTTAATAAGAAGATAAAATATATTAGAGAATCCTCGGGAGCGTACCCTATAGACCCAGACACAGGAGGTGAATTAGATATAGTTTGGAAGAATATACATATGGTTGATGCATAATTATGTTTACGTCCCAGTGTGCCTCGTCCTTGCTTTTTTACTTGCGTTACGTACTCTCATTATTCTCTAACATAAGCCCGGTAATAATTCCTTAGAGCAACTCATGACACAGAAGAATAACGAATACACAGTGCATATACATGAAACCCATTGAAAGGTTAGAGACGCTCAGGTGGATCAGCGCGGTGTCTTTTATGTATTTATTTGTTAGTCTGCGGGGTTACGCCCGGCATTCAAAATGTCGATATTTTTGCCAGCATCCGTTTTTGATGCATATTGAGCCGGTGAGGGCTTCCTGCAAACACTGTAATCCTCTGTATTCATGAATATGTTCCCTCCAGGATCTGTTAGCGGCGGAGATCCCGCGCACGGAAGACGTCCGATAGGCTGGCCTATCTATCCTTTTAGTCTCACGAAAAGTTGGGAGCAAAATGGATAGAAAAAAAAGGGAGGGCATCGCGTTTTGAAATTGAAAGATAGTTTAGAACCAAAGAAAGGCTTTATCCGTTGTGTTGGTAATGAGACTTAGTTCCACTCTTCCATTTTGATTTAGTCAGTTATACAGCAGGGATTATCTAAAAATAAAAAAACAAGGAGAACTTTTATGTTGGCCAAACGGTACTTGGAATGATTACCAGGTACATTCGTGGTATACCTTTTAGGGGCTAATTTGCATTGTCATTCTAATATGGGAAAGGGTTGCATTAGCAGGGGGACTGTTTAATTGTTATTACGCTGATTCCAACCTATTCCAGAAAAAAAAATCCGCCAAAAACTATGTAAAGATGCAAGGATGAAGTGAGCGGAGTAAAACAATGCTTGAATACTCCACGCAAGAAAAAATATGTTCAACCGGCTATAGGAAAAAATAGCACGAATCTTTTTGAATGGGTGGACTGGAGTGCAAAATCAGGTTAACGTGGTGTGCTTTTTATAGGTGTTTCTTCAGGGAGTGTTTTTGTTTTATATTGCCAACAACCCTTGATAGCTGTTTTAGTATTATTGGATTCTGGATTTTTAGATGGCGGTAGATGGGAACAAGGGCGCGGATTATCTAAACCCTCACTTTGGGGAACGGGTACTTGATATTACGATTTTTTTTGATTCGAACGTTGAGATTTACAGTGTCATTTTAGGATTAGCATTCGGCTTTCCAAACAGCTTCACAAGGAAGCACGTTTTGTTACTCAGTTGGTTTTCGATTATTCTGTCGATTGACAATCTTTCTCACAGTTAGGGAGCGTATCACGAGAAAAAAGGGGTATTAAAAACTTTTTACTATCAAGCAGGTCTAGCGGAAAGGAACAGGAAGGATTCAAATCTTATTTCTCACTCATGGTTTTCTCCTTAACCACTTATTTGATTGGAGTCAACTCTTCTCTTTTTCGTGATTGAGTTTAGTTACAGCATTTCAAAGGGACTTAATGGAAGCAAGACGGATTTTAAGTAAAGTAGGAAGGCGGGTAATAGGCATTGAAAAAATATGATGTAATCGTTAATAGGTGGAGGAGCGGGCGGTCTAACCGTCGCTTCAGGGGCAGTTCCCTTTGAAGCCAAAGTAAGCATTAGTTGAAAAACGGACAGGTATCTCGGGCGGGGCGACTTGTCTACATGTTGATGTGTGGCTTCAAAGCATTGATTCAAGCCGCGAAAGATAGTTACACAAAGCAAGAAATAAAGCACGGAAGTAGGACTCCATTTTTCTGGGCGAGATAGATATGAAAGAAGGTGATAATAAAACGAGTTCAAGCAATCTATTTCAACGATTTCAAAGAACAAGGATTTAGTGTGTATGCGAGCGTTTTTCAAAATTGCGCGAATTAGATATCTATAAAGCGGAGTGGTGAATTCACTTCTAAAAATATTTTTAGGATAAAGATTTACTGAAAATTTATGGTGTAGCGGATCATCATTGCTACCGCGTTCAAGACCATTTTTGTTCCCAAAAATTTGAGGGATCCCTAGACAGAAGCAGGATATTGGACGAATGAAACGTTATTCCAACAAGAAGTTCTACCAAAAGAATTGCTAAGTACTTGGCAGGTGGACCGATAGGCTTAGAGTTAGCCAACAGGCGTATGCTCGTTTTGGGATCGGTTGTTACTGTCGTTAGAACAAAAAAAGAACTCTCTTTTGAGTACAGAAGACGCTACAATTCAAAAAAGCTGCCAGTAAAAGTACTTTGAATTGAATTAACGTTTTATTCTGAATGCTGAAGTTAAAAAAGGTTGTCGTTCAAAAACGATAAAAAAATAGTGACTGTGGATAAAATGGGCAACAGATTTAGAGTTTAGTAGTGGATAAATTTTAGTAGCGGGTAGGGACGTCTCCCAAATAGTGATTCCACTTCATTTAGAGAAAAATAGTATTTGAAGTGGATAAAAAAGAGGTCATTATTTTGACGAA
>Ga0163217_1084420_pt1 | contig 13587 bp, 20 predicted proteins | sample SynspAceP_FD_185933 | JGI IMG/M metagenome (GOLD analysis project Ga0163217, IMG submission 185933) | Saline lake microbial communities from Ace Lake in Antarctica - Synechococcus sp. Ace-P (PacBio error correction) | ecosystem: Environmental > Aquatic > Non-marine Saline and Alkaline > Saline ... | reverse complement strand
ACATGCTGTTCGATTTCTCGAAAACCAACCTCCGACCGCGCCACGATGTGGATGCGATTGCTCAGGTTGATTGATGCGCCGATGTGCCTGCGCGGCGTTGACCGCGATTTTCGATAGGTGACAAAAAATAAACGAGACCGAAGACGTGCAGTGCTGCACACCGCACTTCGCAAGCTCGACGGCGGCGCCAGTGATGGTAGGACGGGAAGATGTGATGGCCGGCATCCATCACCACGCTCGACCGGATGCGCAATTTCGCCGACAAAAATTCCGCAACAGGGCAAAATCACCGATGTGGTCAATATCGGTTCGGGGGCTCTGATCTGGGCCTGCGAATGCTGTACAGGCGCTGTCGCCCTTAGTCATGACGGCCGCGCTGCCACTTGTATCGAACGTCGACGGGGACATATTTCGGGATACGCTGCGGGATTAACGCGAACCACGCTGGTGATTCGTCGCCTCCAGACCCCTTTACCCACATAGAGGGACAATGACCAACGGCCCGCACGCGCGCGCATGGATTGACGGAAAATGACGGCGACCCCCGCGGACCCACAGGTTTTGCAGCGTCAGCACGGCGCAGGACAAACGTCCGATTTCGGGACGATTGCGGATCAGGTCTTTTGCGTTTCGATGACGCTGGGTCGGCGGGACCCCGAACTCTGTCGGGGGCCCATGTGCCATCTTCGCTAATGATCGCCATCGGGCCGCGTGCTTTTGATTGCGTTCCTGCGTGGCGGCCAAAGCGATGGATCGCCACTTTTGCGCCGCAGTCCCGCATGAAAACATGCGATGTTGCTGGCTTTGGTCGGCATATCTGGCCACAATCAGATTCTTGCGACTATGCAACACGCGCGGTTGCTGCCAGTAGACCCAGCGTTCTGGCAAGCTGCCCGACATATGCTGCCAACAGCTCGAATGAATCAAACGGCAATCACCCTCATTGACGGCACGAATGCGCCCTATAACACAGGACCCCGTCGTCTGCGGGGGCAGCCGGCACCAATGAGGCAGCACGCATTCTATCAACTGATCCACCAGGGCACCCGCGTCGTTCCCTTGCGAAAATCCTGATGCAGCCAATGGCCATTGAGCCTGACCTACGCACCACCACAAGCTGTTGATCGCCAACGCCCTCGCGCAATTCCGAAGCATTGATGCGCGGCAGGTCCCTGCAAAGAAGCGTCTGAAACTGATGCGCAAAAGGCCTGACCGGGCCGATTCTGACCGGCAAAGGCCCGACACGCGTGTTTCCCGGGAACCGCCCGTCAAACGACGCTGAGCTATCCGCTGCTCGACCCTTTCAACATTGGGCCAGATTCATTGCGCTTTATGAAAACACCGCGTCTTCGTCGACGGGCAGCATTCTGGGGATCAACTCTTTCGATTCAATGGGGGTGGAACTGGGCAAGGAAACGGCAACATCGCCTCCAGCCCATCGTCAATGGCGAGGCACCCTGCCACAGAAAAAAAGACGGCTTCAACCGCGGCACTGGTCGCCTTCATCGCGGAAACACGCTTGACTGACGAATCACTGCTTCATTTTGCCAAATAAACTCCGGGGTGAGTGTGAGGGGCCAGCGCGCCCTCATCCCCAGCAGCACGCATTGACGCTGAATATTATCCATTAACCTTAATGTCATAGGTCACCCAGCCCGTGCGCGTCGCCAGCCTTGTCTGTATACGCCGCGGGCCACGATGTTTGTCTTCTTGCCGTGATCCAACGCACGGTACCCCACCTTTTTTGCTGCGCCACCGCCTCTTACCGCTTTGATCAGCGGCTTGTGGCAGCACCGTACACGCGCCTGACGGCTTGAAAAAACAGGGTCGTCCAGAAAACAGATCTCATCGCGCGAGCGACTGGACAAACGGGCGTAGTGGGTAAAGCCAACGATGTGCCGTTCTATCCTGCGCCAAGATGCACTTGCTGCCTGGTCTGCGTCCATCAGCAGCCATAGACGGTCTCGCGCATTGGGCGGTGCTGATCGACCTTGTAAAAAGCGGCATATCCGCAAAGAGATCTTTCCCAAGCGCTGGATCATGCGGCTTCATTTTCGGCGCGTGGTGGATGGTCATATCATTGTGGTTTCCTTTTCTCGCGTTTTACCCGCAGCGGATATCCCTCGGGGCGGGGCGTTTTCCGTCTGCTCAAAATACTGTTTCAAACTGGTCGGGCAGGGGATAGCGGCCAGCGCCGTTTCCCGCTCTAGGCATCCACCAGTAACCATTTCAAATGTCGCGCGCAGCTCGTTGCCGACCCAGACCTTCTTGCGCCAGCGCGTAAGAGGTGTGCGAAAGTGGATACAGCGACAGGTTACGATTGTAGTTCTCCACGCTCCGGCATCTCTTGCAAATAGCGGATTCGACCCTGATCGGATCACCACGCGCGACCAGGCTATCGATCAAGCCCACGTTCGGACCAAACGACTGCGTGTACCGGATGCCGCAAACCGTTTCGAACCATTCGAAATAGACGGTATTTGTGACGTGGTATTCGCTGTCTCCAAATCAGAGAACCGGACCTGATCTGCCCATGGGCCAACCGGACTGCGCCCGTGGGCAACCGGCGGCACGCTTGTTGATCGGAGGAAAGCGGGTCATGGGTAAATGACTTGTCATAGAACCCTGCGTTAAGCAGCAATGGAGGGCGCTTGCAAGACCGGGGTGATTTGTCCATTTTGCAGCCAACTAACAAATGGAGGATGCGCCATGCTTGGCCAAAATGATGAATAACCCACTTGCTGATCTTCGAGCCTTGATCGAACACGCACAACGTTTTCACAGCGGACAGAGATCGTTCGGCAAAGACCACCGGCGGGCTTAGAGCAGACTCGTGGGGGCAGGTGCGCGTAATTTCCCGTGCGCTTGCGTCCGGCGCTGACCCAATCTGGTCTGGACCCCGGCAAAAGCCGTTGCGGCACCATCGCTGGAAACAACCGTCGCCACCTTGAAATCTACTTTGGCGCATCGGGCGGTGGCTTTGGTCTGTCACACCATCAACCGCGCCTGTTCCCCGAACAAGCTGGTCTATATCCTGAACCCACGCCGAAGATAAGTGCTGTTCAATCGACAAGGACCTTCGTGCCTCTGATTGCAGGCATTCAAGACAAGCTTGAGCATCTCGAAACATGTCGTTCTTGATGGAAAGGCACCGACGAAGAGGCCGCCGCGCAAGCGGGCCAGCATCAAGTTTTCTATGACGATTTTCTCGCCAGCGGCGGACCCCGAGTTATTTCTGGCCCGATCTGGACGAGAACACCGCAAATCGACCTGTGCTACACCTCTGGGTAACCACCGGCAACCCCAAGGGCGTTCTGTATTGCACCCGATCTACCGTGCCTGCACAGGCTTTGGGCATCAATTGGCCGACGGCATCGCCGATCACGCAAAAGATCGTGGTTCTGCCCGTTGTGCCCATGTTCCACGTCAAACGCTTGGGGCGCGCCCTATGCCTGCGCGATGGTCGGCGCCGCGATGGTGATGCCCGGCCCGGGGGTTTCTGGGATGGCCCTCGTCGCTGGTAAAGCTGATTGATGAGAACCATGTATCGCTTAGCGCTTGGCGTGCCGACCATCTGGCTGGGGCCTGCTTGAACGAAGCAGCCAAGATCGGCAGCCAAGCTTGAAAGCTTGCAGCCGTACGGTCGTCGGCGGCTTCGGCCGGTCCGCCGTCGATATGACCACTTCCGCGAGAAATACGGTGGTAGAGGACGATCCACGCGTGGGGCATGAACAGAAATGTCGCCGTGGGCAGCATCAAACCAGCTGCTGGCCAAACACAGCAAAGCTGCCCGCAGAGAGCAGAAACAAGCTACGCGGAAAACCAAGGCCGGTCCGTTGTTTACGGCGTCGATCTCGAAATTCTTGATGACGAAGGCAATCCTGTCGCCCTGATGCGTGACGCAGGTGATCTGGTCACCAAAGGGTTACGTGGATCCTTGATACTATCCGCAAGGACACGGCAGCGAGACGTTGAACAAAAGGACGGTTGTTCGACACGGGCGACGTGGAACGATGGGACGCTGACCGGCTACGTCACGATCCGTGACCGATTCCAAGGATATCATCAAGCGGGCGGGGAGTGGATCAGCTCTGTCGAGCTGGAAAACATCGCGATCGCTCATCCCCAGGATCGCCGACGCTGCGCGTCATCGGAGCGCGCCCGAGAAATGGGACGAACCCCGATCCTGATTGCCGTGAAGGGCCGAAGGCCAGGAACCCGAGCGAGTGGCGGATGTCTTGTCGATTTTTGAGATAAGATTGCCAAGTGGCAGATCCCGATTGCGTCCGTCTTCACGGATGCGTTGCCACGAACGCAACTGGAAAAAAGTGCTCAAAACGTGATCTGCGCGAAGCTCGGGCGGACGTTGGCTGATGAACGCGCGAATGAAAGCTACCACCGGGACAAGGTTTACGACCCCGTGTTCAGCCATGGCCCTGTCCCGTGTCCGAATATCTACGGGGCAGAGCGTTTATATAGGATTCTTCACGGCGCGGCCAATTTCAGACGTAGTTTGTCGCCGTAACATTCGCATCGCGTGCAGACCTTTGCGGCATAGTCGTGCTGTCCCGCCATCTTGCTGGAAAGAAAAAATGTTAAGTTTGCACGGGCACGCGCGAAAGCGCCCGAACGGAGCTTCGAAAATCATGTTTCCCTGAATGTTTTGCCAATCAATAATAGGCAAACAAAAATTAATGGTAATCGTAGAATATTTACTATTATCTAAAATATTAGCGCAATTTAAAGGTGCATTGTCCCAGAGGGTATTATGCTTTAGCGTTAACGCCTAACGCTTAACGCTACGTCGGGTGATAGGTCTGTTTAGCGGCTGACCCGTCAGAAGAGGCTGGTACGATCCCATTTTCATATAATGATAATGGCTTACGTTTTTATCATGCAGAACAGTTTGACTTTACGCCCGCCCATAAAAAATGACGCGAGCGGGGCACCCACTACGCGGCATTTTATGAACTAGGGCACGATTTTTTTTCGCCTCCAACCGCGTCACCGCGTCCGCGATTAGGGCGCACACCTTGGTCCGGAAAAATCCAGATATTTTTCGGCGTCTTCGCCGGTCTGCCAGAATAACATCGATAGAATAACGCCGCGTGGGTTACCAATAGCCCGATGCGCAGCCAGCGCCAGGCGATAGCAGCCCGACCAACGGCGAACGATCGAGACGGTTGCAATCTTCGTCTGAAACGCACCGTGGTTGCGGAAACGCGGCCCCCAGATACAGTTTGAGCGATTTGGACTCGACCAGATAACTGATCCGGTACGTAGTCGATCACCAGTATGCGCCAAAGTCGGGCTGGCCGTCATTCGGGCAAGCGACGTAAATTCGGGCGCGGTGAAGCGGACGCATAGTCAAACGTCAGCTTGCGGGTTTTGGACCACCTTTTCAAGGATCGCTTTCTCAGGTGAAGCGGGGAAGCTCGGTCTTTCCGCCAGTGCTTGCAAATCGCTATAAATCGTTCCATAAATTCTCCTGATTGCGGGGTCAGGACCCCGCGTTTGTTGCCCCAAAGCCAATACATTGTAGCGCGGCAGAAGGGCCGCGGTGCGGTGAAACCAGAGGTCGCCATGGTTTTATCAACAGCCAAAGCAGTTATCCGCCAACATCTGCGGAATCGACGGCGACATTGGGGTCAAACCTCATCGTTGGCCCGGTTTGCAGGTAGAGCCCGGTAACTGGGATTAGCGTGCGGCGCCCGTCGCGCCCCAGTCATAGTCGGGGTCATCGAAGATCACGAGCTTCATCACCACTTGGCCGGCGGTTTCCACAGCAAACGATGCAACGAATCGAACGCGGCCCAGTCCAACCGTTTTCACCGCTCGGACGGTGTTTAGGGCTCAGCACGAAGGACAATCCAGCTGGGCCGAAACCACGGTTCGAAATTGAACCCTGGGTTCTTCGGCAGGCCGAAACGGTTAGCCCTTTCTCCATTGGGCCAAGGCGGATCAGCGGGCAAAGTCCTGAAATTGCGGGATTGCGCCGACAAGCCGGACACGGTTAACGGCGCGTCTCCCGACAGGGCGCTGAACTTCCGCCAGACCCGCATCAAGAGGACATCCGCGGCCCAATCCGTGGCGGAAACGCGGGGCGACCGCATGCATACTATCGGCCACACAGGCAGCGATAATCACAATTCCGCCCGTGCGCACCAAGACGGTGGGCTCACCAAATCAGGCGCGCCTTCGCCTGAATGGTGGGGCCGAAAATTTCGGCTATGCCGTTAGCTGGCTCATGGCCGATATTCGGCCCATTGTTTTGGGCGTCTCGCTTGACCTGACGGATGTGGTTTTCAGGCCAACGGCCCGCACACCATTCATACAGATGCCGCGCCATGTTTTCGCCGGTCGAGGGCAAAAATTGAGCACGTTCGTTAGATGGCGGTGATCGGCGTCTCGTCGATATAAGTCTTGAGCGGCCTTAAGCTCGCCGTAGTCGCGAAACAAACCATCAGCGTTCAGTTCTTTGGCCGAAGTTCGGACCACCACGACATAGTTATGCCCGTTGGCAGGCGGGCGCATTGATATCTCGGGCGATGTGATAGGCTGATGCGAGGCGGGTAAAAGTGAAACTTTTGTGATTGTGAACATCAGGGACAGGATCCTGCGTTGATTGCCTTCTGCCAGAAGTCAGGGTCTTCATTACTGTTGTGGGGTCCGTCACGCCTTGCAAAGTCGAACGCCTCGCGCACGCTCCACGCCACGTGCCGCACCGCCCGCAGTGATGTGCGCCGCCCTTATAGCAGGACCCACGTCCGGCAAAGGGATGTTGTGCCGCTGCCTTCTGCGTCACGATATCGGCCTTGGTCCGGTGGACGAACGTGCGTGTAAAGCGACACGTCTGCATAAGCCATTCAGCGCCCATATATTGCATGAACTCAAACGCTTGGTTGAAATCGGACGGCAACGGGTAGATGAAGTGTCCACCCCCGTGCACCAGCGTGGCCGACGATTGATTCCCCACGTGCCGCGGCGATCCCGTAAGCGCCGACAGCATTATCGCGTTGCGGTTCGGCACACAGTTGACGCGCATTGTATCTTCGGGCGTTAATGCCCGTCGGGTACGTCAATATCATCGGTCAACGCCGAGCCCGTCAATGCGGCCCCAATGCCGCGCGCATGTTTCGATGATATCGTGCGGGAACCGCCAAGGCGCGTTGCACATTAGTTGCCGCGTAATCCAGGCTCTTTGCGTGTGGCCGCTGGCCATAGTCAAAGGACACCCAGGCCCGTCAACTTGCGTTGTGCCGCCACCATATGAGGCAGCACACAAATCTAATCCGCCGAGCAGACAACAATCGTTTCATATCTAACCCTTTTTTGATACCCGGGTAGGGCTCGACCGGGAAGCGCCTGATAAACGAGGTTGACCATAGATGCAAGGGAGGGCAGTGTCACAAATTCCTTAGATGCAACAGGCCGGGGACATCTCAAACGTAGAAACGCCGCCAGAGTAGAAAAAACTCTGGCGGCTGTTTCGATGCAGCTGCGCTAGCGGGTGGGAGGAAACCGGAAAAACGCCTGGGAGCTTAAGCCGATTGCATCAATAAGCGCTATGTTTTTCCACTCCAGGGCCGGGACACGCTTTGACCAACCGGGCCGCTGCCAGATCGCCACGCGCGCCGCTTTCGCTTTTACGTCCACGTTCGTCACCAAAAATCATGTGCGCTTACCCGCATCGTCCGTCGCGCGGACGGGCGCAGTATGGCGTTATTCCATGCCTGAATTCTGCAAGTGCACATCAGCGTTCGCTGTTTTTCTTGCAAGTAATGCGCAAGTTCGCTGTCGGGGTCGGGGGTCCGCACCGACCACTGCCTTAGCATTACATAAAGCGCGAGACACCGACTCTTGCGGCCAATATCAATAAGATCTTTGGCACCGTCACGGTCAACCTTATCGGTCATTCTCTGCCCAGAGATCCGCCGGACCCCTGCGCAAAGATCACGGCGTCACAGCCTTCGCAGGCGTCGGCAGGTCAGGTTGGTCAGATCGCCTTTGCGCAGCACCACGTCGGAGGCAAAGCGCGCTGGTGTCAGAAGAATCCCGATCAGTGCGATTGGCGTGTTGCCCTGTTCTCGCAGTGTTCGGTGACACGGATGCCCGGTTTTGCCGGTCGCGGCCGGCAACGAAGATGTTCATTAGTTTGCGGTCCTTTGCACTTTTGGTCGCGGTTTAAGTTGCCCACTGCGCACGCGGTTTACGCGCAGTGGGCGATATCTTTAGAGAAGCGAACAGGAGTTTAGCGCCGCTTCCTCGGAGACGGGGTTCTGGCCGGTGACCAGCTTGGCCATCGGTCACAACGAAGGACGCCCAGTCGTCACCCTTTTTATAAGTTGGCGCCCGTTGGATTTAAGCATGTCCTCAAACAAGGGAAAGCACAAACGTTCCGTCAGGCCCACGGCCTCTTCTTCGGTGTTGGTGAAACCGGTTGGACGGTTTTTTTTTGGGGCCAGATACCAGCGCTGTCGTCGGTACCTTTGGTGTGTTTGAACACCGCGGGCGCATTGGCAGACGCCCCGACGGGCGGTCGCTGGCGGAAAAGGTTTCGATCAGGTTTATGCTGGTTGTCTTCGGCCAGATCCCACAGCCGGGCCGTGGCCGCCTGGGTAGAAGATCGCATCGAAACCGTTCAGCCCGATACTGTCTGACAGCAACTTTGGTGTTGGCCAGTTTTCTTTTTGCGCCCCCCCCCCCAGCATCGTCGCCCTGAAGCGTTTTTGTCGCCTCTGTCTGCCGCATCTTCGGCATCGCTGGAGGGAGTCGAGCGGGGGTTGGCCGCCTTTGGGCGAGGCCAACGTGACCTCGCGCCACCGTCTTTAAAGACGTAAGTAGGGGGCCGCGGAACTCTTCGAGCCAGAAACCGGTTTTGTTGCCAGTATCGCCCAGCTTGTCGTGGGAGGTGAGTACCATGAGAATTTCATGTGTGAGGCCTTTTCAAATCATATTCGCCATACCGATCGGGGCGTCATGGGTGACACCCGCAAATAAGCGATCCGCGTAGGACCGTCCAACGATTCGGCGGCGCGGTTGTTCCCAACCTGTTCTGGACTTTTTGTGACCTGCGTAGGCGCGGGCCGGTGCAATCGGCGAAGCACAACTGGCATCGCGAGCGTGCAAAGCGACTAAAACCCGCGGTTAGTTTTTTCGCGGGGAGTTTTCGCCGGAAGCACAAGATTCGAAATAGCAGGAGCGCCGCATTTGGCGCGACCATGCGAAAAGACGGTCCGGGCTTTAGCTTTGCGGATATGCACGGCGAACCCTATTGACGAAACGTCGGCCTATGCGTTTTCGCTCGACAGCATCGAGAATGGACATCGAAGACCCCGCACCGCGCTGCACGGGCATGTGCCGTGAGGGCGGTGGACATATTCTGACCAGGGGAAGAATTGCTGGGAACAGGCTTGCCATCCCAGAAGGTCACCGCGACCTCGTCGCGACAGCTGGAAACGGGCTGAATCCCGAAATCTATGGCCGTTTTGTATCTGGCCTATGACGGGCAGGGGGCCTGCCAAGCTGCTAGAATACAACGCCGACACACCCACGTCGCTATATGAAAGTGCCCGTTCCAGTGGCAGTGGCTGGGAGGACCACTTGAGGCAGGCACGCTGCCCGAAGGGGCCGACCAGTTCAGACGGTATCCCGAAGCCTTGGTCGCACGGTTTGCGGATGTGTTTCGAACCCGACACGATCTTCATTCACGGCGGCGCGGGCAATCCGAGACTACGGCACCGTCGAAGCGATGGATGGGCCGCCCGGGGAGGCGGGACTTGGGGCGCATTATTTTCGACCTCGATAAGATCGGGGGCGGCCCCCAAACTTTTTTTTTTTGAGGATGACGGGCAGTTTTCTGCGATGACGAAGACCCCGATCGCCGTGTTGTTCAAGCTCTACCCCGTGGGGAAGACCTGTTGCGCATGACTATGCCGACCACATCGCCGGATCGGGCTGTCGTGTGTCTTATGAACCCGCATGGAAGGCGGCTGCCTGTCAACAAGGGGCTGCTGCCCCGTGCTGTGGAGATGTTCGAGGGACCCCGAACTGCTGCCTGCGTTTTCGAACACGGATGTCGGGTTGATGGCGGTGGCGGGCGCGGGTCAGGTAACGGGACGCCTGCCGAGGCATTTTCGAGCGGCGCCGCGCGAAGCACTGACGCGTGCTCATGTTGCGCCAAAAACCGATCCTGTCGCGCGAAGGGGCTTCAATCGAGATTGAAAAAACGCCAGATCATCGAAACGCCACCAACACGGAGTATGCGAACCATCCGCGCATCCTGCGGCTTATTGCGCCATATGGCCGACATTCGACGGGATGCGGTCCGGTTGTCGGGGCTTGGATCATCGGCAAGAATTGTGGCCGGGAATCGGCCTGGCGCGAGGATCGCACTAGGATACAGCAGGATTTGTCGCGTTTCCAAACCTCATTACAATTGCGCCGTATTCGGTTAGCATCTTCCCCGGTATTCGTCGCAGTACAGCAGGAAAGCAGATCATTCATGACAAAACGGTCAAAAACGCGTCGGCCAAGCGATCATCCGGGGGCCACCGCCTTTACCCTTGCCGGCGTGCCGCGACGAAAAGATTGATGCCGCAAGCGTTTCCCTGACGTGCCAAAGCTGGCAAGAACGGCGTCAGTTGGGCGGAAACCTTCACAGGTTTGCTGATTTGCGAGACAGCCTTTTGCCGAAGCCGAACGCTGCAGTGAATCAGCCCCTCGCTATAACAGCGGCGAAGTTTGGAAGAACAGCACGGTGTGGGGGCCTGCGGGTCAGAGGGCTCAACAGACCCAAGCGGGTCGGGCGGTATGTTTATGCCGTTGCGGCGGGCTATCTGATCGGGAACATGCTATGGCGGAGCGGTCGGGTATGGCTTCCAGCCAGCGATGTACAAACCAGCCGATGGCAAATTTACCAACGCGGCGCGCACCCAGACCTATTCCAGCAACAAAGGCGCGGCAAGCTGAGCACCTCGCAGTTCCACCGTCCGCGACAACCGCGGGCAAATTGCCAATGACCCGTGCCCACAGCGAAATCGCGCGCGGTATTTTGGAAGGGAAGCAGCGGTCGTACGGGCTTGGCGGCTAGCGCACGCAAACGGGTTCGGCATGATTGAATATGCCGACGCCAAGGGCCGATCTTTCCGGTGCAGTTAGGCATGCTGACGGTTCAGGTGCTGCCTATGGCGCGTCCGGTCCAGCGTCGGGCGGCGTTGTCGCTTATTTGAGCATTTCGGCGCGTGAGGATGGATTGCGGGTTTATCTCAGGTTAGATGTGCAGCATTGCAGCAACACAGGTGGCGCGAAGGCGAATGGGCGAATACAACCCGATACATTTCGTTTTTGGTTTGCGCCCTAATGATCGTTTAGAAATTACCGCAGCCTGGGCTGCGCCCTATATGGACCAGCGGTTGCCTCATAGCATGTCGAAAAGGACGCTATGGCGGCCGCTGGGGCGTTGGTCGCCATTTTTTTAGCGCACGATCATCATTACCTATGCGGCAGGCCCGGATTGATCGGCTTTGTCCGAGGAACCATTCAACGTATGATTGCGGGCTAAAAAGCCCACCTTGAAATGCTCGATATTCGCGAGAATTTGAACAATCATCCATGAAAAAAGATGCTCGCATTACGAGAAACTTCGCGGTTTTTATTGGTGAGGAATCCTTTTGCAACCCAAAGGGATTTTTCACTGAGGGTTCAAAAACATCCGCGAAAATCGAGACATCGTAATTCACGTTGCAGGCGGCCCCCGATCTTTGTGGTGCGTCTGATACATTCCGCTAGAGCCGAACGCCGGAGCCTTGGGGCTGAACTACCGCACCAACGAAGAACAATATCCGGGCATCGAGCGATGCTATCTGGTTGGGACCGAGCTGATGGGCGGGACCTGTGAATCTTGTGCCGGGCGTCAGGGGGATGATCCTGCGTGCCCCGTATTACTGGCCCGCCCATGATGCTGTCACTGAGGGTGGAGATCGACGAAAGCACACGTGCCGGCTGTGGGGTATTGTCGTTCTCGTGCTTCGACACCAAGAGTTTTTCTGGTCGAAGCTGGCATACGTTGCAGCCGAAGAACGCTATGATATTGCTATCCAGGCAGCCGGACGCAAAGCCCACCAAATGACGCGCTTTGTTACCTACGGTGACGAAAGCCTCAGGGATGCGGGGAGACCGTCAAGCTCGAGGTTTACTCTTTTTCGAAGAGTGGGTGTTGGAAAAGCGGCGCACCAAGGCGGTGGCCGAACGTCGCGCCGGATCAATGGGCAAAAACGGGCCATTGATCGCTATGCAGGCCTCATGGCTATTGGGGACTTTGCTTGTATGTCGCTGCAGGTCTTCCGAGCGACGTTAAAACGCCGCCGAGGCGTTGCTTAGCAGCGGCATCGAAGCGCTGAACGATGGTTTGTCATGTTCGACGCGCAGGATCGGCTGTTGGCTGAGCAACTCCAAAGTACAAAGGAAATGTACGACCTGTTCCAGGCGTAAACTGCTGGAGAAGCGGGACACCGTTCGAAGTGTTGCTGGGGGAGTGCGGGTGAACAGCAATGGCAGTTCCCGGTGGGCGCTTGACGAAGCCAAGTGGATCGAAAACGCCGCGCTTGCGGTCACCGCCAGTTCGCAAACTCTTTGAAACTGAACAACATTGGCGGACGGTCGGGTGATCAAAAGCGTCGATCGGGCCCGCTGGCGATTGGCAGCTATGTCGGGGCTGACGTGATCGAATGTGACCGAGCTAAGCCATGCAAAGCGGACGCGGCAAGAGGGCCGCGAGCAAGGCAAAGACAAAAAATTTTATTGGGGTAGCTTAGCCACGAACTGCGCACCCGCTGACGGGTTGTGCATCATGGGGGTGGCCCAAAAACTGTCGCGAGCAATGCGGCGCATGCTATCCGCATCCAAAAGCGCTTGCTGAAAGGGTATTGAAGCCGGCGAATATCAAGCCCTGGCCGAAGCCAAACGGGACTGCTGGACGAGGAGATTGTAACGGACCAGCTGTCCGCTTGATGAAACCGGCTTTGGTCCCAGGTCCGGGGACCATTCTGCTTGCAATCTCATCAACGGAAATTCTTGATTTGTGGCCAAAAAAAATCGAATCCGGCAGTCTGGTCAAAATCGGCCCTACGCATTGCGCCGGTTTTGCAGGATATTGTCGATCGGTCATTTGAGAGGCAAGCTCAAATTTACCCTTGTTCGCAGCAAAGAAAAGGGGGCTGGCCTTTTGGGACGTGGGTTCCAAGAGGCCGACGTGGTTTTCGCCGACAAGTTCCGGCGCGGCGGCAAATTTCCTTTTCAAACCTTATTGGGCAATTGCGAATCAAAGTTTCCCCCACCGGGACCACCGACTTTTTGTTCCGGGCTGGTGGTTGAAAAAAAAGCCCGTCGTTGATTGTCGTTTTTCAAAATTTCGAGGGCCACGGACAGCGGCGCCAGGCATAGAACGGGGAAGCAGAGCTTGGCCAAAAAAGCCCATTTTGAAAAGGTTTTTTCTAAATTTCAAGGTTTTTCGGAATTTCAAATCCCGGCCAAAACCCCCCGGTTTCCGGGGCCGGGGGGGGAGGGGCCCACTGGAAATTCGCTCTC
>Ga0163217_1073275_pt1 | contig 13587 bp, 11 predicted proteins | sample SynspAceP_FD_185933 | JGI IMG/M metagenome (GOLD analysis project Ga0163217, IMG submission 185933) | Saline lake microbial communities from Ace Lake in Antarctica - Synechococcus sp. Ace-P (PacBio error correction) | ecosystem: Environmental > Aquatic > Non-marine Saline and Alkaline > Saline ... | reverse complement strand
TCTGTTGTTCTTTGGAAGACCTTTCACTTACAGGATGGAAAGTAGGTTACTGTTTGGCTCCAAAAGCTTACGAAAGAGTTAAGTTAGAAAAGTCCATCAATTTGTCAATTCAGTCACCACCCTACGCCAGGCCAATATTGGCCTTGCAAGATTAATTCCAAGATCCTCGACTTATCAATCCCTTTCTAAATTCTATCAGGGAAAAGCGCGATTTGTTTGGGAAGGATGGAACCACTAAGATTTACTTTTACCCCTGCTCAAGAAGCTTTTTTCAGTTGGTATCTTATAAAAACATCTTTCAATGAGCCAGATTTGATTTTGGCAAATACGTTGACGACGGATGTTATGGCGTGGCTTGTATTCGATCTCAGTTTTTTCCAAGAAGTAAAACAGATTCATTAAGAATCTCTCGATTCTGCTGCAAAAATGATTTCAGAGTTGTTTGAAAGGGATTAAATCGTCTGTTGAAGAACCTATTTTTTAGCGTTGAAATTGTAACTTCATCAATAAAGCTTCATGAGGGTTCATGTGATTTTACAGGCTGATAGCTAAGTTGATTGAGATGAAAGAGTTTTAGATTTTTTTGATGATAAAAAGCAACAGACTTTGGTATTATGTGATTCGTTTGGAATTACCTCAATAAATAGCAATTTTTGCACAGCTTTAATTATTTACAATTTTTTAATCCTATTAAAGATTTCGAACGACTTTTTGTAACTTTCCTTACCAAAGGGATTTCAGTGGAGAATAATCAATTATTCTTCAGATTGGAGTAAAAACTCAAAGGATTACGGATACTTATGGTACTTGTAACCTATTGCCTAAGATTTCTTGAAATATTCCAGAATGCAAGGACTTATTTCCAAACACAGCGATCGAAAACTCACGACTACCAGAAGTGACTATACCTATTGCTATTGTTACCAAAATTCTTCAACATTTCAGCTTCCGTATGGATGATGGCCTTGATAAAATGACATCATATTGAGACTGCTTGTCACTTTATTTGTACGAAGTCTTTATGGAAAGGAAAGATCACAAAGGTTTTATTTTATATTATCTGCAATGGATTTAAGCGGACCACTATAAACAATACATATCTGAAAATTGCTCAATGATGTTTTGTGATGCATTCCCATTTTGAATTATATCTCGAGATCGATTACTATTTAGAGCCGTCAAAGTCCATTTCAAGTAGGATCAGAATTGCCGTTTGACGAGAGCCGAAGTTTGGCCTTTTACACCTAAGACTGGGTGTACGATACAATGGATATCATCAGTCTTTTACGAGGAGAAAATTAAAGATCAATCCACTGGGTAAGAACTAAAAATGCGTTTCATTTTTTATCATCAGGAATCCGGGACACAGGCATTTATTTTTGGTCAGAATTTTGGACTCGTTTAGCCAGAAGGTATGCTCGCTCTGAAAAAAATCTGCACTTTGCATTTTGCGACCACCATTGGATATCGGACTTGGGCAGAGTCTGCTTCTATTTTTCCGATTACGGACTTACCATATGATTCGGGCATTCTTCCTCTCATTTTCCGACTTTTTTATAGATGTTGTAGACGCGCAGACTGCCTATCTTGGTTAGTCGTAAGATCGAAAAAAGATTGGTTTTTATTGGCCAACGCCTCCTCCCCCCCCCGATATCCATGGTGTGCAATGAAGGTGCGAATTTTTCTTTTCAGTCCACGTACTTCTGGATAAACGAGTCAATTCTGACCAATAATATGCTGTGTCCCGGATTCCTGAAATGATAAACAAAGAAATGAAGACATTTTTAAGCTTACCAGTGCGATGATCTTTAAATTTTCTCCTGTAAGACTGATGATATCATTGTTATGTAACCCAGTCTTGAGGTGTTAAAAGGCCAAACTTCGGCTCCTGTCAGCGGCAATTCTGATCCTACTTGGAATTGAACTTTGGACGTGCCTCTAAATTAGTTAATCGATTCGGAGATATATCCAAAACTGGGAATGCAATTCCACAAACCATCAGTTGAGCAATTCAGATATGATTGTTTATAAAGTGTCCGCTGTAAATCCATTGCAGATTAATATAATTAGTCCTTTTGTGATCCTTCTTTCTCATAAGACTTCGTACCAAAGGAATATCAAAAGTCGCAGAAAGTCTCATTATGAATGTCAATTTTTCAAGGGCCTCATTCCAATACGAGCTGAAATGTGAAGATTTTGTTACAATTAGCCAATAGTACTAGTCACTCTTGGTAGGTTTCGGAGTTTTGATCGCTGTGTTGAAATAAGCTTTGCATTCTGATTACTTTCAGAAATCTTTAGGCAAATAGGTTAGCTTCATAAGGAGTACCAAAGTATCGATAATCTCTTTGAGTTTCCATTGAAGAATAATTTGATTATTCTCCACAAAATTCTTTTGGTTAGGAAAGCTCAAAATTCTGTTCGATCAGTCTTTATTAGTGGAATTCATTTCGGCGTTGTTTGTGACATATTAAGCTGTGCAAATTGCTATTTTAATGAGTAATTCAAACGAATCAACCATAAATACCCAAGTCTGTTCGCTTTTATCAAAGAAAATCTAAAAACTCTTCCATCTCCATCAACTTAGCTATCAGCTGTGAAAATCAACCATGAACCCTCATCGGAAAGCCTTTATTGAATGAGTTACAATTTCAACGTTAAAAATAGGGTTCTATCAACAGACGATTTTATCTTCAAACACTCTGAATCATTTTTAGCAAAGACGAATCGAGATTTATGATGCTGTTTTATCTTGGAAAAACACTGAATCGGAATACAAGCCACGCCATAATCCGTTCGGTCACGCGTTTTGCCAAAATCAAATTCTGGCTCATTGGAAAGATGTTTATAAGAGATTACCAACTGAAAGCTTCCTTGAGCAGGGGGTTAAATGGGTGCTCGTGTTTGCCAGTTTTCCTTCAGCAAAACAAAGTGGCGCGCTTTCCTGATAGAACTTTAGAAAGGGATTGATAAGTCGAGGATCTTGATGGTTAATCTGCCACAGGCATATATAGATGGCGTTATACTTGATGTGAAAATGATGGACTGTTTCTAAACTCTTCGTAAGTTTTTTGGAGCCAAACAGTAACCTACTTCTCATCTGTAATGTGAAAGGTCATTCCCCAAAAAGAAACAAACAGACAAAACGTCTCCTCCCGCAAGAGGATGGCGCTCATCAAGGATAAATGTGGCCGCCGTCAAACGTGAATATGCTCATAACTTCGTCAGAAACTATCAGGATTTCCTCGATTCGATCAAGTTTCAGCCAACTTATTTATGTCCTCTTGTGGTCCAAACATAGGCCTCCGGGATTATAGAGGTGTATTGACCATAAATCATTCCTAGTTTTCTTCGTTACAAGCTGATTTTAGCTTTTGCCCAATTCACAGAGAAATCAGGCAATATCTCAGTGACCAAAAACTGGGATTCCACTCAAAGTTGATGGCAGGGACATTATAGATCATATAGCTGGTCCTAATACATCACCTCATCTCCTGGGCTGAATAGTAGCGTAATCGCAGCGAATATTGCTTCGTAGCTCCGGAGGACAACGGTAATCTCTGTCTTCTTCATTTATAGCTGATTCAGTTTCTGACTGAACCTCCTCCGCTATCTCGCTGTTTTCCCTTCTCAAAATCGAGAACCCACTCATGGGCGATATTGTTGTTTCCAATCGCATATGGGTGCTGCTAACTCCCAGTAATTTCCTTCGGGTGATTAAATCCCCGGTGAAAGCCCCTCGCAGAGATTCAATCAGCATGCGATGATCCCAGTGCGCTTGGACAGTTGATGGTTGAAAATTACGTGTCCCTAACTTTCAGGCAATTTGGATTCAATCACATGGGTAATATTTTTTAGTCTTTGGATTAAAAGTTACAATTTAAAATAGTCCGAATTCATTCAAATGCTAATCTTTTGGATAACAATTTGAGTTTTTTTATCTATTCCTTACCAAATCACCTAGGAATAGACGGCTCACTTTTCAGCCAAATTCTACTTTTGCGGATCAATACACCCAATATCAAATCAAAATGGGAGCCCAAAATGCGTGAATATCCAATATAGTAAGAAGTACGGTCCGAAATTGGCTGCCAGGAAGAGAGTGCGAGCTTGGGTATTTTGATGCTCTTTGTGGTGAAAATTGCCAAGCCTAGATTAAAAAATCTAATTTTCTTTTTCTCAGTTTGACGCACAATCAATTGTCCCAGATGCCAATAACTTTCCTTTTGGCAAAGGGAATAAAATATTTTCCCAATGACAAGTTACATGACGGCGTCATATTCACAGTACTTGGAACAAACGTGTATTGCCACAGTGGAATCGCTTCGAAATGGAGAAGAAATTTCCGATAAAATTTTGGGCTGGCGATCATATACTGATGCGGTGCGCACGATCATGGGCATCAAAGACTTGCAGAACAACCAAAAGGAAACGAACTTGGTTGTCATTTGGATTGTTGCACATGGCAGAATTTGCAGTTACATCCTGTATACTACACTCTTCAGGATCTCTCGCTCGCGCAGCTCCTGGCATGGTCACCCAATTAGACAACTTGGATTTTAGGCAAGCTCGAATGAACCTTCTGAGGAGACAAACTTACCTGCATTGGGAAGATCAAAAAACTATCGGAGGAGATTTCCCTAAAATCCTTCCGAGCGACATCATATTTGATCTTCAGTTTCAGTGTACTGAGGAGCCTGAGAATTACTTTGAATCAAAACTATTGGAATAATTCAAAAACTGTCAAACAAGCCGAGATTCGGTCTAAAGGGATCAGTCAGATCGCAAAGAGAGGACCTTTGGAGTTATTAGAAGACTGTGATCTAAATCTACATTTCATCTTTGAGTGGATAGTTAGACATTCAAATTTCTATGGAAATGGCATCCTGTACCAGATGGTATTGCACTGTTCCTGATAGCAAGAACTGTCTAATTTGCAACTACTGATGATCCTGATTGAATTTAGGGATAAGGCTGGGTTACTGCTGTTGTATAATACCGTTGAAAGTAAATCAACATTGCAACACCAAGAGGGAAGACACCAATAACTGAAGCTTTTTTGAAGGTTTTAGAAATACAACCCCATCGTTGGTGGGGCTAATTTCTGATTCTGTTTACCCTGTATACTTACAGAGTGGCCTTTTAACCACATCGGTCGCAAAGATTTAATTATTGAAAACCTTAACTTAATTTTTAAGCTATTCGACCTCTCGCGCCTAATCTCCCTTTTTCGGACACAAAGATTTTAGATCTAAAAGAAAAATATGATCGAAATACTCTAAATAGAGATATATATAAAAACTCATCCAGATTAATTTTGTACAAAGGTATTAAACGATTTTAATATGGATTAATATTACACTATACCGAAGATGAAATAATGGACTAACGGAAATGTCATAAGGAATTTGGCAAATTATACAAGATTCACATCGGGCTATTAAAGCCCATGGAACTTCTTTGAAAATGAGCTATAAACCAAATAGTTAGCTAGAAAATATAACAAATGGAGGCTTTAAATAGTTGAGGATTGAAAGAAAAACATATAACATAACCCAACTATAGAAATGGATAGAAGAGATAATAAAAAAAATAAGAGATAAGCATAATACAAAAATACCAGAAAATAAATATTAAGGAATAAGAAAGAAATAGATATATATGAGAAGTTGAATACAAGTAGAAGCTCTCTCTCTCACTAAGACAATCAACTAAATAAGCTCATACTAAAGCCTCGAGAATTTACAAACTAGGATTAATAAAAATATATTTAATGTTAAACATCAGAACCACCCTAAAAACATTGGAATGATTCAACGAGAATATAATACATAGGAAATAAAAACGATTAAGGAGTTAAGGTTGAACAAAAAGATTGCTCTAAGTAATCAGCATTAAATTTAGCGGAAAAACCTTTGCCGCTCCTTTAGTTAAAGCTTTGCGTCGTTCGTGCGCCCTAAATATGAACATTCAAGAATCAATCATTTCAGATTCAAACTTAGCCTTTTTTCAAAATAGTTCTTCCCATGCCGATATCGCTTTGTATACCAAATTGGCACGTTGCTCCCTACACGAAAGGAGTTTGAGGACACGCTAACACGTTTCGTGGTTTTAACACATTCTTTGAAAAAATTTCTTCAGAGCCACACAGAGAATACTGCAACACCGCACTACGGGACTTATATCTTCAAGACAATATCGTGAAGTTCGCTGGCTGTCAACGTTGGTCAAAGGCTTTCTAAATTGCGAATTAAAACAACCAGACCTTTGGCTTAAGGCGTATTTCCAGCCAGCTTTCTTGCACCAACTCAACCAAACCTCAGTGGACACTTCCTCCGAATTGGCTCAGACAGTAATGGGTAAGTATTCCTCACCCAATTACGAAATAAACCGCTTCACCTAGCGGCATTTACGGCGAACTAATTTCTCTCGGTTTTACTCGGTTCCGAAATCCTCAAAGCCAAATGGCTATGAGGTTAATTAAAGCCTCAATCTACGCTAACACGCATCGCCGGACCATATCTTGCAAATCCTATTGGTCGCTTACCCAAGCACTTGGTGGAGAGTGACACACTCCTGGGAAAGCTCCACGGTTAAAAGGCAGCATCCTTGGCTGGAAAATACTATTGTGATTTTTGACCAGGTATACAAAAAACAAATCGCTGAGCTAGTTGCTTCAGGCAAATCTGAAGATGTGGCAAAAAAAACTCCTACTATTCATTTTGGAAGGCCCAGAAATGCTACGTCAATGGAAGCCAATGACGTGGAAGTACGTCGCCTCGAATACGGCATGGACGAATGGGTCTACTTGCGGATTTGAAAAAACCGTATGAGCGAATGGGGTGGTGTTTGATAAACTTTTATTACAATCAGACACCTATCTTTTGCCGGAAAAACGATACTTTGTCGCAGGAAGGTCTTTCAAAAGGTGTTTTCATTTTCAAAAAAGATAACTGGCCTCTGTTTGGGTGATTTGACCGCAGACAGGATTAGACGAAACAGTTGGTGCTCCGAGCGTGACGGCACTTCGGTATACTTACCCAGATATGGGGGACAGCAGAATTTAAAATTTATGAAGATTTTAAAATTGATAAGTCCGTATATTTGTAGTTGGAAATGGGGAGCAAGATTATCACTTTTGATGTGCTGTATACAGATCATGCCGAAAATTAGGCGACCATACGAGATGGGGACTTTCTATCATCTTTCTTATGGGATGGTCCCGATCTTCTTACCTGGAAAAATGAACATCCGAGAAGGAACATGGGTCGATGCCGGATGATTGAAGGCAGCGAACGGGGTTGCACACGCTCGAAAGCCATACAAGGACTCTGGAAAAATCGACCGGGGTTCACATCCCTGAACCAAGCCGGGCCTGAACCTTCTACCGAAATGCTTGGTTTAGGTGCCTTAAAGTATTTGCTAACTGAAGGACCATCCCACAAAACGAACCATGCTTTTCAACCACAGGACATCAATGAATTTCAAGGAATACTTTTCGGGCACCTAAACAAGCATTTCGTTAGAGTTCAGCCGCTTATGTTCAGGATGAACCCTGCCGATTTTCTTCCCAAGTTCCTGTGGTATGCGGCTGTTCCAGCCGTGATGTCAAACCATTGGGCCGTAGCATCAATCTTTCATCCGGCAGTCGACCACCTGTTCCTCTTTCGGATTTACATTTTTGACGGTTTAGGGAACGACTCGACATCCCAATAAGAAAGGATAGCATCCAGTGAAGTCCTCTCCGTATGGTCGGCCTAATTTTCGGCATGATCTTTACAGGCACATCAAAAGTTGATATCTCTGCTTTCATTTCCAACTACATATCCGGACTTTATCAAATCTTTAACAAATCTTCATCATTTTAAATCTTGCGTCCCCATGATCTTGTGTAATGTATACCGAAGTGCCGTCACCTCGGCAGCACCAACTTTTGTCGTAAGCCTTCTGCCGGTCAAATCAACCCAAACAGGACCACTTATCTTTTTAAAGGACAACAACACCTTTTGCAAAGACCCCCTTCTGTCGACCAATATCTTTTCCAAAGCATACGGGGTCTGGATTCGTATAGAATAATTTATCAACATCCACCCCATTCGCGCATAGGTTTTTCAAATCCTGCACTAGACCCATCGTTCATCCGTTTCCAGAGGGCGAATACTTCCACGTCTGGACTTTCGCCATTGAGTAGCATTTCCTGGCGGCTTCCAAAACTGATAGAGCAGTTTTTTTTGCCTCATCTTCAGATTTGCGAAGCAACTAGCTCAGCCCGATTTGTTTTTTGTATAACCTGGTCAAAAAATTGACATCAGTATTTCCAGCCAGTGGATCTCCTTTTAACCTGGAGCTTTCAGAGTTTCAGCATTCCCCAAAGTCGGCTGGTAAGACCCAAGATTTGCAGATATGGGATTTGCCACGATCGTTTACTAGAATTAGCTTTTAAATCTACCGTCACTAGCCATTTTGCTTTTGGCAGGATTTCGGCAAACTTGGAGTAGCCGAGAGGAAAATTATCTCCGTAAATGGCCATGTGAAGTCCGGTTTATCTTCGTATTGGAGTGAGAATACTCTACCATTACTTTCTGACCATTCGGAGTGAAGTTGTCCAAGTTTTTTATTGTCAAAAAGCTGCTGAAAATTACGCCTAGCCAAAAATCTGACGTGCTGTTTAATTCCAATAATTTTGAGAAAAGCCATTTTGACCACGTTTGAAGCCAGCGACTCAGCGCATCACTTGTCTTGAAGATATGCGCCTATTTGGTTTGCAGTATTCTCTTGGCTGTGCGTTGAGCAAGAAATCTTTCAAAAAAGGGAAAACCACAAACGTGTAGGCTTCGCTTTCAAACTCCTTTCGTGTAGGAGCAAAGTGCCAACTTTATCCAAAGCCGATATCCGGCATGGAAGATAATTTTGGGAGGCCCAAAGTTTTTGAAATGCCGTTTGAAATGTAGTTGATTTGGCTAGTTTTTTTCTCAAGAGGCGCAAAGGTTCAACCCTTTTAACAAGAGCGCAAAGGTTTTGTTTTCCCAAAAATTTATTCTGATTACTTTAGAGCAAATTTTTTTAACTGTAAACCTCGTTGAACTTTACATGTTTTTTGATAACTCGGTGAATACCATGGTTTAAGGCCGCAGTAACCATTAAACAATATTCTCTTATTAGTTTCCTAAGTTCTTCGAAGATTTTCGCCAAGCTTTACGGTAGCTTTATAGTTTGAGCAAGTGGACAATCGTGTTAATAGCTTCTACGATTTTTCAACTTTCCAAAACCCATTTGTTCTTCTTACCCACAATATCCGATCTTCGTCAGCTACTTCTATTTTTAAATTCCCCCATTCCATCTGTCAAGTTGTAGGCACGTAGACCATTTTTGTTGCTCAAGCCTGCACATTTGAAGGAGCTCCTCAGTTTGTTTTTGATTAAATTGAGTTCTAGCAAACATTTGTGGTTTATGACGAGGCCAAGTGTTGCAAGAAGTCCGGCTTTATAGAGCGGGGGTGGGAACGGTGAGAGTGCCAAAGCCATGACTTTATTAGCCCAATTCGGATCATTGTCGTGTAAGGGTGGTAGTCATCCAAACTTTTATTTACAGGAATTCTTTTAATACCTTTTGTGTCATCTAATCTGGGATTGATGTTTTTTGTGGATTTAAGATCTTGCTTTATTTAGGGCACCTCTCGCCCTCTCACTCGGCTCTTAACGTGTCTCTTACGATTCTAAAAGCCCTTTTTTGCTTTTCCTTTGGAAAAGTACATTGATTAGAGCCTTTAAGCAGGTCCCGTAGCCGTACATATTAGTTAATTTTCAATAATTTAAATCATTTTGCGACACCGGTAGTTCGTTAAAAGCCACTTCTTAAACGTTTAACACCAGAAATGTCCACGCAACCCCTTCTCAGCCACCAACGATTGGTTTAATTTTTCTTGACAACTGTCCAAAAGCTGGTTCTACAGCCCAATCGGTGCTTTTCTGATGTCCCAAATGTGGATTTACCTCTCCTCACTTTCCGCACAGCCAGACTCGCTTTCTGTATCCATTATTTAATTCAGCGTTCCCACCGTTCGACAGCATTGATTCTTTCCAAGGTTCAAGTTTATGCCACTTTTTCTTTTTTTTCGGTACCATCGGGGCCACGTCCAATTAGGAACATTGAAACCTGTCGTTTCAAACCTATCCATCCATCAAATGCAAATGCTTAGATTTTGTAATCACATCTCTTTGCTAACAACTTCAAAGTCTCTTCTTAGCGATTGACTCGATTCCCTTTAGACCCCGAAAACACCTCGCCTTTGCTCTTGAAGTTTTTGCATTTGCGCAGTGGGTTTGAATTCAGTAGTAGATTTCTCCAGCGCTCAGACGCTTCCGAACTTGCAGATAAACAACTGATGCGCTCGAAGGATTTTGGGAAACTGCTGCCTCCGATTAGTTTTGATCTTTCCCAATAGGAATGTCTTCCCGCAGAGGATTCATTCACTTGGCAATCCAAGTTGTCTAATGGGGGACCATTGCCGGCATGCGCATGCACATTACCTGAAGGGTTTTTGTATAACGGAGTATGGCAAAGTCTGCAGTGCATCCATCCCAAAATACACCAAGTCGTTTCTTTCGGTTTCTTTTTGGCAGCTGATTGATGCCCATTGAAAATTCGTGCAAGCAGCCCGGACAGAGTATGATTCGCCAGCCAAAATTGATCGGTAATCTACTCCATTCGAACAGCGACTTCCACTGTGCGAATAGCTACGTTCTTCAAGTACCCTTGATTAGACCGCCGTCTATGATTTTGACTATTGGGAAATTTATTTTCGCCTGTTCCAAGGGAAATTTATTGGCATCTGGACATGATGTTGGGTCCAACACTTGAGTTAAAACCATAGATGTTGTTTATCTAGGCTGGCAATCTTTCAGAGCATCAATTACCCAAGCTCGGCACCTCGTGTCTCCGCAGCCCAATTTCGGACCGTACTTCTACTAATTTGATATCACGCATCTGGCGGCTCCATTGCGCTTGACAGTTTGGTTGTAGTGAGTCGCGCGAAACAGTAAGGGGAAACTTTGGCTGAAAAGTGAGCGTTTATCTCCTTAACAGGGGTGGAATGGAATAGGATAAAATAAAAACTCAAATATTTTAATCCCAAAACGATAGATTTGAAATGAATTCGGGACTATTCTTCTTACAAGTTGTATTCTATCCAAGACTAAAAAAAACTATACCATATGTTGATTCTGAATCCACAATATGCCGAAGTGAGGACCACCTACTTTTTCACCATCATGTCCAAACGCTGGCACTGGAATCATCATGCGCATTAATCATTTCGCAGGCTTCCGGGAAAGTTCACGAAGACAACTGGATTAGTCAGCACCCAATATCCGCGATTGGGAAACGAACCAATATGCGCAGCATGAAGTGGGGGTTTTCCGAATTGAGACACCAGCGGAGTTAGCGCGAGAAGTTCAGTCAGAAAACTGGAATCACGCCTATAAAAAGAACGAGAATTACCGTTGTCTCCGGAAGCTACCTGACAGCAACTACTTCCGCTTGCTATTATGATACTACTCAGCCAGGCAGACTGAGGTCGTTGTATTAGAACCAGTCTTATGATCTTATGTTCCCGTCGCCATCTCAACTCTTGCGGGAATCCAGTTTTTGTTTCACGAAGTTGCCTGATTTCTTGTGGAATGGAAAAGCTAAAATTCCACGTTAACGCAAGAAAAACTAGGATTATTATTGGGTCAATACACCTCATAATTCCCTGACGCTCCAGTCCCAAGAGGACATAAATAAGTTGGCTCGAAAACTGATCGACTATATCGAGGAATTCCTGATTAGTTTCTGACCGAAGTCTATGAGCATTATCACCGTTGACGCGGCCACATTTACCTTGATGACATTCCTGTTTTGCACGGGAGCGAATCTTTTTGTTCATGTTGTCTCTTGTTGGGAAGACCTTTCACATTACAAGGATGTGAATAGGTTTATCTGTTTGCTCCAAATAAAGCCTTACCGAAGAGTAAAAAGTCCATCAATTTTCACATTCAAGTACACCTACGCCATTCCCAATATGCCTTGGCACGAATTACATCAAGATCCTTCGATCTTATCACATCCCTTCTAAATTCTATAGAGAAAAAGCGCGATTTGTTGTGGAAGGAACTGGAAACCACAGAATTTACTTTTACCCTGCTCAAGGAGGCTTTTTCAGTTGGTAGTCAATCAAATATCATCTTTCCAATGAGCCAGATTTGATTTTGCAAAACGTGGTGTACCACGACGATGTATGGGCGTGGCGGTTGTATCCCGATCTCGGATGGTTTTCAAATTATAACGAGAGCCATAAAAATCCTTCGATTCTGCTTTGCTCTAAAAATGATTCAGAGTTGTCTTGAAGGAATTAAATCGTCTGCTGCATAGAACCCTATTTTTAACGTTGTGAAATGTACCCCTCTCATAAGCTTCTATGAGGGATATGTTGATTTACAGTCTATAGCCTAAGTTGATGAAGGAGAAGAGTTTCTAGGATTTTTTATAAAACAGCGAAAAGAGCTTGGGTATTTTATTTCGTCTCGTTTGATTATCCTCAAGTAAAATACGCAAATTTTGCACTTTTAAATTCATTCACAAAACCAGACGCGAAGAAATTTCCTATAAAGAACTGATCGAACAGACTTTTGACCTTCCATAAGACATTCATTGGAGATAGTACAATATCTTGCCGGCGTTTAAACCTCAAAGAGGGATTATCGATATCTTTATTAGTCCTTTGAAGCTAAAAACCTATTTGGCCTACCGATTCTGAAAGATCAGATCGCAAAGACGTTATTTCAGAACACAAGCGATCAATAAAACTCACGACTACAGACCGATTAGAGCGGGTACAGAAATCTTTCTACATTTCGGCTTCGTATTGGATTTGAGGCTTGAAAAAAATGACCATTGCATATTGACGACTTTCTTCGACTTGTGTATTCCTTTTTGGTTTACGAAGTCCTTTGATGAGAAAGGAAAGATCACCACAAGGTAATGATATTATCTGCAATGGGATTAAGCGGACACTTTATAAACAATACATATCTGAATTGCCTCAATGATGGTTTTGTGAATTGCCATTCCCATTTTGCGATATATCTCCGAGAGCTCGATTACTATCAGAGCACGTTCAAAGTTCGCATTCCAAGTGGGATCAGATTGCCGCTGACGGAGGAGCCGAAGTTTGGGCTTTACACCTCAAGACTGGTGTTTACGATTACAATGATGATCATCAGTCTTTACGAGGAGAAAATTAAGATTCATCCGATGGGTTAAGCTAAAAGAAATTGCTTCATTTTTTTTTTATTCAATTGCAGGAAATCCGGGGAACAGCCAGCTATATACTTGATGTGGTCAAGAGGGATTGGACTGCGTTTTAAATCCCCAGAAGTACTGTGGATCTGACAAAAAAAAATTCGCACCGTGTCATTGCGACCCACGCATGGGAAATATCGGAGGGGCGGTTGGGCCAAATCCAAAAAACCCAAAATCTATTTTTGCGCAGTTGACCGCACTACCAAAATATTTATGGCCAATATGCCGCCTCTCCTCTCTCCTGGT
>Ga0163217_1030143_pt1 | contig 13587 bp, 13 predicted proteins | sample SynspAceP_FD_185933 | JGI IMG/M metagenome (GOLD analysis project Ga0163217, IMG submission 185933) | Saline lake microbial communities from Ace Lake in Antarctica - Synechococcus sp. Ace-P (PacBio error correction) | ecosystem: Environmental > Aquatic > Non-marine Saline and Alkaline > Saline ... | reverse complement strand
GCTCCAAACAACTCAGAGGCCTGCGGAGGTCTTTCCCTGGACGCGGGATCATTCTCCCGCTGACAAACCTTGAATCTATCGGTTATTCTCAGATGTCCTGCCAAACAGCTCGCTTTTTGCTGATATGGCTGGGAGTTGGTGAATTGAGAACCATGTGTTAAACTGGCTTTAGCAAGAGTTCCTGTGGGCCTATTCGTAAGTCTAAATGCAGGTTATATTGCACCAGAGTTGGAAAACGTCTTTCCGGCTACATCCTGATCCTGTCTCCTTGGCTTCGGGCTCTTCGACAAATTTGGCAGCAGGTCTTCAAGGATAACGATCAGCCTTGAAATCTTGAGTCAATTTCGGCTGTGCTGCCAAGCCCTTTGCTTGGCCTGGAAAAGGGTAGGTACAAACGATTCCATCGGCATGACAAGGCAGATGCTACCACAGTCATCGCCCACATTGAAATTGATGTGAAGATCGTTAGCACTTCTGAAGCCCCTCGATCATGGGCTTGGCGTGCAGTGGATAACAACCATTTGCTCATAACAACAGGACAAAAACAACCATGAACCAACGATTTCGCAATAATCTGCCAAGTCGATGCCCACGGTAACAACCTGAAGCTGCTTGGCACTGTGCATGAACGGTCCAAGCAGACAATGTTTGAAAGATTGGGCCTTGAGCTAGGCGTTGAAACAATGTTTTCAGACTCGGCGACATATCCCAGCACCCTTGCTGACTGCAGCACCCTAATTCGAAGAGAAGCCAGCCCACTGAGATTCTCTAAAAAATCAACTGATCACCAAGGCTTCCATGCGTAAACCGCAAGGTTACTTGCTTAATCATTGCTCTTGCCGCTGCCACTGTTTGGAGATTTAGCGGGTTTAGCTGGTGCAAAGTGGTGGGCTATACAAAAACTCGTCTTTCTTGTTTTTCACTTCTTCTCCGCCATAGCTTCGATTTTCTGGTGCCAGCGCGACGTTATTCCAGTGATTGCACTAGTACTTGGCCGTATTCTACGTAAGCAGCCAAAGCTTCGGTGCTACAGGTAAGCTTCTATTTTTGTCTTCTCCATGTGATTGGTGTATAGTGGCAGACTAGGAGCTTTGAATGGAGGGTCTCAGCACGCCCTGATGAAGATTGTTGTCTTTCCTTTTCAGCCTTGCTTTTGCCAGGTTCGTCCCGCCGATTGTGGCACAAAAACTCAGGGAGTGTATTGCAGCTTTTCGCAGCAGCTCTTGACCGCAACTGGGCGGCAGTCGTAGCCCCGACCAGGAATCTATGATGCAACGGTTCGGCCAGCAGCGCGCGAAAATCCTCGCGTCACAAGATTGTGATCCCCTAAGCACTGGGTATTGACGTTGAAGCAGAGGGCATGAGGCTGAATCAACAAATGAATCTAAGACCCCCAGGCAAAGATGGCGTTCGTCTGGGACCCAACTCATCCGAATTGATTATTGACTTCTTCCCTTCGGCTGATTCTTTCTTGAAGCCAGCTTCTCGAGAGCTGGCAGCTGTTCCTTCATGGCGGCATAGCCTTTTGCCGGATGATCGCATCGGCTTCGTGAAAGTCAAAAATGCGTTTAGTCAGTGAGTTTCGGGTTCAACAGAAGATCAGGAGGTGCGCTTCACTAGGCGGCTACGGGTCACTGCTGCTCATCACATGGCGATGTGCCGATTACTTCGAAAATGTTTGGCATGATTTCGTTGGCCAACCAGTTTTCTTACCTTGTAATGGAGTTTTGTCCTCCAGGTCTGAGTAGCGATCACTGAGATTCTTCAGAAAGACTGCTTGCGCAGTTTGAGGCCTCACTGGCCTTTCCCAGATTGACTGACTCTCCTTGTGGAATTCCTTCTCTTGTGGATTGTTCCGATTGCTCTGCACCGCCCAGTGATTCTCGATTTTGGTGGCTTCTGCTCCAATTTTTGGTGCTGTCAGCGCAGTGAGATGGCACGGCGATGATCAGATCAGCTCCCATGGCCTTGGCTACGTCTTACCGGCACTGGATGACAAGTACCGCCATTCCCTAAAGAAACAGAATTCGCCATGCAGAAGGGCGTAAAGATACTGGTACAGAGATGGCTGGCTCGCACGGCTTCCACCATTGAAACCTGAGCTGAGATGGCAATTCCTCTCTTTGATAGATCGGTGGCGAACACAACAGAACTTGGCATCTCTGATTCCTCAAAATCCTCATCCTGGATGTGTTCTGCAAAGCAGGTCGTAGATCTGTGCCATCCAGCAGGCCAGAACTGGAAAACACCAGGTCGAAGTAGGGACAGCATGTCTTCCCCAACTCAGGTCTCTGATGAAGTCTTCGAAGATTCATCCAGTTCACAGCGCAATAGATGGCGCCAAGAGTGCGCCCAATGCTTGCCCGGGAGATTTGCCAATCAATCCGGATCTCTGGCTTCCTCAAGAGCACGCAGGGGACGCCATGTGTGCCAGCCCCTGGCACCACCGCCTGCCCAGGCCAGGCCAATGCCTTTTCCATGCAGATACCATCCAAATCCTAAATCGAAGACCCAGTTTGATCGAATCAGGCTAGTGGATTCGGTAGATGAAACAGATGAAGCGATCAACCCCAAACCGAATAGAAGGCTGACCGCCGGGCTGAAGCTGCAAACCTTGTCAACCCATGCGTCCACTTTCTGTCTGTTCAAAGTTCTTAACTTTCTCTGCTTTGGAATTTGACGAATGGCCCAGTCCAGATAGCTCATGTTGTGATGAACAGCTGACCGATAAGCTGTTTCACGAGAGAACCTAGGTCTCAATTTCGCGGCTTAGCCGTCCAGAAATGCTCCATCTGCCTCCTGTGTTGCCCGATGCTGACGGCGCAAGGAGCCCCCCCCCCAGGCCGAAGCGAGCCCGGGCCGGGCCATCGATCAGGCTTTGGCGGCATTGAGCGCCACCAGGAATGCCCTGTCGCGCGCAGTTCCGCTCACCGCCTGCACGGGACGGCTGCGGCCCGAAACAGCAAGGTAGTTTGCCACCGGCCGGCGTGGTTGACGCACGGCCCCGCCCGCAGCTTGCTCCAGCAGCCAACTACGGGAGCGGCAACACCCGGCACGTAGGCATCGTGATAGGCCTGATCCGCCAAAGCCGCCAGGGAGGCACGCTGGACCGCAAAGCTTGTTGATGTTGTAGGGGCCTGGTTGACACGGCTGAGGGGGCGATCCACACGCCTTCGCTCGCGATCGCAAAACCGGTAATACGGCAATCCCGGCCAAAGGCGCGGCCGTTTTGGCCAGGAGCGCAGCACCGGCAGGTTGGGTGTGGCCCTGGACAAGTCGGCGCTGGGCAGCACGCTGTCGCCGTGGTGAAGGCCCTTTCATAGAAGCTCACTCCACCACCACCAGCGTGGCCGGTGCGGCAGCCAGCCAGCTCCAGGGGATCAACCGGCGTAGCCAGGCGAGTGCCGGTGGGGTTGTTGGGATGCAGAGCAGCAACAGGCGGGCGGGCTGGGCCATAGCTCTGAACTAGGGCGGTGCGGATCGCCCCCAGGGGAAGCTGAAATTCCGCCTCCCAGGTACGGATCGCCTCGATCGCCATGCACCGCATCTGGGCGCAGGGGCATTGTAGTAGCCGAAGGTGGGCCCTGGTGGTGAGCAGAAACGTTGCCGCAGCTCGAAGCATGAATAGGAGAAGATGGACCTCGCCGCATCGGACGCCGTTTGAACAGGCGATGTGGCCAGGGCTGAGGGCCTGTCAATTCCAGGTTGGCCAGCCAACCGCTCACGCAGCCGTCGTATTCCCAGGGTAGATGGCGTAGTGATCGGCCGGATGCGCGGATCGCCGCCACCACTCCTTGGCGGGACTGGGGCCGATGACGTAGTTTTTCGTTGAATCGAGCCGCAGCAACCGCCCGCCGCCCTTCCAGCGGAGCGCTGATGACTGCAGGCCTCCACCTCGGGCCGGGCTGGGGGACCGTCAGGCAGGCAAGGGTCAAGGCACAGCGGAGCGACAACCCTCCGGGCAGCGTAGGAGGCCGGTGCAACTGCGAATGCTGAAGCGCATCCAGGGTTGCTCAGGCGAAGGGGGAGGTGAAAAAGCCGTGCGTCAGCGGACTTTAGGAACGAGAGGTGGCCGCATTGGTGGATGGGTCTGTTGTGATGCAGTGGCCTTCGGCTGAGAGGCGCTGAGAATTACGGGTGGAAATGATCTTGACTTCGAGCGTCGTGAACTGTTGGTTCGGACGGCAAGGGCGGAAGATCGGCTCACACTGGCTGCCCCAGAGCCAGCATGGTGCTGATCTTCGGCAGCGCATCTGATTAGAGATTCGGCGGTGCACCAGGGGGATCCTGGCATGGCTGCCTGGCAGTGGGTGTTTCCCCAGCAGAAACGCTGCTGGATCGCACACCAGGGGCCCACAGGGCAAGAACACATCCTACGACCCCACCGTGGCTGCAGCGAGCCTCGTGAAACAGGCGGTGGCTAATGCGGCCGTGAGCAAAGCTGACCAGACTGCCATCCTTCGCCACTCTTTGCAACGCACCGCTTCTGGAACGGGGCCAGACAATTCCGTCACGATTCAGGAGTGTGCTCGGAGGCCGATCAGATGTGCAGCCACGCACCATTGATACTACCACGCATGTGCGGAACGGAGGCCCCCTGGGCGTGAAGCAGCCCCGCAGATTTATGTAGCGATTAGAACATGTGGTTCGTCTGACCAAGAGGAACCGCGCACGGATTGTGCTCGGATCCTAAGGATCTAGACGGCTACTTTGATTCTGACCAAGAGGCGCCTTCGCCATGAGCAGGTTTCACAGAAGCAGACGGCGCCCTGCAGGTTGGTTCTCAGACAACCGCCAAATAACAAGTTAGCGTTTAAGAAACCCACCTATATGAGAGGGCATTCAGGAAAATTGATGGTTTCTTTAGTTACAGTGCTTGTTCTGCAAGCTTGTTCTGCAAAGCTGTTCTGCAAGCTTGTTCTGCCAAGTTGTTCTGAAGAAAAGCCCCAAGGTAGAATATAAATTCATTGGAATATTTAAAAGTGGAAGGTACTTGTACGAAAAACCATGTGAGAGAAGGCCGGGGGCTTACTCAGGTGAATCTGTTCATTGGTATAACGAAACAAAAGTAAATTCCAGGTATGGATCTGCATCTCAGTGATTTTTTCTTGTTTCCAGAGAAAAATGGGTGAGAAGATTAAGGAATCCGTACAAAATACTATCTGCCGTTTACTGTCCAGTTTTGGGGGTATTTTCTCAAGTCAAATACTCCAGTCAGAAATGAGGCTAGAAGGAATATCGAAACATACGTCAAAGGAGAGTCTAAGGGAAGGTATGAAGTGCGAGGCTACTTGTACGTTAAGCGTAACTGAGCGTCTCGATTACTGCCATCCTTACAGTCGAATGATAATGATAGTAAACGCTAACAAGGCGCTCGTTCGGGCACAAACTTACGCCTTCGCTTCGTTTGTGCCGCGCAGCTGGTCGTAAGCGGGTTCTGATTTGGTTCCATAGAAGAACAATTCTCCACCAATCATCAGTGGATGGCTTTGGCCATCTATTGTATCCAAACCGTTGGGTCATTTGGATCGATAGAGACGGATCATCTCTACTTCCTTTGCGGAGAGCTCGCCTTCAGTTGCACTATCAGATTCCCAGAGATAATCTCCTTTCGCAGGGTGTAGTCTTCTGCGAATGTGATCTGAAGGTTTCAAAGTCAGCGTCCTAACCAGTTCATGTACAGGGACGTGCCCATGTATCGGCGCTCCCAACACTTTCCTTGCCCAAATGAAATCTTTGCCTGTCGATATGTGATCTTGTATACCGCTTCATGGAGTGCACTGCTGGTTGCTACCGAACCTTGTTGCCTGTGCCCGATAAGGGCATGTAGCTGGTGACTATGCGTCCGTTCGTGCGTTATTCTAAATGTTGCCAGGATGCCCCCCCCCTTAAACCACAGGCATTCACCTGAGCTGCCCAACACAATAAGCCCTGTTATTTCACTGCTGGCTCTCGTTACACACAACCTTGCGGCCAGGGTGGATGGCAAAGCGTTAGGCGGAACTATTTCAACCATGGACACCGAATTCAATGTCTGCTAGTGGCGAGGATCTAGATATTTGCAACTTGGTTGCGGAGATATCAAGTATCCAAGGAAAATTCGAGCGGGGCACGCATGTCTGCGTCGATTGCTCGTGGAGGTCGCATATGGGCACGCCTGGAGATCACTTGGACGCCCCTAAACAGCCAAGGCTCATCGCAAGTAGATCTAGACATGATTCTAGGGAATGATTGGAACCTGATGGATATTGCTCTTCCGGCGGAGCTGACTTCAGAGGCCGTCCAGATGGCTGCAATGGTGATCCACAAGGAAATGGTCCTCTTGGCAATCGCCCGCCGGAGCGCAATTCGTTGAAAACGGCTATCCCTTTGAGCGTGTTATCACGCTGCAGATTCCTTGATGTCACCTCAGGCAGTAATCACGGAGGAGGGTTCAAGCGCCGTTGAGGTGATTAAAAGTATATGCAACGTCAAAGGAGGTGTCCAACCTGAGCTCTCAAGCGCGGAAAGCAGGAGAAGAAAAGCAATAGATCGCCTCGGTAAAGCTGAAAAAGAATCATGGTTCATAATCTTGATGGCTTGCTAGTTGAAGCCGTAGCCCATCGGACAGGCTCTCGGTAATTCAGATGATGCGAAAGACTTCATTGCGGCGTAGGTCTGCCTAACATCGCATTCACCTGAAGCCGCCACCGCATGACATTGTGGAATCGCAAATCTCCCTTAGCGGGCCAGGTGATTGCGAGCGTTAAGATTTGCTCTATGCCTTACCCCTTCGATCGAAAGCTGGTTATCGGGCGTCGCCTCCAAGCGCCCTGTTTGGACTTGGTCCGAGTCAATCGGATATTTTAATGAGGAGGGCAGAAAATATCGTGTGCAACACGAGGAAAATATTGACATTCCCTTGTCTTAAGGAGTGGCATTTCCTTTCATTTCGTCGATTTCTTTGCATTATCGGCGTTTCCGAGAGAGAGCCTTTTGAGGTAGTTTTGTATCAAAGAATTCTCCTGAGACAGGCCTACGAGTTTTTCGCTCTTATTCACCATTACTCGCTGAATATAACAAGAGCTGCATTTATTGGCTGGCCGGTCGCCGCACGAATATCTCCCTGCATTTAACGCCATCTCTCTTCTAAGCGCAAACCCAAGCGATGTCGCAAGCAATTGCTTCGGATTATCCCGCTGGAGTTGTGCTGCAGTCAAAATCTTCGATGATGTGCCGACGCCGAACCTAAAGTCGCTTTCGACTTTTGACGGGTGTGATTGCAAAACGATGAAGCGGAGGCCGTTTTTCAAGAAAGAAACAATGATCTGTAGAGTTCCAGGGCGCATTGAAACAGTTCATCAGGAAACGCCTCATCAGCCAGGCTTGGCCGACCTATTCAAAAAACTTGCTTTTCCGATTGCAAAAGCTAGAACAAAAAAGCAGCCAAAAGAGTCCTCAATACAGAAAGATACTGAGAATTGCAATTTGTGAACTGCGCGAAAATGCGCAGGCCACGAACGCGTTGTACGACCCTCAAAGCTTTGGGGGTTTAGTGGATGAGGCATTCTTTGGGTTGGCATCGGAGAAGCACCGTATTCTTCACAATCTTGCGCCCCACACATGTTCTTTGATGACCCAGATCAGTCATCTCGAGGTCGCCGGCCATGACATGCCTATGGGTTCACATTCCATTTCGGAATCGCTAAATCGGAAATCTTGAAAATACCCGTTAATGCGGCAGTCGCCCTTCTACTGTTAGCATAGAGGAAGTCGGACTGACAATCGGCGACCAATTGAAATCTAGTCTGTTGGGCTAGCTTGAGGCTGCTCCCGCAAGCGGATCCAGAGATATCTAACATCAAAGATTAACAGGCGGGCGTGCGTATTCAACTCTTAATTCTGAGCAATGATCAACTTCCCGACCGCCTGATCTGAGGCGTTAGCTGAATCGGTAGGAGGCATCGGGACCAGGCTGTTTTTAAGAATGGATGGCTTTAACCTGGAACTTGCTCCCGTCGCCTCTGCTGGGAGGAAGACATGAATTTCTCGTTGGAGTGTGAGCATGAAAGACGGTCCTGGATCGCCGAAGTGCCCAGAGCTGCCTGTAGTCTGGCTTATGGGGCGTTCCTTCTGCTAATTGCGATGCAAGCTGAGGTTTTGCTTTCGCGTCATCGCTGGATCGACTTGAAAATGGGACAATTCGAGCCATCAGCATCAGCTTCTCACTTCCACTCTCTGCATGAGCAATAGCCGTCACCCAAAGCAAAAAGGTCTTTCCGCGCCAAGTCAATGGATGAGAGTTAAGCGACAATCAGGATCACACAAGACGCTTGAACATGAGGATTACCGGGACATATGTCTGTTGCTTTCCATGAGGCGTTGGAGATAAGCCCCAGTATGCTTGTCACAAATCGCAAGCACACCGGCCTTGAGCCAGGCGACCTGTTGAAGTGTGCGTGGTCTCGGCTAACATTAAGATACAGAAGATGATCAATGGGTGATTGGGTTTAAACGGGCAAAAAGGCGGCTTGCGCTTCTGATCTGGAGCGTTAGAGGGTGACAACTGCATCTATGAATCCAGTGGATATTCGACATGCTAGGGGAAGGAAGGTTTTGGGTTTGATATTGAACTCCTTCAGGCTGCCGTATCTATTTGTACCAGGAACGCTGGCGAGTGTTTTCGCATCTTTCAGTATAGACAAGCCTTTCTAAGGTCAAGATATATCAGCCTATCTTTAAAGCGGCCTTGAAGATAGAGGTCCCCAACCTCAAGCCTCATCGCTACGCCCATTGGGTCAATTGCCGTGCGAGCCCTGAAGTTGAGGTAAGTTTCAACTGTCTTAGCACCGCCATTCGCCTGCCTCTTGCTGGCCAAGTGATCGGGGCACAAAACAGAATTTCCTTTCATGCAAAACAACGACTAACAGAATCAAGGACAATGAGCCCGAAGCCGAAGTTGCTATCGCTGTTGATGGGCGCGCAGGGAAGGATGGAATCCAGGACTTCATGACGCTCATGCCTACTATACCCGCTGATTTCCCAATGGTTTCTGATGGATTCTTGGTTGATGAACCGATTGCTACGATCTCCGCAATCCAATATGGCGAATCTTTTTGGATTTAGGGTTCTACATGTGAAAGCCAGGTATCGCGCAGATTGCTATGGCATTCCAGATCTGAACGCCGGACCTTTCAGCATCTTGAAGGCCGCACCATTTGGCCTTGATGGGCGTCGCAGACAGCAAGCAACTTACGAAAGGTCAGGCTTTCCATTTGGCCTATCGCAACAGACCGCTATCAAAGGAGCTGGCAAGCGGCAGCAGGCCTGTTAAATGCAGACATCGTGCAGCTGAATACATTGCCCTTTGAAAGATGATCGAAACATTACTAAAACCAGCCATTTTTTCTGAGACCGGTCTCCGTTCCCTTTCGCCTGGATTAAGCAACCAAATTGTGAGGGCTCCTGGGAATCGATTCATAACGCCCGGCTGTTGGTTTATGGTGTGATTCGCCAGTGCCGCTTCTGGCCATAAGATTCGGCCACCTTTTTGCGGACAAATCCAGAATGGCGGAAAATCATTGTTTCTGGCCTGAAGGCTTCGGGTAAAAGCCTTTCAGGGCAATCTTTCTTGACACCCAGACGTCAAACCAGGCTGTTGTGGACATGGCTGTCAACGCAAACGGCAATGACCATCCGTTTGAACCCGCCAGAAGTTCAGGGGCAGAGGGTGCCTGATCTGCCGCGTTGATCGCCTGTTTGGCCTCACCTCTTTGAAGTGGGGATGAGAGAGAAACTCAGCGCCCCAGACAGTTGTTTTCTGCCTGCCGCTAGTCCACTGCGCTTCATGCCTGCCGAATAAAACAAGTAATGTTTTTTTGCTGCCGTCGTTTCATTCTCTCCGTCATGCTTGTCTCTTTTGTATAAGGATCAAACTCATTACTGTATTCCTTTATCTGCAGGGCATGAAGCGCAGTGGACTAGCGGCACAACACTGGTCTGGGGCGCAGTTTCTCTTCTCAGTCCCACTTCCAAAAGAGGTGACGCCAACAGGCGATCAACCGGCAGATCAGCAACCTCTCCCCGGAACATTCTGGGCGGGTCTCAAAACGAGATGGTCATTGCCGTTGCGTTGCAGCCATGTCCACAGCAGCCCTGGTTGACGTTGGTGTCAAGAAAGACTTGGGCCCTGAAGTGCTTTACCGAAAGCCTTCAGGCCCAAGAAACAATTGATTCCGCCCATTCTGGATTGTCCGCAAAAAGTGGCCCGATCTTATGGCCAAGAGCGGGCACTGGCGAAATCACCACCATAACCAACAAGCGGCCGTTATGGAATCATTCCAGAGCCTCACCCAATTTGGTTGCTTAATCCAGGTCGAAGGAACGGAGGACCGGTCTCAGGGAAAAAATGGCTGCGTCGTAATGTTCGATCATTTCAAAGGGCAAGTATTCAAGCTGCACGATGTCTGCATTTACAGGCATGCTGCCGCCTGCCAGCTCCTTGATAGCGTCTGTTGCGATAGGCCAAATGGAAGCCTGACCTTTCGTTAGTTGGCTTCTGAGTCTGCGACGCCATCAAGGCCAATGGTAGCGGCCTTCAAGCGCTTGAAGGCCGGCGTTCAGATCTGGATGCCATAGCCCTGCCGCGATACCCTGGCTTCACAATGGTAGAACCCTAAAAAACTTCCAAAAGATTCGCCATATTGGATTGCGGAGATCTAGCAATCGTTCCATCACAAGAAATCCAATCAGAAAAACCATTGCGGGAATCAGCCGGTATAGTAGCAATGAGCGTCATGAAGTCCTGGATTCCATCCTCCTGCGCCGCCCAATCAACAGCGGATTAGCAAACTTCGCTTCGGCTCCATTGTTCTTGATTCTGTAGTCGTTGTTTTGCATGAGGAAATTTCTGTTTTCCCCGATCACTTGGCCACGCGAACGCGAATGGCGGTGCAGACATGTTGAACTTACCTCAACTTCAGGGCTCCGCACGCAATGACCCCAATGGCGTAGCGATGAGGCTTGAGGTTGGGACCTCTATCTTCCAAGAGCCGCTTAAAAGATAAGGCTGATATACTTGACCTAGAAAGCTTGTCTATACTGAAGAATGCGGAAAACAACTCGCCGCGTTCTGGGTTAAAATAGATACGGCCAGCCTGAGGCAGTTCCAATATCAAACCCCAAACCTCCTTCCTAGCATGGTCGAATTAATCCACTGGATTCATAGAGCAGTTTGTCCACCCTCTAACGCTCCAGATCAGAAGCGAAGCCCGCCTTTTGCGTTAAACAATCACCCATTGATCCCATCTTCTGTATCTTAAGTAGCCGAGGACCACGCCCAAACTTCACAAGTCGCCTGCTCCAAGCCGGTGTGCTTTTGGCGATTTGGACAAGCATACTGGGGCCTATCTTCCACGCCCTCATGAAAGCAAAGACTAGTCCGGGTATTCCCCATTGTTCAAGCGTCTTGTGTGATTGCCTGATTGTCGCATTAACTCTCCATCAATTGACTTTGAGCGCGGCAAAGACCTTTGCTTTGGGTGACGGCGTATTGCTCATGCAGAGAGTGGAAGTGAGAAGCTTGAGCTGATTGGCCTCGAATGTCCATTTCAAGCGATCAGCGATGACGCGAAAGCCAATAAAAACCCTCAGCCCTTTGCCATCGGCATTAGCAGGAAGCAGAACCCCCATAAGCCAGAACGCCCAGGCAGCCTGGCACTTCGGCGAATCCAGCGACCGTCTACTTCTTGCTCACACTTCCACGAGAAATTCATGTCTTGCCTCCCAGCAGAGGCGGACGGGAGCAAGTTTCCAGGTTAAAGCACATCCATCCTTAAAAACAGCCTGGCCGATGCCTCCACCCGATTCAGGCTAACGCTCAAGATCAGCGGCGGGAAGTTGATCATTGCCTCAGATTAAGAGTTGATACGCCCGCCCGCTTGAATCTTTGATGTTAGATATCTCTGGAATTCGCTTGCGGGAGCAGCCTCAAAGCAGCCCAACAGGGACTAGATTCCATTGTCGCCGATTGTCAGTCCGACTTCCTCTATTGCTAAAACAAGTAGAAGCGAACTGGGCGCATTAACGGGTATTCAAGATTCCGATTAGCGATTCGAATGGAATGTGAACCATAGGAATGTTCACTGGCCGCGACTCGAGATGACTGATCTGGTCATTCAAGAACATTGTGTGGCGCAAGAGGTGTGAGAATACGGTGCTTCTCCATGCCACCCAAAAAGAATGCCTCATCCACTGAAACCCCCCAAGCTTGAGGGTCGTTACAACGCGTTCCGTGAGCTGGCGCATCGCGCAGTCACAATTTGCATTCTTCAGTATCTTCTTTATTGAGGATCATCTTTTTGCCTGCTTTTTTCTAGCTTGCATGAAAGCAAGTTTTTTGAATAGGTCGGCCAAAAGGCCCTGGCTTATGAGGGCGTTTCCTGATGAAAACTGTTTCATGCGCTGGAACTCTACAAGATTCATGTTCTTCTTGAAAAAACCGGCCTCCGCTTCATCGTTTGCAATCACACGTCAAAGTCGAAAGCGACTCTTAGTTCGGCGTCGGCAGCATCATCGAAGGACTTTTTGACTGCAAGCCACAACTCCAGCGGGATAATCCGAAGCAAATTGCTTTGCCGGACATCGGCTTGGGTTTGCGCTTAGAAAAGAGAGGATGCGTTTAAAATGCCAGGGAGATATTCGTGCGGCGACCGGCCAGCAATAAATGCAGCCTCTTGTTATATTAAAGCGAGTAATGGTGAATAGAGGCGAAAAAACTCAGTAGGCCTGTCTCAGGAGAATCTTGATAACAAAAACTACCTGCAACAGGCTCTCTCTCGGGGAAACGCCCGATTAATGCACAAGAAATCGACGAATGAAAGAAATGCCACTCCTTAGACAAGGGAATGTCCAATATTTCCTCCTGGTGCACACGATATATTTTTTTCCAAGCCTCCTCATTAAATATCCGATTTGACTCGGACAAGTCAAAACAGGGGCGCTGAGGCGGACCGCCCGATAACCAGCTTTCGATCGATGGTTAAAGCATAGAGGCAAAATTCTAACGCTCGCAATCACCTGGCCCGCCAAAAAGGAGATTGCGATTCACAATGTCCATGCGGTGGCGGCTCAGGTGAATGCGATGTTAGGCAGACCCTAGCCGCCGCAATGAAGTCTTCTCATCATCTGAATTACCGAGGAGCCTGTCCGATGGCTACGGCTTCAAACTAGCAAGCCATCAGTATTATGAACCATGATTCTTTTATTTTCAGCTTTACCGAGGCGATCGTATTAAGCTTCTTTTCTCCCTGCTGGCCGCGCTTGAGTAGCTCAGGTGGACACCTTCCTTTGACGGTTGGCAATTATATTAAATCACCTCACGGCGCTTGAACCTCCTCCCGGAATTACTGCCTGACGGTGGAATCAAGGAAATCTGTCAGCGTGAATTACACGCAAAGGGATAGCCGTTTCAACGAATTGGCCTCCGGCGGGGATTGCCAAGGACCATTTCCTTTGTGGATCACCATTGCAGCCATCGGACGCCTCTGAATCAGCCTCCGCCGGCAAGAGCAATATCCATCAGGTTCCAATCATTCCTAGAATCATGTC
>Ga0163217_1022185_pt1 | contig 13589 bp, 3 predicted proteins | sample SynspAceP_FD_185933 | JGI IMG/M metagenome (GOLD analysis project Ga0163217, IMG submission 185933) | Saline lake microbial communities from Ace Lake in Antarctica - Synechococcus sp. Ace-P (PacBio error correction) | ecosystem: Environmental > Aquatic > Non-marine Saline and Alkaline > Saline ... | reverse complement strand
TTTTTCGTTATCAACATGAGCAAAAAAACACGCATGTACATCGAGATAACAACACTGGTTTTGTAATGGTAGATTAAAAAACAAGCCTCCACTCCAATCGCTAACTACGAGGCACTTTTTCGTTTTGACGTAATAAAATCCAGCACAGTCATCTTTGCTGATATTTAAAATAAAATTTTTTTCAGGCATCACTTGGTTAGATCTCCCCCCATAAAACTCACTATCAGTTGCCCTGCTTATATTGCATCTACAGGGAAATGCACCACACAAGACCTTAACACTCCCAATGTCAATTTTTTTTTGTTATTAATTCAAGATGCTTACGGTGCCAAATAAAAATTCGATACTGGACTTATGAAACAATTGAATCTGAGCCGCCTTTCGCCGATCAAAAAGTCCAGTTTTGGAAAGACTGTTATTAGATTGACTCGAACCTAAAGCGGTTGGCTATTTAAAGTACTAGGTTGTGAATTTTGAGTCTCAATCTCAAAAAATTAGTCCCGTGGGTGGATAAGGCAAGTTTTCCGCTTAAATGCATAGACTATCACTTAATCATAGTTCGCTCGACTAGGGCGAGTTGATGGTTTCGTAGAACTGATATCGATATAGTTTTTTGCGCAGGTAATAGGACTTATTGCCACTCATATCAAACCACCGGGCGCGGAATCCTGTATACTACTCTATTCGTTGGATAATCTTCCTTGGGATTTGATAACGAGCAACGAATAAATAAAATAGTGGTGATAAAAAAAACATCGGCTAGCTAAAGCCGCAATGCAATGGTGCGGGCATCGTTAATATTGATAATTTGTTCGTAAAATTGGCTCTTTCACCTCTCAAATGGCAAGAACAAAAATTCACGAGAACAGTCAATAATTAATTATTAGCCTTTTGTAACTTTAATAACTTCTTTTATTAAATTATTACACGGCACCGGTTTTTGGATTTTTTTCTTGGGAAATTCAATTGGGATTACATTTTTGATATTTGATTTAATATTCAAGTATGAAATACTTATTGGCATCTGTTAGGTTATTATCATCTCTGAAGTATTTTTAACTGCGGATGTCTTTCATGCTGGGCTGCAATCTATTATTTCATCACAGATATAATTGAATTAGGTTTTTACCTGCACGATAAACTCACGCGCAGCCGGTTCCAAAGTGGGTAATCAGGGCTGGGTATCAAAATACTTCATCTATTTATTGTTCAGCAAACTTGCTATGGCCATGACAATGAGTTCATCACACCTATTACCTTTTTATGATGTATGTCTTACGGTCCACCCCGTGGATATTCAAGATTCTTGACTGATAGTACTGTAACACCGCGCAACACGCGCGCATAGGTAACCTTAGATCTGAGTAACCCTGTGGACTTGGTAAGTTATGGAATAACACTAAAAAAAAAAAAAAAAAAAAAAAGCAGAACAAGAGAAAAAAAAAAAACAAAAGAAAAGGGAAAAGAAGAATGCTTGAAATGGTCATCAGCGGTTCAAAACAAAAGGCGGGAATTTCCATACCTATGGGTTTAAGTTAATTTGAGTTATTACGGTGGTCCTTGTCATCCTGCCATTCTTTTTTTGCGATATATGAGAATTAGGCCTAACCCAAACGAGAGATGAAGGTTCGCTCACATGATCAGAAGCTTTATCAGGTAATCTTGTTGGATTTTATTAATGACTTTTCATGTGGGGTAAGGCGCTTCATTTAGAGTAACTGATCTCAGACTTTAGAAACACTATGATATTCAACTCTTAAGTGTTAATGTTCATTTCTATTGGGAAGGGCTTTTTTTGTTAGTTGAGTTATTGATATTAAGGCTATGAAAAGGGCTTTTTACATCGCTGTAACTTGTGACTAAAATTGTGAAATAATGATGCGAATGCACGTTTACACGCTTTAAAGAACGGATTATTGGACCCTATTTTCTGGAGTTAGAGCCAAACTTACAAAAATTAGAAGGAGAAACATTACATAATGCATTTATAAATGAAATGTGGCTAAGGTTGAGAACCGCGGTATGGGCTTTACCCTTTACTTTTTCGGTATTAGAAAAACATGCCCCCTACTTAGGTTAATCTTGTGGTGATCTCCGGCCCCAGTCTTAGTGGTTTTAGGCAGTATGGAATATAAATAAATTTGAGGCAAATTTAGGGCGATACTCCACAACTGTATTTGTGCTTTAGGAAGGGTTTTTTAAAGCCGGACTTTGGAAGTGTAGAACGTGTATAACCTATCTTTGTAAATTTCAATAACGTTATACTTCAAAAGCCTCTCAGTGTAAATTTTCCTTGTCCGAAAACTCTCGTTGCTTTAAACCTTGTAGGGATCAGCAAAAAAAGATTAAAACCGGGGAAAACGGGCGCGGGCGTTTCAGGATGACGTACAGGCTTCTGGGTTTTTGGGATATTTTATCCATTACTGCGGTAAGTTATGGAGCATAGATTTTGGTAATATTATTGAACTCAGAAAAAGGCGCGCCTAATGGCCTTCATGGTATATTAGGTCTGTACGGATTTCAACCTGCTTCAAACGTTTACAATTCGGAGTATTGATATTGGAAGATAATAAATTTATTCCAGAAAATATTTTACAGAAGAAGGGACTTAATAGAGGGCCATTTACTTTCTTTAATCTTGTTAAATTCGGATTACTGCAGACGTTTGGCACGTCCTGCATTGGGATTCACTTATATTGGGCAGGACCTTCTGTTTAGTCCTAACTCATTAACGGAAGAACTTAATCATATTCCGCTGCGATTTGAAAGGCCTGTATGTTATGTGGATATCACAATGGTAAGTTTATTTCAACATTTACTTTCAGACTTTTCCACTCGAAAGAAATTTCATTTCTAATCAAAGATATAGAAATTCTGTCTTAGCGACAGGTATAGGAATGTTTATCAACAATTGAAGATTATGGAACGTTTTTGAGCTTCCCTTGGGGCAATAGCTATTGGCGCTGCCCATGACAGGGTAAGTGAAAGAAATCAACGGTAAACTAGGCGCAGGCTGTGGTGTTTTGCTTGAATAATCTCAACCGATATATTTACCAATGAGGTTTAACTGGCTAATTCTGGCCAGGACCATTGACATTGGGGGTGACAATGAAATTAACTGATAGAAAATAAATAACTGATACAACCAGGATAAAGCTGAAACAAACAAAGGTAGAGTTAGCTCATTTTTACCTATAGCTAAAGTTGTACTCTTTCGCGCTAAGGAACATTTTGAAATTTAGAGAGGTTATATATGTGTCCGCTTTTCAAGGATTAATTTTTAAAGTTAATATCGCAGCACTGGAACCTGGAAACGGAAGAAGGTTAATGGGGTCGTTTAAATTCCTTACACCGGAAAAAAATTGGAATGGTGAGGGAAATGTTCAAATAACTTAACATGCTTATGACATTTTAAAGCAGGCGGAGAGAAAGCAGATATAAAAATATTATTGATTTCACGAGTTACCAATTTATAAGAAGTTTTGGAATGATCATAAAAAAAATGGGTAATGTTTTCATATTGCCCTAGAACAAAATCGTTTTTGGCAGAGCCGAATTATGTGGATAGTAATCACGCGCTTATATTATGTGGCCAGCTCAAGAAGTTTAGCAGCAGAAGAATCCTGGACGTTGGAACCAAAAATTAAAGGAGATGTTATCAGAAATTCAATTTATTTGGCCAATAGTGATTAAGTCTAGAGCCGTCGAATTAGTCGACATTGCTTTAAGTTGTATGAAAATGAAAGTTGGTATTGGGGATACGTGATGCCCCAGCGAGCACCGATTCTGACACTGTTTTTTGGATTATCATCCTTATGCCAGCAATTCCGTGGCTTATTCTTATTTCAGTGCAGATTAACCGGGTGGCACTTAGTCATTATGCCTGACCATCGGTTTGTTTATTGTTGATCGGTCCGTTTTTAGCCGACTGGTTTTATATGACGTAAGTTAGGAATTTAGAAAAAAATTCACGTGCCAGTTTTGTATGTTAGTTCGCACAGCAATTTTAGTAAAGGCAATAGACAGTGCCAACAACTTAAAAACCAACGCCGGGTTCTCTAAATTGATATAGGTTGAAAAGGTTGTATTGTATGTGGGTTGAATTTATGGAGAATAGTCATATCATTATGTATATTGGGTTGAATTGGTACGGATGCATTTTTGCGGTTGGCTGTTCATGCAGGACACATAAATGTTCTTTTATTGACGTATTTCAATTGCGGACCTATATGTTCAATGTCCTGGCTATCCCTTTACCATGATTACACTTTTGGTTTAGATAATAAGTGCGCTAACCATAATTTCGTGAATCCAAATGGTGAAGTGGGAACGACAGTTCATTTCTCAATTTTTACACTATGTGCGATCTTTTCATTGTCTTGTCTTAGGTTGTCCGAAAACCTTGCCCCCCTATCTGCGTATAAGTGTTAGCCAACTTGGTTGATATGCATCAGGGGGAGGTCGGGTTTAAGTTTGGATACCATAGATATAGGTATGGATTTCTTAAACTTTATTTCAATATTAAGTCTTGCTCGAGTGAAATATTTCAAAAAAAGTCTCTCAATTGTGCTTCCATTATACCTGTCAAATTCTCTTGAAATTTTTATTTTATATATTTAATTTGTTCTTATTTAGTAAACATGGCTCTCAGAGGAACGTAATTAAGAGCTTTGACTTTTTAGGCCACTGCCTACTTTACTAAAATCGTATACTTAATTGAAACCTAATACTTATCTTTGAATACATTATACCTTCGGTATTTAAATAGTTAGAAGTATTTGCTTACTCATTTATGAATAATAGCGAATTCCCTTATTATTTAGTTCTTGTCCTTTTTCATGAGTTTGTTAAGTCTGTTCTTCTGTAGTTAAAGACTTTAATTCATCCACAAAGGTCACTTGGATGTTTCATAATTTCCAGATCAACACTTTATTAAGCCCTGATGGGTACTTATCTGTCGATTTCTTATTGGGACTTGCCAGATAATCATCTTTCTACGGTAGAGTTTGTCGTCGTAAGCTTCCATTTATGCTGAGTAGACCATCAAAGGCCCCGATCGTATTTCGACAATAGTCCGTGGGCAAGCATTCAATTTTCATCTCTTTATTGCTAAGGTGTGCAACTCTGCCCGGACTAGTGTAGGTTGTAAAGGACTTAGATTTGTGTTGATCCGACTGTTCGGTTCTATTGGTTTTGTTTATATATGATGCCACAAAATCATACTTGGTTACGTCCACATGGCGTATGGTTATATTGATTACTATTTGAAACCAAACTTTGGCACCGTGCATTATTGTATTGATCAGAATTGTTTTAAGTGTTGAAAGGGCCTCTCTATGAGGGCTGTTTTTTTTTAAGCTTATAAAAATTGCTGTTGAAGAGTAGATAAAAGAACGCTAAGCTTTCAGGCTTATGCAATGGGGGTCTCAGCTGAGGCCGGGTTGTGGTCGCCACAAGAGATCTGTTTGATTAGCTACCGATTTATATCTCTAACATGATAAATCTTGGTTAAAAGTTAGGGACGTGTACCTGCAATCCTTACAAGTTCATAAAGACACATTTTCCGAATCCATGTTAATATTTCATAACCTTATTGAATGTTATCAGCTGAAACTTTAGGCCACAAAGTTACGTCATATTTGCCGAGTTTAGTTTGTGGTCCCTTTGGCATGGAAAGGAAAAACACAAATATATATTCCAGGCTCACTAATATGCTATGTCACCTCGTACCATGGTATACAAGCTCTGGACAAGCCCATTTGCTGTTTGATAGACACATTCTTCAGATACCACAAATAGGCAAGTATTTCTACATTCTGAGCTCTAAAGCGATCATAAATGTTGGCTCTTGGCAGGGCGTTTGAAAGACCTTTACTTGATAATTTTAATTGCGCATCTTATAAGTGCTGTAGTTGCTGTTGTGTCCGTTGTTATATATCTTGTTAATTTGGTCGGATTTTCTATCAACCGGGATAATGTGTATACTTTTAGTTATTGGACTGGCTTCCTGTTCCTTGATATTTTTATGGGCCACACCTTTAATTTTATTCTTCTGGGGTGTTGTTCTAGGCAAGATATCGGCCCATTAGCCTCTTTTGTTGAGAGCCTTGCCTCCTTTGGATGAACGCTTTTACGCAATTTAGAAAGGATAAAGTTTATTCACTTATCAGTGGACTAAAACGGGTTTGGCTTGGAGGTGGTTACCCCGCCTTCTTGCTTTCTTTTGTGTTTGTAAAAAGTTTATCGATACTAATGAAGGAAGAACTCGCTCTCAGTACTTTTTTTGTCTTTTTCGTTCCTGAATTATAATTCAATTATCTACTCACAGAATATTTACTTCAGCAACGAAAGTCGGCAAAAAGACTGAGACCGTGTATTCTTCAATTAAGCTAAAGAGGTTTTTTGCTTTTATGTTTGGCGCTAAAATTTATCAAGATTTAGGACTCAAGCAGACATCTATTTTTCGTGTCATGTGGGTATAAATGGTGTAAAGGCCTTTGCGAGGGAAGTTTAATCTGAGTGTGAGCGGGATCGGTTTTTCACTCTTTATGCTGATTTACCAGTGCAATTGGAATTTTTATTTTGGGTACTGGCGAAGGCAATGTCTATATAGCTACAACTAAATTAAATATGGACCAAAAGATGGTCTTACTATATGTAACTGCTCGCTAAAACTTAAAAAATGGAAACAAGGTGTGTAAGGATGTGAGCAAATTTTATGTTCTCATCGCACTCCATGGAAGAATGCTCTAAGATAATTCGAGAATTCATTAATTATTGTCAGAAGTATGATAATCAGTGTATAAAGTGAATTTAGGGTCTATTTTATTAAAAAAAATTGGATGAGAATGCGAAATTTGAAAAAATTATAAAATTTGGATTCATCAGTGGCATTCATAATGGCTTTCTTCCGAGGGTGCGGTGCGGTACTAAAGCCAGAAGCGATTCCTTCTTAACATCCAAGCACGGCTTAAATTAAGCCATCTAAAATGAGCAGTTTTACCATCAATCTTATCCAACCACCCTTGCTACGCTTAACAAGTGCCATTCACCTTTGGAGGAATAGTCGGTAAAATGCAGCATAAACCCAGTCTTTGTATATGTCTGTTTTGACAATACTCGGCGCATAAGAACAGGCTTCAGCTATGCAAGGGGATTAAAAAATTTCTTTTACTCCATGTGTGTCTTGCATACGTCTAATGGTGCTATTTCACTAATGCCTACTCACTCGTAACTCGACAAGCGCTGGTTGAGTATGATTTAGTAATTAGACCAGAATTCGTAAGTATAAGGTATACGCTGATTTGGTTTTCGGCTAATGGATTCCAGTTCTTTGATCGGGAAAAGAGCTTGAATTTTTTTCGCCGGTGGCACGGCCTATAATCTTAACATTTAGGCCCAAACGGCAAATGCTGGTTTTTGGCTATGCGCTTCCATATCTCGGGTAGTAAGGAAATAATAGCTTCGGCCGGAAATGTGCCTTTATTTGAGTAATGCTTAGGGGACGTAGTTTGGTTAATCCATATCAACTAAGTTGGCACAATTTTATTTGCTAAAGGTAGATATATATCTATTAGACTACAACCAAATTGATGGCTAACTTGCCTGGTCGCCTTAACCCCACTCTTCGGTATTAGTTGCCGTTGCCAGGTGGAGAGCGTTAAGAGTTAAGTTGGTTAAAAAAGCCTAGTCTGTAACCGTAAGGGGCGCGATTACTAAAAGACATGAGTATAACTCGCGATTACTATTCTCGTATACTCTAACATTAAAGTCTTCGACGAGGTTCGCATTCTCTTTATGTGGGTCTGTCCGGGTAAAAACTCTGGCAAGGATGTTATGATTCGCTGATTAAACTGGACTGGTGGTTTGGGCTTGGCTGGCAATTCGTGGTAAGCAACCAAATGTCGATGTCACTGATAATGACAATGCGCGCATCGAAGCAACCATAAAATGCGGTAGTTGAAGGTGGATCCGTGTATAAAAAGGCTGTAATTGGCGACCACTACCTCTTCAAATGGACTATTAACGATCATTGCTTAACAATATTGGGATATTCTTTGTGCACGGCAACTCGATAGGGCAAGTTGGGGCAAAAACGGGTCGATAAGCTTTTACTCTCAGGTCTCACACTCCTCTTGCTGTGGGCTAGCAGCTGCGCATTCACTTAATGGGAATGAGAACGCCGAAGGATTGGTGTAATGCTACAGCGTGAGAGCAAAATATAACATAGGCGCACTCCGTCTCGGATTTAATTGTCTATGTAGATATTTCATCTATATGTAGATTGACCACTCTCATTTTAATTAGAAAGTACACCTCGTCAACGAAGTTCAATTAATAGGACACCCATTTTTAATTCGGACCAAATATTAAAGGTTCTATGCTGTCACAAGTCTGTACCATAGGGGTCCTGGTTGAAATGATTATAGATATAAATAAAGAACCTCTCGAGTCAAGTGTATATCCGCGATAACTATCTGCGTCTCCTTGTTCTCTATCTTTAGGATACTCTGAGATTCGCGTATAGTGCTATCTAATATGGAAAAACGAGCCCATTATTTTAATATTTATCGCGGCAAATATTTAAAGTTCAATTACGACCACCTTGTGTGAACATTGGGGGTCCCTGGTGGTGATATTCTGTGCTATATTACGCTATGATGATCACATATGGGCGCGCTACTCGAGAAAACTTCTAACTGAAGCCGTCATATCTAGGGATTACCCGCTTTCTATGCTTGCACTAACGCACTTACTGCTCAGTCTTTTAATTGTGTATAGAGAATGAATATCATTCTTTAGTGAGTTTTTAGTTCAATTCTCCAGCGTATGGATTTTCATGGAGTTTTAGTTTGGGCAATTCCGCTGGTGACTACATAATGCGACGGAAAGCTATTCCCATAAAATACATTAACACATATCCTATTTTTACAACTATTCTAACAACGCTTCACTATAACGCGTATAAAAACCATTAGCACGATGGTTTATATCCTACATCAAGGTAAGAGTAAAATGATAGAAGACCAAAATCACTTATCCAATATCGCGTCTTAGCCATCAGGTAATGGTTGGATAAAGCAACGGTCCTGAGCTTCACATAATTCCGATTACACAAATTTTTTATCCGTGATAAAGTTTTGTACTGTTTCATAAAAATGTGAACGAAACGGAGTTTGCCAGTGTCAAATGGAAAAGAAACCTTGTCTCGACGAATAAGAATCTAAGCGACAATGCAATATATCCGGATCCATAGACGAGGTAATGGGGCGGCTCAGCGGCAAGGGCGGCAGATAGTAATTATAGTTTTTATTGGCCTGTACACTGTGTGAAAGAAGTATTCTGACTCCCGGGCGCCTCCTGCTTTGGCACGCATATAAGCAGCACGTGTCATCACTCTACTTGGATTTATACTGTAGCGCTCTTTGCATCTATAAAAAATTACTGGAGCGTAGGCAAGGTACCTTGCCGTTTTCAGGGTGGGCTTTCTTAAGCACCGAACTGATTTCTACTCGTGATCTCTCTGCATGCATTATCATCAATGTGACAAAAAGATCGGCCGAACTAAGGGCGGCAAATGCCTATTCATTAGGCGTAAAGAACTTAATTCTGGACGGAATCTCGTTCGCCCCTAGGTACCCAAATTACCGCAAGCTAAGTGGTTGATGACTAGATGGCGGCAAAAAAATGAGGTTCTGGGCCAGCCTGCAGTAATATCCACTGTTACTTTGAGAAGAGAGAGCGCTGCTCTGAAGGTGATTTTCATGCCGTTTTAATATGGCTGCTGTGCTGCATTGCCCGTGGTGATTTTTTTCTGTCGTAACAATTGGTACGCCATCTCTACGCCCTTGAAAGAGCAGGTTTGCGGTGGTGATGGTATTGGGCTTCACGCGGGCATCGGATTTATGGTATTAAAACCATTCGGGTTAGACGGTAATGACGGTTATTGGCGGTATTTGTGCTATTCCAGAAAGCTGAATTAGCCTTAGCGGAGAATTGTCTCGGGGGTATTAATTGAAGCCCATGCTTATCGTTCTGGCTGCGCATTCCACCTCTGGATGTCCCACAGGTCTATCGCTCTAAAGTAGGCAAGAGAACGCATTGTGCTGGGTGCCAAAAGATCCCCGTATTGCGATTGCTGCTTTCGGAATGCAAAAGCCAGGGATTGCTATAACGAAGAGCAAAACAAAGCCTTTTTTGGAGGCAAGTTCGTCAAGACGTATTGAGTGAGTGAAGCGCGTGTGAAAAAGTACCGGTGTGTAAAAATTGATGACATTATACTGATGTGTATGACACACCACCCTTGGCAATCTCGACAAGAACAATTGGCTGAACTAAAGCCCACTTGCCAAATACCCTGAAGCCTATCAACAACGACGGGAGACTGTAATTCGGCTACTATTTAATATGTTGCAAGCGGTCAAGCTAGTCGCGTGTATATTACCGCTCGGATAGACTAGACAAATGAAAAAGTTCTGGTGGTGTTGGCGAAGATGTTGGTCACTTCGGTGGGTATTTAGAATCACCAGTAATCTTACAAGAAAAAATTTGGTAAAGGCGTTGTTTAATTACCCCTTTAAGCGAACAAGGTATTAATTGATTTGCAATGGTTTGGCCGTCAACAGGGCTCAGTACCGAGTAGCAGAAATTCAATTCGCCGATTAATTTTTATCCTAGACTTATCTGATTTCAGAAATTGTGAAATGAACGGGTCGAATGGCGTTATCGTTTTGTGTGGTTCAATTTAGCTGACGGAAACCTTAACGAATTCGGACTCCTTATGGCACTCTGTTTGGTATTGCCGGTGGGTTTGGTATCATCGCAGTTCACCCGAAGCCTTTATTTGCCACATGTTACCTAAGGGCTTAAAAATAGGTTGCTGATGGCCATCGCAGTCTCCTGACAGCACGAGCTTCTTCTTGTTCATTCAGAACGTTCCTCAATTCGTCTCTGTGCTGTTGCTGTATCGAGGAGAAGCTCCACAAAATAGTGTACTCTTAGCTGAGAGAAGACCCAACGCCTGTATTCGTGTCAAAGTCAGATGGGGAAAGCTACCGAACATGATTTTATACTTTTACCCTTAGGGTAAGCGGAGTTTGTTACGCAAAGGCAGTTGATATTCACGCTGTCACTTGGGGGTGCGCAAATGGAAGTTGATGGAAAAAGCGGCCCCCAAATGGTGCAGAAAAAGACGGTATCTCCTGCGAAGTCGTAGCATTTACGCAGTATTTTTACCCTTGGGATTCGTTGTGAATCCGTTTGCTCGTAAACATATCGATAGTTTCACATATAAATTTATCGGTCGTTTGTTTGATTAGTCACGAAGTCGCCGCAGACCGGAGGGTTTGCTAGTGAATCGCCGCCAGTATTCAGGAGATGTGCTTCTTTATATTCTGAATCACCGATACTCGCGTGTATGTGGTTTTGTGGATTTACTCCTTTATATCCTTAAGCCCATAGAGAAAGAGTATATGCGCCTAGACCACCTCAAATAATCTTGACGATAGCAGATAAGTCGCTGCGTTAATTTCTATGCATGATAGAGTGAGAACAGATAATGACTGATTTTATTTTGCCCAGATATGGTAAAGGATTGTTTGAAGTGGATTGCTTGAATGGGTTAGTGGCCGAGTGGGCGAGTATTGTTGAAGACCTGCAGCCCTGTGGCAGAGGTTCAATGACTTGGCTACCGTAAAAAATTCCTGCCATGTATTCAGGTAAAGTGTTGAAGCTTATTATATAAAACCGGCGGAGATGCCAAAGGTCATGCACCTTTGTTTGCGATGCAAATTGAATGGCGCGTGAACAGTCAGGACTGAGCACCTCAGCACGGCCCGCACCTCAGCAGGTTTCGCACCTCGGCCAGTCGCCACCCGAGGTAGTGCTCATCTTTCCTGCACCAGTCTAACGCCAGAGAGGTACTGTCAAACATCACCAATATCGCAAGTGGAAGTGGAGGAGGAGATTCAATTGACTTTATTCTGCCGATATTGGCGAAGCGGCATTAGTGAGTGTGAATTAGTCCAAATGGTTTTGGTCAATGAAGGGTGATGAATCCTTGCAAGCCAAGCGTGGTTGAAGTCATTGACAGACAAACCCTGTCGAAATACCGCTAATACTCGGGGTTAAAAGTAAGCAATATATATTAGATAGTGTTCAAGGCCTCTCCATACTCCGTTTGTTTGCCATCAAGTCAAGATTCGGGTAATTTGCTCCCTAGCACAAAAAATGCAAAACATGTGTTTAGCGCACAACCTGCACAATAACATCTTGAAGCCTTTTCACAGGAGTGCTGCAGTTTAGTGACCTTAACAAATTACATCTAGCGTTGAGTGGGGCAAGAAATGCCTTGGGCCAGTCGTGCAGTGTAATGGTGAAATCCCTCGTCGTTATGGTCGTGAATCTCGATTGTTGGACTTAGCTTCTGTTAAAGGGGCTATTGGATTTAAAGTTTTTGACTTGAGTTAGATGGGAGTATACAGAGTAGATATTAAAATGTGATCTGAGATTCTCGCCAGCATCAAAGGGAGATTAAGTCTTTAGTGCCCGTTTAAAGCCGCAACGGTTGGGAGTTGGGCGGGGATACTCTTCGTTAAAGAACAAATTTTAGTGGCATAAATAAGCGGTATATTAGAGCCAAAACAGATAATTGGGCTTTGCACGGCTTTATATTCTTAATTATTGTATATATAAAGTTGATTTGCTTTAAGTGAAACAGAATAAAGCCGCAAAATAATTAATAACTGAGGCTAGTAGCGATGAAAATTGAATATTGTTGATAATTTGATTGCGGTACGGTGGAATCAATTAAAATGAATGACATAGTGGCTTAATCAGGGTGCGTTAAGTTAAGCTTTATGCCCAGTTTTTTTTGATGAAGGCATGTCGCTGGCTTATATGTAAAAACAGTTCCCGATTTAGTCCAAACTAGTCGTAGTGAATTGCAGATTGCACCTGAAATTACTACTTTGACGAGCATAATATTGGATTTAGCATTGATTCTCAAGGACATTCTTTTGTATAGAGTGCCGAAGCTTTAAAGGAGGTACAACAAGTCTTACATCCTTCTTATTTGATTATATGACTGCGACATAACAACCAATGACTATATGTTGTGGAATATGGGTTGGCTCCATAAAGGGTAAGTAAAAAGCCCGACAGATTTGAAGGCATTAGGCCAGGACTATTGAGTATTTTCCAACATTGCCGTCTTGGGCGGGGTACCGCGTTGCGACGCTGGGGTATGCCAACTGCACAGGTCAGCCTCGTTGCTTTAGGCAAAATACAGCACCGCGCTTTGATCTGCCGAGACGAATAATGGTGGTGCGCGGTTAATATTCATGCAAAGTAAGTTGGGTCGGGGGATCATCGCATAAATCGATGGAGCCACCATGGTGAGATTTAGATATTTATGGATAAGTGCGTGTATTTGGAAAATCCGCTTACAATGTAGTAGAATTAATAAATAACGCCGTTTTATGATTTTTAAATAAACCCGCTAATTGGCTGCGGTATGTTTTTACAGGTACTAGTTTACATATAGGTTGGTGAGTTCGATCATTGTGTTCGTTTTAGTCGTTCATAGTTTT
>Ga0163217_1039158_pt1 | contig 13591 bp, 16 predicted proteins | sample SynspAceP_FD_185933 | JGI IMG/M metagenome (GOLD analysis project Ga0163217, IMG submission 185933) | Saline lake microbial communities from Ace Lake in Antarctica - Synechococcus sp. Ace-P (PacBio error correction) | ecosystem: Environmental > Aquatic > Non-marine Saline and Alkaline > Saline ... | reverse complement strand
CACCGCTCGTGGGCCGCGATGCGCCGGGTGCGGTGCAGCCTGCACAGTCTGGCTTACCACTCGACTGAAGAAACCAGACCGCGGGCTTGATCGCATCGGAGGGAACCCGCTCGGAGTCCGAGCAGGAGCATCGGCAGGTGCTCTGGCGCGGGAGGGTGTCGTAGCCCCACCGCTGCCTGGACCAGCGCACCCAGCAGCAGAGGAGCTGCGGCTCTCCGTGCTGGGCTCAAGAGAAGGACGCCCTTGCTCCACACCCACCTGTTCAAGCTGCCGTTGATCATGGGAGGGACAGGCTGTGGGCAGCGACGGAAGATTTCTGCCAGCGTCACCGGAACCCCGCAGAAGCGAAATACGAAAACCAATGTGGACCTGGCCTCGGTGCGATCAGTGCCTGTCTGGCCCAATCCTCAGCGCAGGAAAGATCCGTCTGCGCACCGTTTTTTGGCCAGGCGGACATGGCCCTGCTGCTGATTTCCTATCGGCAGGAGTATCCCTCCATCGGGCCGACCGGCTCGGCTGCTCGTTACCGTGCGTGGAGCAGGTGCTGCCCCCGGCAATGGCTCACCCTGGATTCAGGCCCGGATTTGCCGCCGGGGTGCACTGCAGTGCGGCCCCTACCCCTTTGCGCAGCTTCTGTTTCGCGACTGTCGAGGCCGATCCACCCTGCAGCAGGATTGCGGGTTTCCGAGGAGTGCATGGAGAACGTCTGATCCCTCTGGTGCTGGAAGCCCTGATCCAATGGCGGAACATTGCCAAGGGATGGCCTACCCCGGGCCCCTTTCGCGGATCGGGCTGGTGAAGGCGGCCAGCGGTGGATGGAAGCCCATCCAAGACAGCCCATTCACCTGGAGCCCTCTGCCGCGGAGGTGCACACCAGCCGCGGAGCCGATTCAGGGATTCCGGAGCACCCGGGGATGGGTCCGATGACCACCTGGGCTTCATCGCCTTGCCACGCATCCGCCAGGAACTACTGCGGGCGATCCAAGCCAGACGAAGATCCGCTGCCTTCGCCGCGGAGATGCGGCTTCCTCAAACCCTGGCCACTTCTCCCGCAGTCAAACGCCGAGCTCTTCGGTGACGGCTTCCGACACCGTTTCACCGCCCCGGATTTGACCTTGAGGTGCGTCGCATCTCCCGCACTCGCGAGGCCACGTCCTTGGCCGCTGATCAAGCAGAGCCCTCACAATACACCAAGGCAGGGGAGACCGCCAACTTAGCGATGATCGTGCGGCACGGATGATGCCCAAGCGCGGAGTATGCTTATGCTCCGCATTCAGCCATTGTAGAACGACCTGAAAACAGGAACTTTTCTCGTTGAGAGCGTAGGGCCAGAGCCTGCAAGCAGATCAAGAGAAAAAAAAAGCCAAACCCGCAAAGACAACCGCAAAACGTGATTCAGATTATTCATGGGTTGGATTCCTGCCATAATCCATTCACCATTCTTTGAGGTCCTAGCCAAAGCCGAACAGAAGCAAACATCATTCTGCTTTGACAGATGACACAGGCTATGGCGATCTTGGCCCTTACGCGGCGGCGAGGGGCGCGGCATGGCCAACCCCACATTTGATTCGGCTGGCAGGCTGAAGGGATGACCTTCTTTCCTTTTATGCCCAACCGAAGTTGCACGCCCAGGACGGCGCGGCCATGGTTCACGGGGTCGAACCCCAACCGCGCGGCATGACCACTGTTGGCCGGCGTCCCAGGGTCAGGGAGCCGGGTTTTTTCCCGGGGGGGGGGGCAAAAGGGCGGGAAAGTGGCACCCTGCCTCTGTGCTGAAACCAGGCGACTACCGCACCTTTTTCACGGGTTAAATGGCATTCTGGGTGAAAGCCGATTATTGCGCTGCCCAATGCCCAGGCTATGACGGAGATGAAGTATGCGGCCTTTATCACACTGAATTGCCTATCCTACTGCCGACCCCACCTGGTTCCCGGATATGGATCCAGAACTGGTAGCCACGCCCTTTTCCAAAAGGTGACCAAAGGGTCACTTTCGGGAAAGGGCCGGGAAGAAGCCAAGGAAGACTTCAAAATCAATGGTCAGTATGTTGTTTACACCCTGAGCAAGGCGTTGTGTCGGATTCCCTTTTTCGATGGCTATGTTGAAAAAGCGGCGACTGAGTTCGTTGATGAAGCGGCAAGGACGACCAGCCCTTCTTTCCTCAGCTGTCAACTTCATTGAAGGGTTGCACCAGCCCAACTGCCCCAATCCTGACTTCGATCATCATGCCCCTCCAAAAAAGCAAGTACCCGCCGACTCAATCGTCGAGCTCCCAGATGCCAGGGGGTGGGGCGATTGATGGACAAGGTGTGGCGGGAGCTTGGGCCTGGAAAGAAGATACGTTGATCTTCTGGACGACGGAACAACGGGGCCTGCAGGATGTTTATCCCGACGCCGAGCGACACCCCGTCGAGGCAACGAAGGGGACGGTTGCGTGAGGGAGGCAATTCGGGTCCCCGCCATTGCTTGGTGGCCCGGGAAGATCGGGTGCCGGGCGTCAAGAACCACGATATTTTCTGGGCGGCCTTGATCTGATGGGCCACTTTTGCCTGCCTTTGCCAGGGGTGTCGCTTCCTTACCGCGACGCGAGGGAAGAAACCGACCACCTTCGACAGGCCTATACATGTCTTCCGGTGTTGCTGGCAGGCGCAAGTGTGACGCCAATTTCATTGTTTTACTTTCCACCGAGAAAACGAAACTCACTCCAGGTTTGCGGTCCGGGGTCAACAATTACAAGGCCGCTTCAACCTGCGGGGTCGGTGACGATGGCGGCACGACGGGAGCCTGGCTTGTGGACTCCAACCTCGGCTGGAAGGGGCCGAGAGTTATGTCGCTGTGGTGCCCCACTGTTGGACTTATGCAAGACCCCCACAGGAGCGCTCAATGGACATCTTCATGAATGAAACTACACCGAACGCACCTGGATGTTGGTCACGTCGGTTGAGCGGTTAAAGAGTGATTTGAAAACCTTATGTCCAATATACCACCGCGCAAAGATGCAGAGCGAGGGATATTCCGGCCCCATTTACCCTCACCCAATATGAACGTTTCAGCATTCCGCGACTGCTGGCGAAGGAAGGGATAAAAATCCCATTGCCCACCGGAATAAACTAGGTCAGAACTGCTGACGATTCCAGCGCTCGAGTAACGAGCAACGCCCCGCTGGAGCACCACACCATGCTTCGTGAGCCTGATGGACGGCACGCAGGGTGGGTAACCGCAGGGCGATTGGATTCGCGTCCGACGCTTGTCTCCATCCTCGGCCGGGCGCGGGAACAACGCTTAGGCCAAAACCCTCAAGCTCCCGCGCCAGCGCCTCCTGGGCTTCGGCCTCGGACCAGTTGGCGCGGGCACTCGGCCACCACCTCGGGGGCCTTGTCCGGGCGAAATTGGGGTGGCGAGGCGGCCGGCCAGCCCCTTGATCTCCTTCTCGGCCTTGGCGATGTCTTTCTCCAGGCGCCCGCGCAGGGCACCCCAGATCCACCAGGCCCTCGATCGGCAGCGCAACGCTGAAGTTCGGCCGCTCACGGCCCCAGCAGCGTTTCGCCGCCGCCGCCGTCGCCCGAGCCAGGCCGGCTCGCGCACCTCACCGACGCCGCCCGAGTGAGGGGCAAGTGATGTCGCCGCTTGGCCTGGCGCAGCACTGCCGCCAGCTCGGACGGCCGGTGATGAAACACCACCGGCGCCGGCTGTGAGGGCTAGGCAGCCACAGCGGGCGCAAGGTTGCGCAACCACCCGCGAATCGCCTCGATCAACTCCGCAAACGACGCCTCCAAGGAGGCATCGAGGAGGCCTGATCCACGCTGGCCAGGGCTAGCAGGGGCCAAAAAGGTTGCCCTCAGGCTCACCTGAGGGCCATGCCAGAGCTCCCTCACCTCAGGTGCGGCATCAGCGGGTGCAGGCAGCACCCAATTAGCTCGGCGAGCACCTTTGGCCAGCACTTGCCGCGCTACGCGCGTGATCGGCGAGGGCCTCAGGGCTGAGCGCGGCCGCCTTCCTTGGCGGGACGGGGGATTGAGGCGGCCGCTTGAGCAGCTCGATCGTCCAGTCGCCACACCTCATCCAGGCGAAAACTTCGTAGAGCCCTTGGCCGCTTCGCCGAGGCCGTAGCTGGCATAGCGCTGGGGGGTGTCCTGGTTGACGCGGGCCAGGCGGGGAGAGGGATTCCAGCGCGTCGGCGAGGTTGAGCGTCCGCAGGATTCTGGGGCGCGAGGAGGCGGGCGTTTCGCCGCCCAGGTCATCAAGCGCGAAAGCGGGTGGCGTTTCCAGAGCTTGTTGGCGAAGGTTGCGCGCGGCCCTCCACCGTGCGCGAACGGCCGGTGCTTGCGGTCGTAGTCGAGGGCGGATGTCCTGCCGGCGCCGGCCACGCTCGCGCCACCAGGGCGAAGCGCAGATAAGGCGCCGTAAGCGCTCCGATCAGCGGGCCAGCGGGTCGATGCCGTTGCCCGCCGAATTTGCTCATCTTGCGGTTGTTCTCATCGCGCACCCAGCCTGGATTCATCACATCGGCGAAGGCATCCACTGCTTTCTCCTTCGGTTTCTCATCGCTGTGCTGTGGCCGCCAGGGCCCGCCAGCATCGTCATCCGCGCCACCAGAAAAAGATGATGTCGAAGCCGGTCACCAGGCAACGCTGGTGGGATACCAGTGTGGCCAGATTCGGCGGCGCCTCATCGGCCAGCCCCAGGTGGAGAAGGGCAGAGGCCGCTGCGAAAACCAGGTGTCGAGCACGTCGGTGGTCCTGCTCCAAGTGGAGCTGCGCCCCGCCGCCCGCGCTGGCGCGCCCACCGAACTGCCGCCTCGGCCTTGGCGCGGGCTTCGGCCCGCGTTCGGGGCCACCACGATAAGAGTGGCGTCGCTGATCACACCGCCGGTTTCACTCACCACGAACCAGGCGGGGAGGATGCGGCTGGCCCCACCAGACGCTGGCGGCTGACGCACCAGTCCGCGGATGTCAGTGCAGCAGTCGCGGTAGACCGTTCTGCCAACGCTGCGCACGAAGCGGGCGCTCCCGGCCATCGAAGGGCCTCGCGCAGCGGGCCGCCAGCGGCTCAGCCTTGCGAACCATTGGGGTGGAACAGCGGCTCCACCTGGGCACCTTCCATCCGAAAACGGCACCGCTGTGCGATGGGCTTCCAACCTTCACCAGGAAGCCTTCGGCTTCCATCGCCGCTAACCACAGCCAGTGCCGCCTCGAAGCGATCCAGCCCGGCCGAAGCGGCCCGCGGGCGGCGTTCATGGTGCCGTCCTTGGCCATCACCGTGATGACGGGCAGCCGTGGCGGGCGCCGATGCGAAGTCGTTGGGGTCGTTGCGGGGCCGGGTGCGGTGTTGACCTTTGACGCAGCCGGTGCCGAAGGCTGGATCACGTGCTCATCGGCCACGATCGGGGATCTCGCGGCCCACCAGCGGCAAGGTGATCGTCTTGCCGACTTAAGGCCGGCATAGCTGCGGGGTCCCAGTGGGGTGCACGGCCACGCCGGGTGTCGCCCAGCAGGGTTTTCAGGCGGGTTGGTGGCCACAACCAGGTTGATCGAGGCCATCACGGGCGGCCCCGTTGCTGAGCGGTAGCGGAAGTGCCAGAGGTGGCCGTCGAGCTCCTTCATTTTCCACCTCGAGAGTCGCTCACCGCCGATCCCGAAGCGGACACCCCAATTCACCAGGTACTTTCGCCCCCGATAGATCAGGCCCTGCTCGTTGCAGGCGCACGAGGCCTCCACCCACCGCTTTGTTCAGGCCCGGATCGAGGTGAAGCGCTCACGCTTCCAGTCCACGAGTAGCCCAGCCGGCGCAGCTTGAACCCACGATCGTGCCGGCGCGCTGCCTGCACTTCCAGGGCCCAGGCGCGCCCCAGGAAGGGCATCCGCGGCCTGAGGTTCGTCCTTGCTGCCGCCTTCCGCCTTGATCTGCTGTCTCCAGGATCGACTGCACCGCAATCGGGCGTGTCAGTGCCGGCGGCAGGCAAAAAGCACTTCTTCCCCTGCGTTCAAACGCTGGAAGCGCGACAATCGTGTTCGATCAGGCGCGTCTCGAAGCCGTGGGCCCATGTGCAGGCTGCCGGTCACATTCGGCGGCAGGGCTATTCACCACGCTGAACGCGCGCGCCGGCGCGTTGGGGATCGGGGTGGTGGAAGGCGCCGGACGGCTTTCCCAGGCCGCCTGCCCAGCGGCTCGGTGCCGGCCGGGTTCGTAGTCTTGGGCAGGGCCTCGTCACGCAGGGTGTTGGGAGATCATAGCCCAACAGCTGCTTCAAAGGGGGGCTCAGTAGCGTTGAAGCGGAAACCGCCTCAAGCCCCTAGCAACTGATGCCACTCTGACACACAAGCCTGGAATTGATTCTTGTGTGTACCGCAGAATGCTAGACAGCTCATTCCCATCGCCTCCCGCCTCACTCGCAGCAGGGCTTGCCCTGCTACCGCTTGCGGCAGATGCGAGCACCAAACGGCACGTGGCTATCCCAAACCACAGATCTGGTTTTACACCTCAACCCAATACCATCACCCGGACCCTGGCCCGGATGCGCGCGGCTGCGCTATCCGCGTGGTGTTTCTGGATTACCGGAAACGTTCGCTGTCCCGTTCAACAGCACGTTGCCCAGGAGGCCCGTCAACAAGGGCTGATGCCCGTGGTCTGGGATGCAATCACCGCAATTTACCGGTCCATGAGTTAATTCCAGAACCTGGTGAATTGAAGCCCCGCATGGGGATGGCATCCAGGTGGATGATTTCACTTTTTTGCCAAGATTACATCCCGGGCCGACTTTATCGACTTCGCCAGCTCTCACCAAGCCATTTTTTGGACAGGCATTTCCAGCCTTCCAGGTTGCGCTTTTCCTCCCGGCGGTGCAACCAGCTTTGGACGTGCAGTGCTACACAGCCCAGACATTTTTCAACAATGCGTCAAAACGGCTGATCGGCTCGGAGGCCGTGGTGAGCTTTTAAACTTAAAAACACCCTCGATATCAAAACAGCCTGGGTACACGCGCTTCAATACGTTCCTTTGGCCCGGCTGAGGGCCACCAGAGGCTGCCCTGCAGTGGCAACCTTCTGAAGGCCAAAATCTCAAGGTTTGAAATCTGCGAAAAAAATCTCAGAATAAAAAAACGCCGTCAGGTTTCCAGCAAATATTGCAACGCCCAATCCGTTCGCCGGCCTTCATCGGTATGTCCAACGGTCGGCATCATTCCCGATGGCTTGCGCCGCCCACTGAACTGACACTTCGGCCACCTCCCGCTGAGGTTCTTTCGAGCATACATCTGCAACAGCCAAAACAGCCATGAACGCCGGCCCTCTCCAGGCGTTCTGGCCCTCGGCCTGGTGGGGGCGCCACCGCCGGTGAGGCCCTCGCGGGCAAGCCGGCATGGAGAAATGCGCCCGCATCGCCAAAGCGGCTGACATGAACTGCGGCACCAGCAAGCACAGAACGTGCGCAGAGAAGCGAAGGTTTCGCGGTGATCCCGAAGAGTGGCGGTTTACGTGCCCAAAAGGCACTTGCAAGAAGAATTGTTTGGGAGGAACGATCAAGAAAAGGCCAGCTGAAACCCAGGGGGTGGCCAGTGCCTATCGGTGAGGCCAACCCATCCCGATAGGTGTCCATCGGGCCGCCACAACTGGCGACCCAATGAAGCCAACCAAGCGCCATGACTCTGCACGGAGGGGCCTGGGGCCTGTGCCGCTCCAGCACTATGGCCCCCATCCGTCAGGCACAACCCAGCCATCCCCTGTTTCGAGGCCCTCTCGGACCAACTATTCGCGGCGGCCTGCCGTGTGGCATCTTCACCGCCATCCGGAGCGCGTATCCCCTCACCCCCGCATGGGGTCGGCCTGTCGATTGCTCCGCCGATGCGCTCGAACCTGGGGCCTACCTGCATGTTGAAAGCCCTGGCCGTCGATTTGAGCCCGTCTGGTGTTGTCCTTTTTGTCCGGGGGGAAAAATAGAAACCCCCAAAAAAAAAAACCCCCCTCCCCCCCCTTTGGGGGGGGCGGGCCCCCTGGGTGTCAAGCGGCGGCCCAGCTACTTCAACGATCTCGCCCCGCTGCCTGCGTTACACGCGATTCCGTTTCTCACTTATGTTGCCGATCGAATCCAGCAGGTGGCAGGAATGTGTCTGGGCACGGCGCATCCTGATCGAAAACCTGTGTCGCCCCTATCTGCAGTTTGCTGGCAAACGACACTCAGAGCGAGATGTTGCAATTTCGGGTCGGCCGCATTGGCCGAAATGGCTGACTGTGATCTGCTGCTGCAGATGTCAACAATATCTATGTCAGATTGCCGATGAAATCACGGGCTTTTGATCCCCATGAGTATCTGGCGGCAGATCTCGATTGATCGCGTCAAAGAGGATACCACCTGCGCCGGCTATGAGCAAGCAGGGATCCTTTCTCTTCGATACCCATGGAAAGCCGTGCAAGCCTGGGTGTGTGGGCGTTATACGAGCGGGCCCTGGGAACGCTGGGGTGTGCTTGTGGCCCGTTGCCCACTGAGTCGAAGGGCGACACCGACCATCCCCAGCTTTGACGTTGCTCCAGGCCGTGAAGCCCACAAAGCGAGCATATTGCCGATGCCAACCGCCAGCTCCCCACGACCCTGATCCGCTTTGCAAATACGGCTGTCCATGGGCGATCAAGCCCTGGCGGTGACCGCCTGCCCTGGAAGCCCTGGAGCCGCAGCTGCATTGCTCGGCAGCCTCAGCGTGCGGCAGGGGATGGCGGCCTAAAGGGCAGCGTGAAAGCAAGCGCATCCGGTGCGCTGGAGGAATCTATCCGCTCGTGTCACCGTTTGGTTGGGCGCGGCCTTCTTTCGGCGGCCTGGCCGAGACGCTTACGTAATGCAGGAAACGCATGTCAACCTCGCCCGATCTGGGGGACTATGGCGGTGATCTGCCGGTCTTCCCTTCAGACCTTTCCCGCTGGCAAACCCATTGCCCTACTCGCCGACTTGTGGCGCAACTGGAGTTGGCAACTGGCACCGGGGCTCAAACCTGCAGTATGAGGGCGCAGTCGACCTGACGGCCCATAGCCCAGCCTGCCGCCTGGGCAATGGGAGCGTTGTGTTTCCAATGCCTTCAATCCAGTGTGCTGATGCAATCCGACTTCCCTGTGCCATCGATCTGGCAGCCAATCAGGCCGACGCCACGATTCAGAGACCATTGACCTGCGATGAGGGAGTGTGAACTCTTCATCTGGAGATGGGGTTGAAAACCCGGATTGACCCTGCCGAACCCTGGACGAATGGGCGGCTTGCTGGAGGGCTTTGCCGCCAGAACGGGCCTTTTGCCAGCTCTGCAGCGAGCTCGATCAGGGGGCGATCCCTGTGCGGAGCCCGCCGTGTTGCTTTGTCCGGTCTTTGTGCAGCGCGGGCTGGGTGCGCGTCGTTCTGTGCTGGGCAAACGCCATGGCCTCAGGCCGCCAGCCCGTCTTGACGTAGTCCCTTCCAGCCGGCCGGCCATGATCGGCCGGTGGCGATGTTTGCTGTGTTTCCGTCGCGTACCCGACCCCGGTGGATGTGCGACCACCCGCAGGGAAAAATCGCCAGCTTGCCCCGCTCCGCTTCACTCGTGGTGTCCCTGCCAATGAAACTGTGCCCCCCTCGGCAGGGAGTTGCAGTAGAGAATCTCAGGCCAGGACGCGGGCGTGGGGTTCGGTGGCCTTCACGCTGAGGGGTTCCAGTCGCAGTGCCACTGGCGAAAGAGTCCTTCCCTAGGGCATAGGCGCTGCAGGTTGGAAAGATCGGTTCACGAACAGGCTCTGCTCGGGGGCGTTAGCACTGGCCGCCAAGCAGCGGCCCGTCTCCTGAGGTATTGGCGGTGGGGAGGCCGGCGTTCACGCCGCGCAGGCATCACGCTCGGCTAAGGCGAAGAATGGGCCAAATCTAGGATCGCCTCGGGTCGATCTCCACCAGGCTATGTCAGTGGACCACCTTCGCGGAAGGCTGGCTGGACTCAGCTTTCGGGACCAACCTCAGGGCGAAGGCCAACCTGGCGCTGCAGTCGCTGCGGTGATCAAAAAAGGCCATCACCCCTCGGGCCAGGCCGTGAAGCCGTTGTTTGATACGTGGCAATCAGGTCATGGATCGTCTCCGCCAGGGCACAGCCCACCAGGGCCTCAGCTTCTTGCCAGCGGCGCGTTCCACTCACCCGGCCCCTCCACGACCGGCGGCGCCAGGGCTGCCGCCACCGTCGAGATAAAGGGCTGGCCGTCGCCCCGTCCGGACTGGCCAGTGCAGCACCAGCAGCCTGGGGTTCGGCATAGGTCCGCCAGCAGCTTCAGGCCGGTCCGGCCCGTCGAGCTCACGCCTCAAAGAAACAGCACGGTCCAGCATCCGACCCGACCAACGCATGGCCCCAGGGGCTGCGGCGAAAGCTTTCCGAGGCCGTCCTGGCAATGATCGCCCTGCTCGCCGCTGCTCTCAGGGCCAGCCAGGATCATCAGCGTTGGCCCGAGCTCTCGGTGGTCCACAGGGGGACGAAGCTGCCCTGGTGCTTGCCGCCACCAGCTCGTGGCAATGCCCGCGAATTCGAAACAGACCGGCCTGGAGGCTGGCGGCGCGGGAACCGGCGGTGCAGGGCCCTGACATCCTCAACCAAGCATTCGGATGAAGCGAGACTGACCCAACCATTCGGGGGCAAACTGGAGGCTTTGAACTGACAGACCCATTGGGCCTCGACCTCAACGGATCCCGAACTGAGTCCAGACCTCGGCTTCTACCGCCTACCCAGAGCTGGGTCATGGCAGTGATCAAATGACGAGAAGCTTTAGGCGGGGAGGAGAAACTGCTTCACCGACGGAGCATCGCGAGGACGCCCTCAACGCCCATTGGCGCTAAATCCTTGGTCGGCTGAAGTACACTTCCGCGATCGAAACAGCCTCGCCCGGGTCTACGACGAATCTGATTTGCGCCACGATAACTCGCCGACCTGCTGTTTCCTGAGAATGAGCCGCCAAGGGCTAACGCCGAGCACGACCCATCACGCCGATGGCCGCCTTCCCCAGCCTGATTACGCAGCCACCGGGCAGCCTATGTGCTCGGCACCGACCCCGCCTGAACAGCAGCGCGCTGAGCCAGCAGGCACGCGCTTCTGGCTTCCTCCGCCAGGAAGCCTGGGGCAGGGCCGGTCTTGGGACGGCAGTTGAACGGGGCTTGATCTGGGGGCAGGTTCCGGATTCGTCAGCCTGTGGAGCCGCCCGCTGCATGTGTGGAGCCGGCGGCCGGTCTTGGCCGCTGGGAGCTTCAGGCCCCTCCTACGGGAGGGCCGCCCGACGGGCGGCGGCCGAAGGCGGCCTGGCCCAGCTGGAAGTCCGCCGCCATGACCTCTGCTCTGATTCCACTGCCGCAGGAGGGCTTCGGACCTTGTCTCGGTGCCGCTGGGTGGGATGTTTCTGCCGTCCGCTTGACCCTGGCTCGACCAGCTCGCCGCCACCTGAAACCGGGGCACGTCAGAGAGGGGTGTGTTTCACAATACGTGCCTGGAGCACCTTGCGCGGCTCCACCCGATGGACGGGAGCAGGTTCCCCGTTTCGTGGTTGCCGCCCGCCCTGGCCAGTTTTCGTGCCCGCCGCGTGCGATCGCCCGATTGTAACCGCCGGCTGGCCGTCTGGTCGTGTCTGGCGCGGGAAGATCACAGCATTCCGTTGCCCTGCGGCCATTGCCGCTCCTGGGGAGCCCTTGGGCATTGCTGGGGATTGCCGTGGCGAAACTGGCTGGAGAGCTCGTGGATGGTCTATGCCAGGCAAGCTTGTATTCCGCCAGGGTTCTGGTACGCCCAACCGCCGCTCCTGCCGCCAGCGCCGAGATCGCCGCGGCCCAGCCAGGATCCCGGGGCTTACTGGATGGGGCCACGGTGATGGAACTCAGGCGACAACGATGAAGGCCCTGACCTGTTTAGCGCGCCACAAGCCGATGCCCGTGACCACCGCGACATCCCCGAATCAGACCGGCCGGATCGGCCCTGATCACTGCGAGCCAACAGCGGGCTCGGGTTTTGAATCGGCCCGGGCCCTGCCGGCCAGTGGCGCCACCCGTGTGCTGGCCTGGCGCTCCCGCCGAAGGGGAGGCGGCCCGTGATGAAGCTGGCTGCCAGCCGCGCACCGGCGGGCTGAGGTGTTGATGACTCGATTTTATGCCGACTTGGCGCAGCGTGCTGCAGAGAAGGCCCGGTTGGCCTGTGCCAGCAATACGGTCGCCTCGACCTGCTGATCAACAACGCGGTGTGATGGGCACGCCGGCAGCTCACCTGACGTGGCTTCCGAGCTGCAATTCGTGCACCAAACCACCTGGGCCACCTTCGCCCTCACACCGGCCCTGTTGCCCCTGCCGCTTGGGGCCGTCGGCCCGGAGGCCCTGGGTGGTGCACGGTCACCTCAGGCGCCCAGTCTCGGTCGCCTCCCCTTCGATGACCTGATGGGGCGAAAGCCAACTACGACCGTGGGGCGGCCTACAGCCAGAGCAAGCTGGCAAACGTGATGTTCGCCCTCGAACTGCAGGAGCGGCTGCAGGCAAGGCCGGCAGCCCGGCGATCTCCCTTGGGCCGCCACCCCGGCCTGGCCCGCACCAAACCTGAGCCCCGGCTGCGTCAGTGGCCGCCAACGGTCTCGAAGCTGACGGGCCTGGCCTACCGGCTGATGGGCATCCCCCTTCCAGAGCGCGGCGATTGGCCCGCCCTGCCCCAGCTCCATGCCGCCACAGCAGCGGAGGCCAAGGCGCGCAGCAACTCGGCCGCCGACCAACTGGGGGGAATGCGCGCTGGCCGCGGGCTGCCGTGGTGGCCACCCAAAGGCCCTGAACGGCAGAGACCCCGCCGGCCAGTCTCTGGGAGTCAGCGAAGCGCTCACGGGCTGTTTGTTGAGCAAGGGAGATGAACCATGCCGAGATTCACCTGCAGAAAGCAAGCGGTGAGCCCCTGCTTTGACCATCAAGGGTAACGCCTTTGTCTGGGCTAATGGCTTCATCTGGGAGAAAGGGTTAGTATATCGCGTTCAGTGGAGTTCGGCATTGGATATGGCCATGCTTGCCCGTGGAGCTAGGGTGCTGATCTCAAAGCCGCTGATGCCTTGCGCGCTCCCAGCGCAAATCGGGCGGAAACCGCGGACCATGACAGGCCAGCGCTCACCGCCACCCACGTTCGACGGGGATCGAGGGGAACAGTCGTGATGGCCGGCTCCTGTTCTTTTGGAGCAGACATCGATGGACTGCCACCACGGTTCCGGATGCTGTCGCGCTTCCTCAGACCTGCCAGAGAAGAGAGCAGAAGCAGCTTTTGCACACAGCGGCGGCTCCGCTCGGCCCCTGCATCCCTTTCAGACCTCAAGCCTGTGAAGTGTGGTGGTCGGCTTTGGCGCCGTGTCGCCATCGGATACCGCCATTACAAAAATTCAGCCCGATAGATGTTAGTTTTTAGTATGAGAATTCGTTCTTTCAGGCGATGAATCGTCTGTATTCTTCCATTGGGCTCCCTGTGCCCGTTTTCTACCCGTGCTCACCGGCTTTCTCGTGCCGGCAAGGGACCCACGCTCCTTCAACCCACATATCTCAGCAACCAGTAAGGCGTGTGCGCAGTGCTTATGGTAGTCAATGAATTGCGGCGAGGTTGGCATTC
>Ga0163217_1088119_pt1 | contig 13592 bp, 4 predicted proteins | sample SynspAceP_FD_185933 | JGI IMG/M metagenome (GOLD analysis project Ga0163217, IMG submission 185933) | Saline lake microbial communities from Ace Lake in Antarctica - Synechococcus sp. Ace-P (PacBio error correction) | ecosystem: Environmental > Aquatic > Non-marine Saline and Alkaline > Saline ... | reverse complement strand
GAGGATGCGAATCAACATTACAAATTGTAGATCTAAATAAGTAAACTGCGTACATAAAGCAGAAGAAATTGATTTTTATACACTTTGCCGTATATCCCTCCATTAATGCATTCCACCTTCATTTAATAAGTAATATAGGCACGTTTTGTAAAAGCGTATATATGATGGACTTATCAATAAACCCTAAAAAAACTTTGAGCTGAATAAGCTCCAAAAACCGCCTTCGTCAGATAACAGGTCAAGCGATTGCTGACTTCAAACAGATTAAGAAGTGACAAAAGTGATGGTGGTCTTATACCTGTGCAAAGACTCTTACACTAGCTTGAATTTTACGAAAATCGACAAGCAGTCGCACGATTAATTTCAGATATCGTGCGGTCAAAATCTAATCAAAAGCAAACCCGGTTTTCTAGATATTTTACCAGCTTACTTGGAAAGGTAGGAGTAGACTTTCATATTTCTAGAAACGTGACCCACAACAGCATTGTTGAAAAATTATACCTGAAGTAAAACCACTTGCGTTTATGTTCTCGTTGGCGTCGTAGGATCCTTGTATGTTTCGCGAAAAATTGGAGCGACAAAAAATAGCACTTGGTCATCATAGAATGACATTCTTGAAACGTGTATTCTTAATATGTTTTGGTGAAAATGGAAATCATATGCCCGGCCAAAACTTCCTAATGCGATGATGCAAACATATCGTGATTCGTCCATTGGCGTACTGCAAAGAAAAAAGACATTTGAACATTCCGTTATAAGGAGTATCCCATTATTCTTGTAATCTTTGCGGTTCCCAAGAAAAATACCTACAGCACAAATGTTGTTAAACATGCTGCAAAAAATGGAAAAAAGAGTTCGGGAGAACAGAAACCATTTACCGCTAGCAAAATGTCGTTCCGTCACATTAACGACAAAGAATTATTGATTTAAAGGTAAAGCAGCGCCAGCGCCTTTGACCGATTAAATATTATATTCATTATAGGATTAAGAGAAAATGAACCTCACACATTAAAACACTATTGTTAACCCCCGGTATTCTACGGCATCTCTCGTAAACGCTTCAACTGCCTTCGTAGTTTAACGAAGACACGTAAAAGTGACATTAATCTAACTTATGGGAACTTTGGATCGATGCAGGAATTGAGCTATGATAACAGACAAAGCCTTTCTACCAGCAACACATCGGAATATATTGTTAGAAGATTTCCGAAAGTGCAGGTGGCCTTCTAGAAGTAGTATTGTACTGTTTATACGCAATAGATGCCTGATCGAAAGCAGAAGATGACTATCTTTTAGCGCTAGCACTAGGTGGCTGGTATCGTTTACCACCCTTCCTGAAGCAACCGAATAAGTATTAGGGTCGTTGTATTACGCACCTGAAGACTTTCCTTACCAACCTGACATATTACACTTATAGTCTCCGCGCTGAATACATGACGATGGCGTAATGCACTGTCTATCTAGCTATGCGTAAAACTACAGTTGTATATACGACCAAAGTCGCATTTTAGACCTAATTAAACGCTTATCTATGGCAACGGTTAGAGTTTAATACGAAAAATTATAATAACAAATTATAAAAAAAGGTGGCCAACCACCTTTTTTATATTTAATTTAAACTAAAATCATTCTCCATCAAAGCGCACAGACTAAAAAACAGGATATCGCTGTTCTCTTAACTTCTGCTTCCACCAGATTCTGGCCAAGTCAATAATCGCTGCTATCTTGATGTTTGCTCCTTGCTTGGTCAAATAATTTAACGTCTGCGAAAGCGTACCACCGAGTAGCAATTTCAAAATCATCAAACAAACAACACTTCATCGCCAGCTTTTAACCGCGCCTTCTTGGATTTTCAATTCAAAGCTTCACGTATTCTAAAAGCGTATTTCTGTAAATAGTTTTTGCCTGAAGCTTGCCTTTTCTTTCTAACAAAAAATTAGAGGCTAGGTTTCGTAGCTCGTAAGCCGAATACTGCCGCGATCAAAAAGCCTTCGAGCATCAATACAAGCAATATGAGAAAGTCCTAGATATTAAACGTGAAACATTAAGCATCACCACCATCCTCATGCCTTTAGGTCAGCTTAAAAATAGCGTAATATCACGAAAAGCTAACGCCTGCTTTGGGCCAGTCTCTACAGTTTGTATTAGTGATTTAACATTAAAAATCGGCGTAAAGCATATCTAGAGCGCTCCAGTATATCAATCAAATTCGAGCAATTTTCTCACCAATCGCTAGCAAACCCCAATGATTTGCATTCGCGGAAAATTGAGTAGTTCGATTTCTTTACCATCGACGTGTATTAATCACTTTTGGATCTTGTAATCACACGATCACCGCGTTTCAACCGCATAAAACCAAGAAATTCCCATCTCCCACTGAGACATAGACCAAACAAAAACGATGACGCCATAACCACGATTTTTAAACCGATAGATTTAAGTTCAATAAAAAATGCAACTTTTTCATCTGCATTCTTTTACCCAATAAAAAACCATCATTTTGCTATCATCAGAAATTTACGACTATTATCTAAATATATTGGTGCCTTAAAGAAGGGATCGAACGGAGAGATCTTTAAGGAGTAAGTAGTAAATCAATTTCACATACTTGTGTTGTTTCCAAAGCCTTTTGCGAAACAGTGGTACTTATTTGAAGTCAATTCGACTAAACCAACTAACCCACGTATGGACAATAAAAGCCTGATTTGCTCTTCACATAAGAAGTAATGTTAAAAGTCTTTAAGTGCGAAACGAAAACAGCATAAACAGAGTTGAGTATCCCTTGACGAAATAAAAAACTCCCTTTGTTAGGGTTTTTGCGCTCAATTTAATTTGATCTAGTTTATGATGTCTTCATCGCTAATGCAATTTGTAGGCAAAGCCACTTAAGCCTGCAATTTTGCATTGCGGAAGAAGCGACTGTTAAATCGTGATTTGTGGGTCATTGCCAGGAATTCTCCCTGATTTCGATCATTTATAACTTTGATGTATTTTATAGATTATCAAATAATTTATCGAAAACCATACAAATACAACAAAAGTTAATGCTACGCGTTCCCTGACTTTTATATGCTGCACACCACCGCGATGAAACTATCCACCAATCTCATCATCGGACCATAGTTTTAGCATGTTCTACTTCTTCACCAAAAAGTCGAAAAAAACGTATTAAAACATTTCTCCGATAATGACAGTATGAGTTCAACTGCGCAATGAGCTCATTAATCACGGTGTGACGAATTCTAATCATCTAAAGCGCTTATATAGCCTTTTTTTGATATGCCAATTGCCCCTTCTCGATACTATTTCATATTTTGAAAAGATCGGTATGGTTTTGAATATAAACGCCTTTATATCACTAAGCCAGACACACCAAAAGCAACCAAATCAGTACGCATGGAGTAGTAACCCTCGAAAATTCCTGCCAATTCGCCCTGCCTTTGAGCTTGGCCAGCTATCACTGGGCTTTGCCGAAATGTCCCCATGCCAATGTATCATAGCCAGCCGAAAATTATAAAGATTCGAAGCCTCATTTTAGCAAATCAAGCTTCATACTGGTGATGGAAGCTTTCATCCAAATACGCCGTTGAGATCGAAAACCGTTCTGCAATATGCATAATTAAAAAGCAGAGATTCTTTCGGCGATAACGCCACACATCAGCTAACGTTCGCCCTAAAAACCTTTCCCATTGATTGATAGTGCACCCATAAGATAAGATCGAAGATTTATCGATTTATATTTGTTTTCTGCATCGCTAAACCAAATCGGCTTACCATTTTATAGGTTGAATTCTATGGATAGCCTCTTTAACTTAGAATCAAAAATCTTGAACGGCCGATACTATCTATATATATCCCCATATCGCTTTATACTTAACTTAGAGTTACTAATTCACGCGCGAGTCAAATGTCGATACTGTAGTCTTGACGTGCCGTCATTAATCAAATTGAAATACTGCTTTATGTCACTAAACCCAAACGGACCCGGAATAAGCCTCTTCTGTAAAAGGTCGGCGTACCTCCGCCAAAATGCCAAACTGCGTTAACTGATTTCTTGTGTGATCCAGCATAAGGCTACGCGATGTCTCATCTCTTACAAGAGCTCAAACGTATCGACACCCTTTAATCCATACTTGCTTAGTCCACAATTTTATTGCAGGCGCAGTAAGTAATAGGCAAATGTGCCGCACAGAAAGGAATATGAAATACAGCTACGTTTTCTGATGGCCATTAGCATCTATCAATCAGAGCTATTTTGCCTTATTCGTGATCAAATTTGTGGCGCTGTAGGTAAGAAGTTATAGCGAGCGTCCAGATAAATTTTACTTGCCAATAAGTGAGTAGTCCAGCATCATGATGTTCCTATTAAAATTTCTTTAAGTAGAGTGTACTCTGTTTGTAAAGTGGAATCTTCTGCAATCCAGATCAATGATTACACGTCCCCGATTAAAGAAAATTTGAATGAAAAGCGTCTGTTTTTATAGCCAACAAGGTTCAACCCTCTCTCGAATCTGATCTAATACTATTTTCCAAAAATGGTCATCCAGAATTACTCTCCCTTTTTATTCGCTCATGGCGCAGGTGCGCCACAACAACCCTTTCGTTAAAACGACTTTGTGAGAAAATTTCAGAGCAGAGAAAGCACACTATCATCCCTGTCACTTTTTCCTACAATGCAAGAGCAGGAGCCTGTCTGGCAAAAAAGAAGGACCACCCCCCGTTATCTAATACTCTGATCCCCGAATTAACAGTATTTAATTAAACATGAGCAAGCCTGATTGTCGTGGCAAAATCATGGGGGGGCGCGTTAGCGACGCAGCTAACAGAGCTTGCTATGGTTAAAAGCATTAGTCTGTTTCGGCTTCCTTTTTATCCAGCGGGTAAAGCCCGAAAAAAAATAGATTATCTCCTATCAGAACTTCAGGTCCAAATGTCTCATTATTCAAGAACAAGAGATTCATCTCGGTTCCTATGAGATGGGTAAACCAACAATTCGCTACCGAACCTTGTAAATATTTGGTAGAAGGCGCCATTCATGATTTTAAAAAACACTTAAAAAACCACGCGTAAAACAATAACGGACACCATTCAGAATAGCAACTAGGCACTGCATAAACTGTTAAAAAGCAAACCACTAAATGGCCTCACAAAGCTTTGAATATTTTTCATTGAAAATAGAAATTTATTTATTAAACATTGAGAGGAAGATTATGGAACACCACCGCTCTGCTTTTATCAACCCGATTTAACTGTTCCAAACCTGAATGATTGCTGCCATGTTGAAAATGCAAAAACTATCTGCTAAAGCAATTTTAAGGTCATTCGCGACATGATCCTCAACAAACACGCGACATTCCGAAGTTTTCTGTCACTTCTTGGCCATAAATTTATATCCAGCCAAGAACAAGATAAGCCTGTTATTACTATTGGATAGAAAAGAAAGAGAAAGTAAAAAGAGTCTAAAGATTTACTTAAAATCTAACTCTTATTATATCGTAATGTGATTGAACGGACTATTAAGCGACTTTAGTTTGTTTGCAGATCTTTATGACCAAAAATCCACTTTGATAAGTATATGCAAAAACTAGAACGCAACATCACATCCAATCGAACTGGCTGAACCACATCATAGCGAAATCACCACCTCGTATTGCTTTGTGTCTTTCATCAAATTAAACAAGCAAATGTTGGAGTAAATTTGTCGTTGACTAAACAGAAGTGACCAATGTCTGAATTTTTCAATGAGGTAGTAGGACGCGCAATTAGTCTCTCTTTTGCTCTCAATCAATCAACAACCATTAATTTCCGAAACGTTTGAACCCATTAGCAGAATCTGTTTGATTAAAAACATCTTCAGACAAATCATCAAGACAATACACCAATAACCGTGGATATCGGTATCAACCACTATTTTCATCCGCACCACTCTTTTTCATCCAATGAAACAAAAGTTTCGTCTGCCGTGTGCTGGACTCAAATAACTTGCCCTGCTGTTGTAAAATCTGTTAAAAACAGATTAAAGCAGAAGAATAAATATTTATATCCTCTTTGTAGCAGGCCATATAAAGGTTGATAAACGTTCTTTTGTAGAACATAAGTTAGTTTTCGATGATTAGAAACCCCCAGGAAAAAATAAATAAATAATTTTGGTAAGTTAAATCAACTGAAGAGTAGGGCTCGGGATTAATATTGTCCAACGTTAGCGAACAAGAAACGTAAGACGAATGCGCCGTAAACTTACTGCATTACAATATCGTGTAATAAAAAGCAAAGAATGTCGTACAACATTTATCTATCTTTTCTTACTGGAACAACGACCTCATCACACTTTCTCTACGTAGCTCTAACCAACGAAATTGATTGACTTCTGAGCTTGCGCGCGCTGAGAAATCGTCAATAAGACGATAAAAATCACGCAAGATCATCAGTTAATGCAATTTTCATGGGCTAATATCCCTTCTAACCCTTGTTTATCTACTAATATAGCCTGCTGCTTAGGAATTACACCTGTCTTTTGAAAAAAAAACATCATTATTTTCACATCCGTGCACTTGTCTGTTCAAATGCGATCCCTTTAATTCAAATTAAACTGATCTATGGTTCCGCATTCCCTTCTAGTTTACTCAGCTAAATCTGTATGCGAGTTTATTTAATCCATTGGAGTGTGTATGAAAAGCCGCTGTTGCTAGTAAAATTGTTCTCGTTCTAAAGATCGAATATTATCGCCCAAACTGTATGAGCCTCACCAATACTTGTAAAAAATTCCATGCTTGTGGGTTTTTTCATACGACTTGCATGCTTGCCACGAGACTGGCCGGTAAAACCTACACTCCCCTTTGTGCCTGGGCATGAAGGTTGTTGGCGAAGTCGTGAAGTATGAAGCGCAGTAAGACCTATTAACACTGGGATCGATTGTATCCATGCATAAGTGCACGGCCACTGAAATTACTTTGCCTAACGTTGGTAATGAAAACCTATGCTTGTCCAACAAAACTCAGGAAGCAGTCAATTTAGTTTATGCTGAATTTGCCGCTCATTGCGGACTATGTCGTAAAGATCCCCGAAGGCCTTATTACTATATTGAAAGCGGCACCATTATTTTGCGCCCGCGCGAACCAAACTATAAAGCACTTAAAGTATTCAACGCTTAAACCTGTTATTGGGTGGCTATTTTTGGCATGCGCGACTTTAAGGCCCACCTTAGCGGTTCAATATGCGTCCTATGGTAAGAGTGGTGGCTGTGATAACGGGTAAACCAAAAGCTACCTAGCCATGTCGCTTGGTGGCTGAACATTACTTTGACTTTAAAACCGACTATGTTGTAAAAGCATCTCGAAAAAAAAAACGATTGTGGGTACACGCCCAGTGTTTGTACGACCTCCAGCTTAAGGTTGGCTTAGACAAAGTTATTGATTCATTAAGACGCTGGAGGTAAAATGCGTATTGTGTTTACCACAGAAAGACATGCCAGTTGCCTATATTCAATTTACCTCTCAAATGCGTTGTAGTGTTGTTGGGTCTATTGTCGCGCACCAGAAAAGATCTTGAAGAATGTTTGAATTTTGCGGCTCGTGGCAAGGTAAAGGCGATTGTGAAGAGAAGAAACTCGGAAAAAAGTTGACATTTTGAGACATGGAGAAAGGGAAATTACGACGAATTTCAGTCATGTAATTATATAGCAGACCATAAAAAAGGAGCGAATCCCTACCAATGGGTTTCCGCTCCTTTTTAGTGTTTTCATTACCGTCACGATGTAATTAAACTGCGCTGCTAACATTAATATTCGCTTCACCGCGTACAACCACTTTACCTTCGCACTCGCACACTGTTTTTAGCGGTTGCTCGCGACGACCGCACATTAAGATCCGCACAGTCGACTGTTGTCACTATTCCTTTCCCAATAAAAAAACAGGCGAACGAAATTTCAATGTTTGCTCTAGATAAATGCAGCTCAGGTCCAGGTAGTGCGTGCCAATTGCGGGCAGAAATTAAACCCCGCCGTTACATGCCATGAGCAATTGGCCGACCAAAAAAAGGAAGTTGGTTGCTGCAATTCGCATCTACGGAACGGGATTGGTACGCCTGTGTCACTTCCGCAAAAAGCATGCACATCTGCTTTGGTCACTTTACGCATTATCTCAAACACTTGATCAAAGAAAAGTTTCTCTAATGTAAGCCAGAAGTCATACCAATCCTTAATATGTGTTATTTTTATCGCTTATGTACACTTTCGCGCGCCCATTCTTAAAGAGGTATCTATGGTTAAGTTAGTGATTTTTGATTTGACGTACCTTATCTTCCATCGATAAAAATTTGTTTTTAGCATGCTCCAAGCAGCGCAGTTGCAAAAGCGCCAGCTAGAGAGAAGGCGACATCAAAATTATCATTGGTCCTGTCTTCTTGGATAAGGCCGTCCCAGTCGTTTTCCAGAACTACAATACAGAGCAGGCATCATTTTGAGCATTTATTAAATGCATTTTATGTCCGCAGAATCAAAACGCCAGCAGAGCAATCCAGCGTATGATGTATCAAACCAATTCAAGACCTGGTGTAAAATGGCAGTGCCACGGCAAAAACCGTAAAGGCCATTTGAAAGGCGATGACGTTAACCAATACAAAAAACATTACTTATTTACAACGCGTTGTGCCGACGAAGCCATTGTCTAAGCCTCATCACTTAATGCTAGGCAAATACTAACAGAAGACTGGGACATTATCACGCAGAGCACGCGATCATGATTGCGACACAGAATACGATTTTAAAGCTGCAACGCAAGCGTATGAAAAGTATCGGAGTCACCTACCGGCTCCACCCACCACGAAAATCGCTTAAAAGCCTGCCTACCTCATGCGCTAGTGAACGATTTCAATCAATTAACAACTATTCTAGGTATAAATAATGAGTTGACTGGAAGATAAGATAAATGAATCATCTTAATCAAATGCAAATGCCACAATTAACCCCAACAAGAAAAAAGAGAATCTAGACCCCGAACAGGAATTGTACATACTTGAAAGATACACTCAGTGAAATATTATTTGAAAAACCGACGCGCCAGACCTGGAGGATCTGTTTTCGCTTTCAAGCTGTCCATTATATTGGCGTTTTAGGCGGGTTGGGTTTATGCAATCTACTCTGCAAAACGCCAAACTTGAAGAGATGTCATTGCGATTGATTCCAATGCGTGGCGTATCGGCGCTATGCAGAGATGCAGTTCGTCTGGAACGTTGTTAACACTTGATGACGCCTATCCAAAATAGCCCGTCTTAAAGCTTTATATTGAAAGAAACAGCCCAGCGGTAGCCCTGTTTCATTCCGCATTATTTATGATGCTATTCGTGCCAAATAAGCAGGCTATCAGAGATTCCGGTATTAGTCTCGTTAAATATGCCGCTCAGGTGGTTATTATATCGCGTCTGCTGCCATGAAATCTACGCAGACAAAGCCAGCTTAAGTAGGCTCTATTGTGTTATTCTTCAGTGTTTATGCCAGCAATACTTGAAAAAAATGGGTGGAACGTCGCACTTTCACCGCGCCGCAATAAGCCTTTCTAGACCCATCTCCACCAAGACTGACGAAGCCACAGATTAAGGCAAGCCGTGCTAGATGAAACCGCATCAGCAATTCATCAATGCTTTAAAGAGGCCGTGGCGACAGTACTGACGATCACCAACATGTTTTTCTGGGCATGGTCACGGGTTTCTCAAGCGCAAAAAATTGCTTGATCGATGTTTGTCCAGTGTAAATGAATTACTAACTCTCGATTCCCGGTGCCAACGCCGTATTTATAAATTAAGCAAATTCATGGAGAGAATTGGCTAAAGAGTTTTGGTGTCGAAATGGCCACAAAAATACTAAGCACAACCCCGTATTTGAAATAAAAAACCCATTCTTTTTTTAAAGCCCCTTCCGGGCGGCTTTGGATTGCCTATAAAAATGCGCAAGATAGCCGTGTTTTCACACACAGAACCCCAGCAAAGGCTATGTTTAACTTATATTATAGTTATGAATATATATTTCTATATATGAAATAATAAACTTGGAAGACATCATGCTCGCAAAGCCAAATATTAGCCACGAAAAGAAATCATCAAAGCCTTTGTGAGCTAATCGAAAAAAAAACACTTTCCCTAACATCCCTCGTTACCAGAAAACACTTTGCTCTAAAAGGATGGCGCGGCTGTTCAAATACGATTTATGAACGCCATTCGCAGGATGGGAAAGACGCTTTATAAAAGCCACCAACAACACCAGCTTTCAAAACTAAAATTATATTTTGTTGCCAATTTTTAAGCGTTTTTAAGGAGACGTTACACAAAAGCCTCGGCCAGTTGTTAGTAAAAGTCTACCGACCTAGAGAACACCAAATACGCAAAGCAAGAAGCCACGGAGGGGGTTCTTCCTTGTCACCGCCTATAGAAACTACAAAACACATGACGCATTAACAATAGAACACAAAAAAAAAAATGCTCACACTCCAGAAAGACATACAAAAAAAATTAGGCCTTTAGTTGATCAAACCAATATCCAAGATGTGCTCTCCACATACCATTGTATTAAACAGCAGTTAAAAACAGGAGCAAAATAGCAATACCGTAATCTTCAGAATAAACCGTTCCCAAAAGAAGTAGATCTGCCAAGCAAAGACAATTCAACTGACGTTACTCAACAAAAAACACCAAGACTCGTGCAGAACTAAAGGAGACAAATCAGATCAAGCTCGTAAAAGGTGAGGCGGAAAGATAGGCTAAAATAACAAAAAAATGGACAACACTGACAGTTCAATAAAACCATCCAATCACAAAATAGAGGCTCAAAAAAATAAACCGTTATAACTTTTGCTCAGCCAAACACGCGCACATATTATTTAAGAAGAGATGATGAGCAATAAACAACAGCAATTGTGATTTTAACCACTAGCAAAAGGGACTATATTCGCTGACTTTCAGTCGATCAAACAAGCGATTTATTTTATGTCATGCACCGGACAACCCTTGGATACCGTTCAACTGTATGGGCATTAAAGCTACCGCTTGATTTGACGTGGACATGCTTGATTGCGATCTTAACTATAATGAAAGGAAACACATTCTAAAATTGGTACATACCCGCATCACCAAAACGCATCCATTGCCTTATTTTTAGCAAGCTTGTTTTATGGTCTCCATTCCAAATTACTAAAGACACGCTTAATCCCTTCGCTCTTCCTATTATTTCTTTATAGAAAACGAGTGTACTTCCCTTGGCTCAAAAATTACCCTTAAGCATTCAGACATGTTACCGCTCTGCTTTGGCATGCCGCCGCACTAGTCTTTGAGACGCTGCGTTGACCTTAACGACATCAGCGAGAAAGCGCTACTGGTCGCCAATGAAAAATATTTACTCATCACGTTAGATTAGAGGAAAAGCCATCATTCCAGATATGTTCTAAATGTTAGTTGAAAACAATACGGACCTATATATTTGGCAACCCACCTACGTAGACGCTGAAGATTTTAAAAACTCCCCAGCAGAGTGCATAATGAACCTGAATGGGCGCTTACCTCCCCGCTTAAGAATGTCTTACTTCACTCCGTAATTTTTAGCTCAATCGGCATTATCTGTCACGATGACGCTACTATATTAGTTACGAAGTAGGAAATATGAAATCGCATTTACAAGCCGCATACCCTAGCTCCCGGTTTGTGGGATGGAACCTAGAGCAGGGTTCATTGGTTTTCATTCCTTAACCAAAACAACTCAGCGAACTATTACAAGAGCAGAAATAAGCCTATGTCTGGTATATACATTGAACACTCTTTAAAAGGTCACCCCTTGGAAAGGCACGGCAGCGCTTGGTGCGATTGTTTGAGGCGCCCACCGGGATAGAATCTTGAGCGATCTGCACAGAATTTAGACCTGCGTAAACCAAGGCACCTTCTCTATATAACAACACGACACAGCGTCGTGAAGGCAACGAAGTAAATAGTTTGTCTGGTTGTTTGAAGGTAAAAAACAACGGTACGCCCAATTGCTTAATGATCAAAAATACCGATCAGCGTTCAAAAGATTATTGGCAACATCGCGGACCACTTTTCGCCCAGGCCTCATGCTGATTACTACGATCAAAAATTATGGCTCCGCGATTATTCGTGGCGGTCGTTCATCTGCTCTGAAACCGCATATGCGAGTTGCCGGCAGGCGCCATGCTAAAAAATATTTAAGAAGCAGCAGTGGCATTCAATTCAAGCTTCTTATCTCAACTCGGCACCCAATCAAACTTGCCGTTAAAGATGAGCCAAAGTCTATGAGAATAGCTTCTTTAGCCTGACCCAGACGCGATCCTGAAGCTGGAAAAATAATACAGCCTTGCTCGCGAAAGGGGGGGCGATTTCTGTCCGGTGCAAAAAATACAGTTCATTGCACAAAACGTCATGCCCGGTTTAGGCGCGCCAGGTTTGACCGTCTAGATGCAAGACATCGCAAAGCGATTATTGAGCAAAACGCGTAAATGGCGTGAAATCGGTGACGGTTTGATGTGTCGAAAACAAATAAAGCAGGAACATCAGGAGACGAGATGACACTCAAAGGCTTTTTTAGATAATCATGCTGCGGTTTTTATGGTTGCATATCTTCGGCAAACATTGTCGTTCACATGGCGCTGAAAACCCACATCCGAGTATTACTATTCCCGGTAAAAGCATTGAGTCCGGCAGGCAATCCAATTGAGAGTCTATTACCAAAGCGACACGACCCTGTTGCTGTATGTCGGCACAGCGATGCAGAAGCTAGTTTGCTGGCATTTAGACCATTATGGGATCTCAGCCTTACTCAAAACACAGAGCACAAAACGCTGACTCGTTTGCCCAACGGCTCGATTATTAAAGGCAAGCTTGGCTTATTGGTAATATCTCGTAATGAAAGGCCGCTATTAAGAATAAGCGCTTTTTGATCTTCTGTTCAGAACACTAGAGAATAAAGTGACTAAGTAATGGTAGTTAAAAACGAGTCTTCTTATCGCGCGTCGTAGTCTTCGTCGGATTCAAATTAATCGTTAAGAGGCGGCGCAGCAGTAAACATAGCTTTACTCTCTATTTGTATTCCTAGAATTCAATGTGGTGTCTCTTTGAGTGAAAGAGCGCATGCAACCCATCTTGTGCGTTAGCAGGGACCAGATCCGATGGACAAAGCAAAACGACTTGACTCAAAATAGCTAGCTCTGTTTCGTGTGCTCGATATTATCGGGGGCCCTGAACAACAAGAAACAATTCGGACATGGATTACTTTTGGGCGAAATGAGGCTGTTTGGGGGTGTCGTATAAATGTGAGGAGGGCGCCAGCAACCTTCGCGTTTATGTGGTTATTTTAAGCTGAGGAGCATGATTGTATGCACTGGGCTCAGCTAGTTTACCGTTACCAAATTTAAAGTTATCAACCGATTAAAGCCAATGGAGAGCTTGGTGATGTTTATGGATGAGTTTTATTAATACATCTCAAGTAGTGCGCAAAAAAAGGCGGAGCAATTGGTCCTATTTACCAATCATGCAAGCGACCAGAGAAAGTGTTATACCAAGCCTTAGTGGCTGTTGCATTAGCACCAATCATTTGCATC
>Ga0163217_1035580_pt1 | contig 13592 bp, 16 predicted proteins | sample SynspAceP_FD_185933 | JGI IMG/M metagenome (GOLD analysis project Ga0163217, IMG submission 185933) | Saline lake microbial communities from Ace Lake in Antarctica - Synechococcus sp. Ace-P (PacBio error correction) | ecosystem: Environmental > Aquatic > Non-marine Saline and Alkaline > Saline ... | reverse complement strand
TTCGGACGCAGCCACGCCAAGTCCCTCCGGCCCCGGGCCCGGCGGCAGATACGTCTGGCAGGTTCCGGCTTGACGCAGCGTACAGCATTTCCTTGATTGCCCGGACGACTTTGGGACGGGCGTTGACGCCTTTGGCCTGTTTTATGAATGCAATTTTTCCACGCTTTCTTGCGGCTGTGGGCGTACCCGTGATCACATCGCGGTTATCGGGGGGGTCGAAACAAGGGCGCGTGGCGGTTGTCTTTGTGGGCTTCCGTCGGCGCAGGGCTTTTCGTGCGTGGCGGTTTTTCTGGGCAGGATGACGGCGGATATCGACCCTTTTTGCCGGGAACCGCGGTTTGGTGGCGGGATGGCAACAGCGCTTCCGCTTGGATTCAATTAGCCAGATTTACATTCTCGGGGTTCAGGTTTCGGGGGGCGGGCCGGATGCGTTTTTTTGGGCGCTATGCCTGTTTGCGGGGGGGCGGCGACAGATTCGCGGGTGGGGGTTTTGTATTGACCATGTCGGGGGACCATCAAGCAGGCCAGCACTGCGCCAACCCGCCGCGTCAGGTCGCCAATGGGTGCACGGGGGCTTGAACGAATCTGTGGATGCCTGGGCCACGCGGGGACGGGGAACCATTTGATGCCACCAAAACGCCGGGTTCGCCGCTTTGGGCGCAAGGGGGCGCTGCCCCGCTTGGTTGGCGGCAGGCGGTTGAGGTGCCGGTTGACGGGCGTGGCGGGCCGGGGGGGTTCCGAGTTTTTTTCGCGGGCATTTTCACGTGGGCAACCTGGCGGCAGGCAAATTCGATTTAGCGTTCACACGTTGGGGACATCCACACGGCGGGATTTTCACCCGACAGGATGGCTTTGGCTACCAGCTGGACGGAGGTTGATTGTCCAAAACACCGGGCTAGGCGCAAAACGCACCCGCACCGCATTGAAACCTCGACCGATAAACGGCATAACGCCCTAGCGCAAGGGAATTGCATTGAGGATCACCGCCCCCACTGGAAATTCACACTGTCCTGGTGAGCGAACATCCGGACACGACCGCGAATCGATTGATGAAATCACCTATTTGCGTTGACGATCTGGGTTCCTCTGAGGGTCGAGGCGGTGCGAGGATCGCGGCGCAAAGTGGCGGGATTTTTACGTGGGCTACGTGAGTCGGCTGAAGCACCCTTGGACGCGGGATCGCTTGCAGATCTGTCAGTTGATACCGACGGAAAGGCGTCCAGCAGATCATCTGCGGGCACCCGAACGCGCGTCAGGGCATCACGTGGTCGTGAGCGAAACGGGCGTTTATGTGCCGGCATTAGGATACAACAATATGGCGTGGCAAATCCGTGGCGTGTTCGAAAGCTTTGTCGGCATGATGGCCTCCGAGGCGCGAGATTGAACCTGTCCGAAACATTGGACGGTATCATACGGCTTCCCTCGGGCACGTCGGTGACCGCTTCATCGACTGGCTTGGGCGGAAAAACCCGCCAAGGTCGGACCCCGTGATCGAGATCGCGAATTACCCCAACCGCCCGATGCTCTGGGAAGTGCGCGGATCGCCCGCCGATTTTGGCGGCCCGTGTGGGCAACGCTGAAACAGCGCGATGTGGGCAGCTAGGTAGAGGGGCAGTTTCCGTTGCCCGATCACCGTGTCGATGTGACGATGACAGCGCTGGGAATCATGTGTCCGGTGTCTACGGGCCGGCAGTGATCGCGGTACGCGCCGTGCTTCGGCCTGCTGGTATGGAAGGACAGTCTTGCGCGCCACTCGGGCTGCGCCGATCTCGTTCTTGTCGACTGTGGTGCCATCGAACTTCTTTCACCTTGCGCGCAAGATGACGGTGACGGCCGATAACGGTCTGGGCAACGCGCTGCGGCTTCCACGCGCCTAGAGGCGCGAGACGCTGATGGAGGCTGGGACGACAAGGATTACACTTCAGCGAACGGCATGACCTTGATTTCGACGCGAAAAAAGGTCGAAAGCAATTCGCCGGGATGTAATGGGCGGCGCGGAAAGCGGCTGTCCGATGTTACCACGGTGAATGTGGTTGTGTCAGGTCAGAGGCGGATATTTCAGATCCGCGTTCCGCACCGCCTATACCAGGGCGCGCGCTCAAGATCAATTTGCCTTTATGCGCGCTACCGGTCTCGAACGGGGCATCGACCCCGAATGGACGCCCCTCTCTCGCCATGCGAACATGCACGGCAGTGTGTGTGTGGAGACATTCGCCGGGGCGCGCGCGTACAGCGTCGAGTTCGTGGTTGGCCGTAATGTGGCCAGACTCTCTCTCGCGCCTTAGCTGGACGCCGCCGCGTGCCAGTCGCTGGGTTGGGGGATGACCATCTCGGAGAGCGACAGCGCAAGACACTGACGCGCTTGTTCCGGCTGGAAGGCCGATAATGGCCCATGTTGCCAAGCTGGGCGCCCCGGATTGTGCAAGGCGAAGCCGATCTGGTCGAGAAGTCCGCGCGGATTGCTCGCTGACCAAAGCTCGAAGGACGCCCTTGCCGCCGTTTGACGCCGGCGTGCCCAAAGCCTGTCCTGTCGCCCAGGCAGCGCCGCGAGCCATTCGCGCGCCGTTCTTTGCGCCGCGTTGGGCCTATAACGAATGATGGGATCCTACAGCTATCGATCAGCCATCCGCCGCGCTGTTTGGTGGCAGGCCCGATGAACCCGTCTGGAGAACCGTCAGCACCGACATGAGCCACATGCGCCCGTCGCTGTTGCCCGCGTTGTTGCAAGCCGCTGCCCGCAATCAGAGCGCGGGTGGCTTTCCCGATTTGGCCCTGTTCGAGGTCGGGCCCTGTGTTCACGGCGGAAGGAACGGGCGACCAGCATTTGCAAACTCAGCGGTTTTTGATCGGTTCGTACGGGCCCAAAGACGTGCATTGGGGCATCGCGCCCTTTTGTCGATTGTGTTCGGACGTTTAAGTCGGATATCGAGGGCGGTGCTTGCTCTATCGGCTGCCCCGACCCAAAGTTGGCAGATCAAACCGCCACAACGGAGTCCGACTGGTCAATCCTGGCCGTCACGGGCAAATCTGCCTAGCCCGAAAAAGGTGCTGGTGGTCTTTGGTTGAAATTCACCGCGGGGTGCTGGCGGCGATGGATGTGAAAGGGCCTGCAATGGGCTTTACCATCTGGCCTGCCGAAGTGCCTTTGCCGCCGCAAAGCGGGTCCACCGTCCGGCGACTGACGTCAGCGCGCTGCAAAGCGGTTGAACGCGATTTGCTTTGTGGGGGACGCGGACGTGGATGGCTGACCTTGTCAATGCGGCGATGGGGGCGGACAAGGCCCTGACTCGACGATGTGCGCGTGTTTGATGAATTTCATCGGCGGAACTTTGGGCGAGGGCAAAAAAATCGGCTCGCGGCTGACCGTGCGGATGCAAACCCAGCGACAAGACACTGAAAGACGCGGATATCGAAGCGTGTGAGTGCCAAGGTTGTAATTCGACCAAAGTCCACAAAGCCGCGGGCGGCGTTGCTGCGCGGTTAAGCGACGGATGGCGGTAAGACGTTGCATGTTTATCTATCGGGTGAAAATCCACCCGACTGGCGCGATCAGATCATTGTGGCGCGGCGGCGCTGATGTCGTGTCTCACCGGACCCTGTCACGACCAACGCGGGCAGCGATGACTGCGGATGTGCTAATTTCTGGGTGCGAGGCGGACAGTTTCTGGCAGACCGCAAGGGTGCTCAGTGAACGCGATCCGCACCGCAAGGGCATTGAAGAGGCAGATGGTCGTTGTAGTCGCTTTGGCGATTTCAGTACAAATAGTGGAACGCGGCATTTGATGCGGGTTATGCGGCGGCTTGGGGAAATCTTTGGTCATTCTGCATGGCGCTGACATGCGCACGCGTTGAAGAGTCGACGCGCAGCGATGGCACGTTGGCCGACGACCCCGCGCAAGTCGTTCAATCTTGCGCTATGTCCTGACGGGCCAACCTACCAGTAGAGGCCAGACGCTGGCGACGGATTGCGCGGTTTTCGCCTCCTGCAGGGAAAATGGTGCTTAGTCGACAAAAAGACCTCGGTCGTTTGAAAACCTGTGCTACGCATCTGCAGTATGTTCGTGCGACGTTAACAGCACGGGCTGTTTAATCTTGCGAGGGACGAATATGCTTCAAGAATTCAAGGATTTCATTGCCAAGGGCAATGTGATGGATCTGGCGGTGGGTATCATCATCGGATGCCGCATTCACGGCGCGTTGAGCTCGTGGTCAGCGACCTTATCAACCCTGTCATCGGTCTGGGCTTGGGGGCGTGGATTTACCAGCATGTATGTCGATGCTGTCCGGCGCTGATGCCGCAGACTCCGGCTGGATGCGCCGCGAAACCGGTGCTGCGATCTTTGCCTTGGCGCTTTCATCACGCCTGCATCAACTTTCCTGATTATTCGCCTTTGTGGTCTTATAATGCTGGTTAAATTTGTCAACCGGATCAAATCGTGCGCGGAGCCCCGATGATTGTGGCACCAGAGGTGGCAACCGGCCAGGAATTGGACGTTGCTGCTGCAAATCGCGACGGCTTGCAAAAAGTAAGTTCCGGTCACTCAAACTGTCGAAATCTAAAGGGCCCGGCAGGTTCCACTGCGGGCCTTTCCTTGTTGTCCGATCGACTTTAAACGGCGATTGGCCTGATCGGCGGTGATCGCCTCTAGGTCCCAAGCGCTTCGGCCACGGACGGGCATAGGTCAGCTGGCCCGCATGGATATTCAGCCGCCTTTGAGGGGTTTTTGGGGGGGGGGGGGGGGGGGGATCGTCGGCGCAGGCTTTGCTTCCCAGCCTTTATCGCAAGCGTTCAGCACATGAAGGGCATCGTGGCATTGCCAAGGCGCGATGGTAGGAGGTCCGCGCGACCGCGCCGGGGCATGTGGCAACGCAAGTAATTGCATGATGCCATCGCACCTCGTTACCACCGGATCTTGGTGGTGGTCGCCTTGATGTTTCAAAAGCAGCCGCCTTGGGTCAATGGCTACGTCCACCGCGCGCGCCGCGGCTTAAGCTCGGACAGTTGCGCGCGGGCTGATCAGTTTCGGTGCTGTGGGGCTCCGAGGGTCGGGACGGCGCGTATGATTCATGTCGGCTCGCGCGCCAATTGCGATGGTATTTCCCCCGCGAAGGCATTAAGGACGTGCTGAAAACGCCGCCATAGATATCATCCAGTGCGTAGGCGCGGCAGGACGGTCCAAGCACGTCACATTCCGGCCCATCCCGCTGGCGATACGCGGCGCATGGGTTACACAACGCCACCGCGATCACGGGGACACGCGGGCGGGCCAACACGGGCAACGCGCCCGCAGACGCCGGCGCCCTCCATTGGGCTTTTTGCCAGCGTCCATGCCCCACCTGGGGCCAGACGGCCCGCGACATCGGACATCGGGCCAAGCAGGCATCGCCATTGCTGTCGTACGGTTTCATAGGGCGATACACGTCGCACAGAAGCCAGGCACGATCTTTTGTTCTTTCACGGGGTCAGGGGCGGAGGTGAGATAGGTGACAGGATCTTGCCCCTCACGCAGCCATCTCTGCGTTCTTGACCGTTGGGTTTCCTTGACCTGACGATCATGTCGGCGCTGGCGAAATACCTTTGTGCGTTGGCAGGATTGCGCGGCCGGCAATCGGTATTATGCGCGTCATCAAAGCCCGCGCCAACGCCGGCACGGTTTCTATAACGACCTCATGATCCCTTGGTACCGCCTCGTAGGCGGCGTTCGGCGTCATGCCGACGCGAAATTTCCTTGTGGTTTGATTTCTTTCGGGCAACCCGATTTCATACGTTTGGCCTTATCAAAAAGGGTTAATGTGGATTACGGGTACCGCCTCCGATTGCGCAATTAAGGCACGGTTTACGCTGCGCTCTCCCTTGCTCTGTTCGAAATAAAACGTTTGTATTTTGTGCCATTCACGCGGAAAGTATTGTGTAGCATGAAACCTTTGACGACATTGATCGCCGGCAATCCTAGACCCGGCCTCGCAACGCAACGGGCGTATGTCAAATTTCCGAACCGTCGGAAAAGGTACACCATGTCTGCCTCGGCCTGTCAACAGGCGCGTTGCAGCGGCTGGGAATCCGACGGCTAACATCCGATTATGTCGACCCCTGCTGAATCCACGGCAAAATGGGGGTGCGACACGGTGATTTGTCGGATTACGCTACAGGGGCAGGCGGATGAGGTGCTGGGACGCCTTTGAAAAGCGGCGCGCGTACTTCCCGATGTGCTGGAATGTATCTTATGGCAGGGGCGGGCGGTCGCCTCAAGGTCGTGGCCGAGCAACACCGAAGACTTCGCCCGTATCCACGTCAACATTTGGCGCGGTTGCCGGGGCGTCGGGGCAGATGCAATTCAAGCTTTGCGTTTAACGCACGTGTAGCAACACCACTGCACTGCCGGGTCGGTACACCGCAGGCGGAACAGCGCATCCAGATGCCCCACAAACATCGCGATTCCGCCGATTGTTCACCCGAGTCGTGCCAGATCGGCATAGCGAAAACGCAATGGCACGGGCGCACATAAAATCCGACACCGATGACCGTAAGCCAAGGCACCACTATGATGCTCACAGAGCGTCGCCAGCGGTACGCTGTTAGGTCCGGCAAGGCGCCTAGGGCCAACGGCACAAGACCCAGGTTATGACGCGGGTAGGGACCATTTTGCCTTGCACCTGCCGGTCGGTGATCTTTTTATACATCGCGATCAGGGGCCCAGCCCCCATGACACACCAAAAGCAATGGATTTCGTCCATGTGGTGCCCCGGCCTGTTACGTAAGAACGGTGGTAAAGTGTACCTGCGAATACTGGGGTAGATTCGCGGCGTCGTGGTCAATCCGGCGCATTTTCAGCTTGCGGCGCCATCATGCCACGGCGCGAAGTGATAGGCGCAGGACGCGAGGTCGACACCAGCGCACACAGGACATAGACCGGTCACCGCGACGGTCACGCCGTGTTCAAAGTGACGTTGGCGGTTTTCACCACCAGCGCGCCGCCCGGCCCCAGAATCAGTGCCAAAGCCGACAAAGGTGAACAGATTCAGATCAGCCCAGCCGGCTGTGTCGGGCACGCTGCGGTAGGTTGGCTGGGTCATGAGTCTGTTCCTGTGCTCGTGGCCGTTCCGCGATAGGCGGCAGTCGCGGGGCACTGTCCACCGTACCGGTACGTCACCCAAAGGCGAAGGCGGACAAAGAAAACCCCGGCACCATAAAGGAACGGGGGTTATCATCCTTTATGCGTCGCTTGGATGATTTACATCATCTTCGCGCTGCAATTTTTTCCGTGCCAATTTTGCGGCTACGGCGGATCGCTTCGGCTTTCTCGCGATGCTTTTTTCTCGGAAGGCTTCTCGAAATTGTGCTTGAGCTTCAATTTCACGAAAACACACCCTCGCGCTGAAGTTTTATCTTCATGGCGCGCAGCGCTTGATCGACGGTTATTTATCGCGAAACACTGTACCTGCATGTGGTTTTCACCACCTTATCTAGTTTGAAGTTGCAGGATTTGCAGGAGCTGGCCATATAGCAATCGTGAAACCTATATTTGTCTAGAGCAAAGCCATCACCTGCGGGAGGCCGCTATGTACGAACGTCCCAGACACGAAAGAGCACACTGCGGATGCTGCACTGTCATGTCAGCGTTTGGGACGGCTGGTCAGAGACAACGATTCAAGGCCGTGTCCGCGGACACAGGCATGGGACACGACCCGCAGCCGCAGCCGTTTGTCGCCGACGTGTGCCGTATGATTGGCCGATTGCCTATCACAAACGCGGCGATCAGCAGAATTCATTGACCGCATGAAGTCGAAGACATGACCAGATGAAGTTCTCGGCCAAGGTCGCCAGCCTTCGGTCGCTTCCGCGCTTGAAGCTGCGACAGACAGGAAGCGGTTACGTCGGTTGCGGACAAACCCTATTTACCCTACCGCAATACTGCACCGTAGGGGGCCAAAATTGTTTGGGGTAGGCCCAACGCCATATGGACGCATTGGGCGAACCACGTCGAAGGACAGTGAACTGGTACAACCAAACGTGCACGCTGAGCGCGGTCTATTCTCAGAACCGTGCTTTCTTGGCTGCGGTGACACTAGCGAAGGCCGGTGGCAGAGAATGGGCCTTCCTTGATCGCCGGCATAGAAAACGTGATGCAGATCGAAAGGTCAAGGCGCAGGTCACAGGGGGTGGGGCCAAAAAAAAAAAAAAAAGCCCCCCCCCACCCGCGCTTGGGGGGAGCATGCTGATGGCGGGGCCCCAAAACTGGTTCGCCTTATCCCACGTAAAAGGCGCCCGCGCACGGCGAGCAGCGACGCTGGCCGGCGCTGGGTGGCCGCGCTCTTTAGGCGTGGCTTCACTCGTCGGTCAGACCTGCTAGGGTGCTTGCGCGTCCGCACCCGGGCGCGGGCGCGGCTAGTTGGTATTCAACACACATGCAACCGTTTTATTGAATCTCCGATGGACGTCCCTCACAACGCCTGACGATCGTCAATGTGCTCATGTGTGATGTGACACTGCGAGCCTCCGAAGCGGCGGATAGGTATCGTGGGGCGAACGGGTCGGGTAAGACATCTCTTGCGCGGGTCGTTGGCGGGGGTGGTGACCGTGTGGGGCAAGCTGCGGGATCAACGGGGTGGATGTGGTCAAGATCGCCAGGCCGCGCTGCGTCAGGTCGGTATCGTTTCCAGAACCACGCATCCACCAGATTATTTTTCCCACCAGTCGAGGGAAGAGTCAGCTGTGGTCTGACGCAGCTAAAGCAATCACCGAAAGAGGCGGCGCAGGAAAACGGCAGATATCTCGCCCGCCTTTAACCGTAGCCATTGGGCCAAGGCGGCGATTCATCAGCTATCGGCAGGGGCAGCGGCACTTGTTTGTCTGATGTCGATCTCGCCATTGGAGCCGCGTTGATCATCCTCGACGAAAACCGTTGCGGGGCTCGATATCCCCGACGATGCTGCATCTGACGCGGGTATTGCACGCGTGTAGAGGCGCCATCTCGATTCACATCACCATTGATCTCGCGCATCTTGCCAACTATGACCGGCATGGTTCTGGATGATCAGGGCGGATTGTGCAGGACGGGGACGGTGCCGGACGTGAACCGACAACCTTTGTGGCAAAGATGCATTGATATCGGGGAAAGCGATGATTTCACTCACCTCACCGGTGAGACTCGCGGCCCACGGTTGGGCCGCGGGGGCCAAGGCTTTGGCGGCGCTTTGTATCGCAACGATGGGGTGTTTCAGGCCTAGACCTATTCCTGCGCTTCAGGCGCGGCACTTGGCGCTGACCCTGCTGGCTTACGCGTTGCCGGGGTGGCGACTTTTTCAAGTTCGGACTGTCGCGGCTGCGGGTGTTGTTGCGTATCGTCGATTGCTGGATATTGCGTTATGGCTAACACATCAATTCACCAACGACGTCCATGGCGCGCGCGACAATTAACCCTGCCGGATTGATGACGGCAGGTGCGCGTGGCCATCTGGTTTCGACAATGACGACAAAAGCTGGCCGCAGGATGGTGGCGGTGGTGACCATGGTTGACCACAACCGCTGCGCCGCCTGGGGGATCCCAACACGCGCCGTCGAACTGCATCGCTTGGTGTCCGCTGTTACACCCGTTGCTGGCACAAAAAGTCAGTTGCTGGCGCAGTCTTGGCCAGACGCGGTCGACCAAACCGGGTCGGATAGAGAGAGAGAATGGATCATTCCGTTTGCTGTGCTGGCAATTGATGAGCTTAGAACAATGTCGGCCGAGGCGCTGCGCGCCCGCGGTGGGTTGTGACGCGGGACACCGTGGCCGGCCTTTGACGTCTAGATATTGCATTTGTATTGCCGCGAATCCGTGCCATATGGTGCGGCAACGCAGATTTACGGAGGAGACGTAGACAATGACAGACCACAATGCGCGCAATAGAAATCACCAAAGCGGGTGGTCCGAAGTGCTTCAGCGACAGGACCGGCCGATGCGCAGCCAGCCCACGGGCAGGTTGTGATCAAGCGTGGCGTATGCCGGTAGTGAAAAAACCGCCCCGATGCGCCTGAACGCGTGGCATGTACGCACCGCCCCCCACCGCCAGCGATCTGCCGGGCCTTGAAGCGTCGGGCGACGGTGTTCGCGGTAGGCGAAGCGTAGCGGTTTCTGGCGTGGGCGACAAGGTTTGCGATTAGCTGCCGGTGGTGCTTATGCGGAACTTATGTCGCACGCCCGCCGCCCATTGTCTGCGTGCCAAAGGCCATGAGCATGAAAGAAAAGCCGCCTGCCTGCGAAAACCTCTTATCGGTTGGTACCTCCAACGTGTTCATTTGCGCGGGCGGTGCTGAAAGCGGGCGAGCGGTTTTCTTGGTTGCACGGCGGGTCGTTCGGGACATCGGGACGACAGCGATTCCAGGGCTGGACGCGGAATTCGGCGCACGGGTCTTTTGCCACGGCCGGCACAGACAGCAAGTGTTGCAAGCTGGCGAAACTGGGGGCGAGGCGCGATCAACTACCGCGAACACGGATTTCTGTTGACGTGCTGAAGCCGGAGGCGGCGCGGATCTGATTCCTTTGATATGGTCGGTGGCGATTTACCATCCCGCCGCAACCTTCAGGCGCTGGGCCGAGGACGGTACGCCTTGTGCAGATCGCTTTCCTTAGCGGACCGAAGGTAGAGGTGAACTTTGCCAGCTGATGCAACACCGCCGGTCTGACCGATGACAGGGCAGCACCTGCGTCCGCAAAGCGATCTGGCCAAGAGCCAAGATCGCCGAAGAAGCTGCGCGAAAAGGGGTCTGGCGCTGCTGGACGGCGGGCCAAGATATCTCCGGGTGATGGGACAGCGAATATGCCCTTCGAGAACGGCAAGCGAGGCCCACGCCCGCATGGACAACGAGCGGCCATATCGTCAAAGATCGGTGTTGAAAAGTTGACGCAACGCGTAACGGAGGCGATTGAGAGATAGCAAGGGGCGTTTCTGATATCAGGGGCCCTTTTGTCGTTTCAGGGGCGTTTTACGCCGACAGGCGCGCTTCCAAGCATTGAGGTTTCGCCAGGCGGCAGGGACTTGTTAACCGGTCGCGGGCTTTCTGGACGTACCGCCAGTCTTGCAGTCATCTCGTCTATTGTGGCAAGAAGGGCGTGCAGGGACGGTTCTGCCCCGAACATCCCGCAAAGACCGGCAAGTCGTGGGGGTCTTTTGCGTTGCAATCGTCACCGTCTTGGGCAGAAGGCGAGCGGAGGGCAACTGCCCTCAATCGTTGGCGCAGGGCGCCGACCGGTTGGCAAGTTTCTCAGGTTCCCAGAAGCTCGAATAATTCGTCAACCTGATGGCTGTTCAGCACCGGACGCAGCGGAGGGGTCTGTGCGTCATTCGGCGTTGATAGCGCCCAAAGCGGCGCGGCGTACCAGTTCGCTAAGCGCGGTTTTCAGGGTCTGGGTGTTTTGATGGCGCTTTTTGCAAAAAGACCGGTTCATGCGCCGGCCGTAAAGCGGCGCGTTCATTGGCAGGGCAATGGGGCGGTGACGAGCATGATCGGGGTGTTTCGGCATTGGGCTTCGCCTTGCAAACCACCTGTGCTTGGGCCTGAATCGCTGATCCCCCAGGGCAATTGGAAATATTCCATCAAGAATCGCGTGAACGGTTTGCTTCTTGCCGCGGGTCCGATCCCCTCTTGGGCCGCTGTCGGCAAGGCATTGCCGGGTGACCCAAGACGGGGCAGCATGCCTATGAGGCAGTCGCGGTTTGATTTCATTGTTCATCGACAAACAAGCAGGGTCATCGACTGCATGTCTTCTCGCAACTTCAAGCGGCAGGGGGAGCTACGGGGCAGCGGTGTTTCCGTTGCAGTGAATTTTCGCCGGCAGCCGCACGATAAAAACCGCGCCCCTTTACCAACTTCCGAGACGCAGGTTGATGGTGCCGCCAGCCGGTGCACCAGGCGCCGCACGATGCCCAAGCCCAAGCCCGGTGCCCCCTGTGCGCCGCTGTACGACTGTCGAGCGATTACGTAATCTTCAAAGATGCGGTTTCAGGTCGTGGGGTGGATACGGGGCCATTATCAGGCCACTTCGATGTGCAAAATCGGATGCTTCGGTCGTCTTCCATTTCATAGGACGCGCTCAGCACCAATGTCGGTCGTCGGGACTGAATTTGATCGCGTTGCTGATTCACGGTTGGCCAGAATTTGCTGGCCGAGCACGCAGGTCGGTCAGGATCGGCGTATCCGTCAGCCCGTCTGATCAGATGTAGCCGCGTGTCGAGTTTCGGCGCCAGGGGCCGTAGGGGACACGCAGCGGGACCATATCGCTGGCTTTGAATTTCAATGCGCCAGTTGGTCTCGGCTTCGCTGCTTTCGATCGCCAAAGCACGTCGTCGATATGGGCCCGGCAGGATGTCACCGATTCAGCGCGGCCTCCACCAGTAAGTTGCGCTGCTCTGCGTCCAGGCGGTTTCGTCATGAGCAGGTGGATTGCAGACAGCGGATTCCGTTCAGCGGCGTTTGCGCATCTCGTGGCTCAATCATCGCGCGAAAAAGCGGGATTTTTCCTGATACGGCATCCAGCGCTTCGTCGCGGCGCGGATGATTTCCTGCTCTTTTTGGAGCTGTGATCGGTATGTCGCGGATGTAGGTCACAAAAACCGGTGCGTCAGTTTCGACCGTGCAAGGACCACGGACAGTTCGACAGGAAAAAAATCCGACCTTGCCGTCGACCATTCTTTGTTTCGTGACGGCTGTTTCTGCCAGTCGCGTTTTTTTGCCCCGTTGGCGTTGAAATGCGCGATGTTGGCGCGCTGCGGCGGTTGCGCAATTCGGGCCGGGACCAGCAGCTTCGATATAGCGTTGCGCCCCAGGCGTGAATCGCGCCGAGATTGGCTTAAAAGGGACTCTTCGGGCGGAGCCCGTTGAATTCGATGATTCGCCATCGACAGACAGACCATCACCGCGTCAAGCGGACGCCCGCACGCATTGGTTTCAAGTTGCGAAGTGATGCGTTCGACTCCGCGCGAGGCGCCGGTTCAGGCGTGATTGGTCTGGCCGCAGACAGCCGGAGGATCGCCCCCAAGCAGCGCAGATGGAGCAGTCACTGTCACCCACGTACCATGAAGGATTTCGATGAAGACTGGGCAGATCTCCTATGCGCTCGGCCTCTGCGGCTTTGGCGGGCAAAGGTGATAAGAGGCGAGGGGGCGCATATTGACGGGGCAGGTTTTTATGCTGGCGCAGCGCGTCGGAGAAGCGAAAGGGCGGAAAGAGCGTTCGCGTCCACCCAAGCCGTCAATCAAGGGGTATCTTGCAGTATTCCAGAAACCGCCTTTGAATTTTCCCGAATTTTTCGCGGGTCAGGTTCGCCGCTTTTGCTGCACGCGTTCAGCGACCTTTTTCGGTTCGGCTTGTTAGAAGATTATCTCAACAACGGTTTTGCGCACGGGTGGCCAGATCGCTGTTCTCGCCCGAGCGCGCCGGTCTTCGACCGCGGCCCATCAGTTTGAGGAAATCGAATTTCAAAAAAGCTGCGAGGGGAAACCACCCCATTCGGGGCATTGGTCCTTGCCTTTTGGCGGGCGCCGTTCAAAGCGCCACCGCACGGGTTTCCCTTGTCCCCAAAAAACGTATCTTTTTCTTTTCCTTTTTCTTT
>Ga0163217_1000538_pt1 | contig 13592 bp, 19 predicted proteins | sample SynspAceP_FD_185933 | JGI IMG/M metagenome (GOLD analysis project Ga0163217, IMG submission 185933) | Saline lake microbial communities from Ace Lake in Antarctica - Synechococcus sp. Ace-P (PacBio error correction) | ecosystem: Environmental > Aquatic > Non-marine Saline and Alkaline > Saline ... | reverse complement strand
ACCCATACGGGCCGCGATTTCAAAGCCAGAACGCTGAGTCAAACATCGTGGAACTTACCGTCGATCAGGCGGCAAAACTTTGAAGTCGATGACCGGAAAGCCGCCAAAGGACCGGAGTCCCATGACCGAGTGATCCTTTTTGCGGACGCCGGGGGATGTATTCTTTGGAACAAGCCACCACCAACGATGCGGCTTTCAAAAGGAGTCCCTTCGCCTGGCTCGGTGGCATCAGGATCATCTTCACTCAGCAAACTGACCGGGAACGCCGGACTGTTCTTGTGTGTGAGGTTGATTTCCGCTTCGCGCGAGATGGTCTCGCGGTAGGCCCAACCTTGAGGCGCACCAATGTTGGCTTCGACTTTAAATTCCACGACCAGACGGTCCACCAGAATATCGAGGTGAAGTTCGCCCATTACCCTTCATGATGGTCTGGCCGGATTCAATTGTCATTGTCTCGACGCGGAAGGAGGATCTTCGGGCCGCCCAAAAACGCGCAAGGGACCAGTCGACATCTTCTCTTGGTTCAGCCTGGTTTAGGCTCCAACCGCGATCTTCGATAAACCGGATCGGGGAAGGTTCATTGGTTTTCCAAGACCACAGGATCTGCAACAGGAACACAGAGTGTCACCTGTTGTTGGTGTCTTTAAGCGCCAGCCAAACGCAAATAATGTGCGCCCGCAAACGCTTCTTGAATCTCTTCACGGATCGTTCGAGTTTGGCATTATCATCATACGACCGACGCGCTCTTTTTTACCCTTGGGCGAGTTCAAGAGCGTGTCGCCCTTGTTCAACTTTGCCCGAGTAAATGCGCGTGAAGGTCAACGAAAACCAACCAAAGGGGGCAGGGCCGTGGGGTGGGGGTGGGGGGTGGGGGGGGGGGGTCGTTCATAATTTGAACGCAGACCGGAGAAGCCATATCATCGTCGCCGCGACGCGGCCGATGTTACGTGTTCTTTCTCGTCGCCCGCTTAAAGCGCCATGTAGGTCAACAACCGTCCATCGGGCGAGGGAAGATAGTCGACAACAACGTTCAACAGAGGCTGAACACCTTTGGTTTCTTAAAGCGGAACCACACCAGAACGGGGATGGAACATTGATTGCCAACGTACCTTTGCGGATCAGGACCCCGCAGCGTGTCAACGTCAGGCTCGCGCCGTCCATCAAGTAATTTTCCATGGCTTCGTCGTCCATCTCGACCGCAATCTCGATCAAGTTGGCACGCCATTCGTCGGCCAGTCTTTTTCAACTCGGCACGGATTTCGCGCTGTTCCCAGCCCGCGCCAGATCGTCACCAGGTCCAGAAACCCATTCTTTCATGGTTGACCAGATCGACAGCCTTCAAGGCTCGGTTTCGGCACCAATGGGATTTGGATCGGTGCAGAGTTGCACGGTACCGGTTCTTTGATGCATCTTCACACAGTTGAAGAAGTCAGCGCGAGTTTGTCCATTTTGCTTAACAAAACGATCCGCGGAACCTTGTAGCGCGTTCGGCCTGACCGCCAAAACGGTTTCGTTCTGCGTTCAACACCGGCGTATGGCGTCAAAGAACGGCAACCGCACCATCCAAGAACCGCCAGCGAACGCTCAAACTTCAATGCGTAAAGTCACGTGGACGGCGTGTCGATGATGTTTTCATCCGGTACTTTGGTGTCGGATGTTGCGTCCGCGTCTGGCAATCCCTGCGCGCTTGCCCAGAAAATTGGTTGTCGCCAGGCGGAGGTAATTGTAATAAACCGCGTTCCTGCTCCTGCTCCATCCAGTCCATCGGTGTTCAGGCGCCGTCGTTGCACTTTCGCCGATGTTGTGGGGACTTACCAGTATTAAAACAGATCGTTCGGAGCAGGTTGTTTTGCCTGCCGTCCGATGTGGGCCAATAATGCGAAATTGCGGTAGCGTGAGAGCGGATAAGTTCGCGTGCCATGGGGGCTGCTTCCTCGAATATAATCTTGAAAACGGATAAACGCGCCCCAGTGTGGGACGCGACGGGGAACGGCTTATGGCGCCCGAATTACAGCGCGTAGTGGCTGAACGCTTTGTTCGGCGTCTGCCATTTTGATGCGTATCTTCGCGCTTTTTAACAGCAGTACCGCGGCCGATTAACAAGCATCCATAAGCTTCGCCGGCCAGGGCGTTCTTCCATCGTGTTCTCATTTGCGGGCCCACGGACGCTTTGATCAACCAGCGATCGCCAGTAGCTTCGCTACGCTCGAGGGGCGCAACTTCAAACAGCGGACCTGAAGGTGGCACCACCGACGCGGCACGAACGCACTTCGGACGGATGGCTTTGATGTTATCCAGCGCTCGTGGAAAACGTTCGATAGGTGCGCGGTTTGATCTTGTCTTCAAACGCGGTCATCGCGTGTAAACGAATTACGCTTCTGGCAACCGATTTTTTTACCAATCGTCAATCAGGTTGTCCAGGAAGGGAAACCAGATCACCGCTACTTGGCGTTCTGCGGCTCCGCGTTCAGCGGCGGACGACGTTGACATTTAAAAGCTCCTAATTGTCCAGTTGCCGATGGCAAGCGATGGCGGCCAGCGCGTCTGGTGCGGATTTGCACCCCATCGTCCGGCGCTCAGTCTTACTCGGCTCACTCCCTTACGGGAAAACATGGCGGGCGCTGGACCGGCATCGTGTATCTGCGATGCGCCAGCCCGAAACCGACCCCAAATTACTTTGGCTTCTTTGCACCATATTTGGAGCGACGCTGCTTACGTCAACGGCCTTGCGTATCGAGAAACACCGCCGCAGGATAGTGGTAGCGCACACCGGGAAGGTCTTTTTACACGGCCGCCGCGGATCAGAACAAACAGAGTGTTCTTGGCAGGTGTGCGATTTCACCCGGGATGTAGCTGGATGACTCGAAAACGTTGGTTCAGGGCGCACTTTTGGCAACCTTACGCATTGGCCGAGTTCGGCTTTTAGGTCGTGGTCGTGTAAAACCACGGTGGCAAACGTCCGCCGCTTTTGCGGAACATTCTTGCAGGTGCATGGATTTCGAACGTTTGATTTAGGCCTGGCGCGGGTTTGCGGATCAGCTGCTGCGATCGTTGGCATTTCCGGTGTTATCCCCGTTTAGCTGCACATAAGTGGGTTGGCAGCGGGGCGGACCCAGTGCGGTTTCAATTCGGTCACTCCGCACGTCACGGAATTCTATCTTCGCCCGACACCGATGGCGCAAAGCAAAAATCACCGCAGCGTCCCCGTACGAGGAAAAACCGAAGCGGTGGGGTAACAGAGGATCGAGGTCAGCAATTAGACCGGATCGTTGGACCACAGTAGATATGATGTCGGCAAAGCAGGGCGACCCCCTGCATCCGAGATAAGGGCCGTATAGGCAGAGTCGCCGCTTGCTGTCAAACAGGCCCCCCCGGCCCCAAGTAGGGCGCACGCGAAAAAACGGGTTATTCCTTCTTGCATCACGCCCCCCCTACCGCCATATTTACGCTGCATAATCGGGACAAGGCGGGAACACGATGCAGATACCTTGGGCTATGCCGCTTTTCCTATCCGGCGCTAGGCGGATTTCAGGTCGGGCATGAAAACCATCGAAGATCGTATCGCCTATCTTTACGAACACTTGCACGGCTAGAAGAAAGGATTCCGCCTGTTCGAAAGCCGTCGCCCTGCCTGCCTGATGGGCACAAACCGACCCGCGACTTCGAGATGATCGGTCCTCGTCGGCGATGAGGGCTTTTCCGCAAAACAGCACATTGGTATGCGCCCTGAAAGCTCTACTGCCCCCCTGCCTCAGCAAGAATCAATCGTCGAACCACCCAGGCCACCCGCGAGGTTAGTGAAAAAGATACTGGAACAACGCCGTCTCTCGGCGGCTTGAGCCCTGTGTTCAGGTTTCGGTGATGACGACGATGCCATTTGCTGTAGATTTCATCGCCAAGCTGCGCAAGGCCATTGATGACGCGACGCCGCTGTGGGTGCAGCATAAGTCTGTCGCTCTTGACTGGAACAAAGGGCTACGTGGCCGAGTTTGGCCGCGGACGTGGATCGCCGCAAACCGGCCGTCCTTACCGGCCTTTCTATAACGCGGCTGCTCGCGATGTTCGTGAATTGCGCGGTGCCATTAACCATCATGAAACTTTGCCCACGACAAGCTACCCCGCTTTTATGCCTGCGCTCAGCTTTCCCGATCAGGCGATGTACGTACGCGGTCACAACGGCTTTAACGATTTCAGTCGAAAGAACGCACGACCGATCGCAGCTTTCGCCCGCTCAGCGCCGAGGCAGGAGACCCTGTTCAAGGATCGCTTTGCCATTCGACATCAAGCAGTGCGGGCCGCGTTCTTCGCCAAGAGTTAAAGGTGGCGGGCAGTGGGCGTGTGGTGATTGCGCTCGCGGTACAGCGTGAACAACCTGTCGCGGCGACGATAGCATAAAAAACCAACAAAAGGCACGATCAGTGTCTCGGCACGGGCCAGTCACCAAACACCATCAGCCAAGGATCAGGGCCCAGATCAGTCCCGTATAGCGAACGGCGCGATGAAAGAGACATCGCCAACCCGCATTCGTCTGTACGCTGAAATAAATACCCCATCAGGACAAAGACAGCTGCCGCAGTGATCGCGAATCCAAGGTCTGACGACACCGGTTCCCAAGGGTTGGTGAAATTGCGCAAAGGTTTCGAAAACCGGCTGACAAGAGGACGCCGCGAAAGTCACCGTCATCGACGGCACCTCTTTCGGACAATCTGCGTGTGCTTAGGTCCAAACCGTAACGAAGACACTGCAATCAGGCGTAGACCGACCAGATATTGGAACCCGTCAGTGGCCCGGCCTTGGACGATCAACATCCACAACCAAAAAAAGCCAACGAGGATGGCGAGAACCGGCGCACCCGAACCTTCTCGGCGGTTAGACCAACGGCGCGCCCCCAACGTCACGCGTCAGTGGCAACGACTGCAAGATCGCGCTGAGGTTCGCCAGCGGCATGTTTAAACAGCGCTGGTTACGAAGAAAAAAGCTTGCCCCGATTCGCACCGGACGGATGGCGACCAGTTTCAATCGCGACGGCTCAGTCGCAGGTGCAATCGGGGCCAAGCCGCCCCCCAAAGCATCACGATCAATGAGATCGAGATCACACCACGCAGAAATAGCAGCTGCGAACAGCGGCACCGGCCCCCGCGTGTCTTGGTCATTGTATCGTTCCAACACAAAGCCGCCATGGAGGCCCCTCATGAAAAGTGCTCCGCGAGGTTGGCGGGACCATTGGGCGGCTTTCTTTTTTAGGTTTGGCCTTATCATTGCGCAGGCCGCGACGGAAAACCAGCCCACTAGCGCAAATTTTAGGACGCTATTTCATCACCCGCCCCCGCAACGAAAAGCCCCCGCCGATCTCTCGGCGCGCGGGGCTTTTCCAGTTCTTTGTAGCGTAGGCCTAGTTTGCGCTTCATCGTCGTTAGGGACGTTATCGAATTACATCGCCCACCGACCACAAATCATCCGATTTAGGCCTCTGGCGCGGCCAAACGTGCGGCGGGCTTCCGGCTTCTTCGCGGGGACGGGCTTCGCATTACCACGTTGGTCACGATCCGCTGGCAACCTTACGCATCTGCTGCGTTCGCACCACCGGTACCGGCTGGGATCAGACGGCCCACGATGACGTTTTCTTGTCAGGCCAAACCAGCTTGGTCGCGCTTACCCTGAACCGAGCTCGGTCAGAACACGTGTGCGGTCTCCTGGAAGGACGCCGCACGAGAATTGGAAGCTGCGGGTTTGCAGCGACGGCCTTGGTGTATACCCGAAGGATCGGTTCGCCTTTGCGCAGGAGGCGTCCGCCTTTTGCGACAGGCGCTTTGGCACAGGCTTGGTCGAAACTCTTGCTTATCGACTGATTTCGCCTTTCACAAGAGCTGGTTTATCGTCTTGCAAGGTAAGGGTGTTCACTCTCCTAGTCTCGACTATTCCACGACATATCTCAACAAATTCTGAACGTCACGCGGATCCACTTCGACAGATGATGCTGTATCGAGTAGAGTTGTAGAGCGCACAGTTGCTAGACGATAAACATCATAGGAACACTTCGTCGGATTACCACGTACCGTCCAGCGGTCGACATACGACGACACATCCCACTTGAATCGACACAGGGAACAGGAGGTGTCATGCGGCGCGGGGTTGCCGCTCCATGACGTAGATCGCCCTTGCGTGCGACACAAGTCACCTTCCGCAACGAGAATGTTTGCTGTACCCTTATGGCACCAGTAATTTCGACCTTTGTGATCCGGATCTTCGAAGACTCGCGATCGAGATACGAACGCTTGTTCTTGTAGTCCTTGCCTAGCGGAACATAAGCCAGTCGAATCTCTGCGATGATCGCGTTGATCCTTTGGGGCGACGTGCCTCAAAGAGTTCCCGCCAACACGTGGCAGACCACCGGTTAATATCCTTGGTCTTGAGCACCTTCGCGCGGAATACGCGCAACGATGTCACCCGCCCGCGAATATCATTCTGGTCCTCAACGGACAGAATGGCATCAACGGACATTAGGGATTAGGTCACCGGGTTGCCCGCATCGTTCGGACAGCGTTCGCATCGGCATCTACCAGAATAACTTCTTGGGCTTCAGCTTCATTTGCCTTTGGGTGCTCGCACGCCAGTCGATCACGATCTCTGTGTCATACCCGCGTTGCATCAGTCGGTTTCATCGCTTAACGCCGAATCCCCGACACAAGGTCGACGAACTTGGTCTACCGGATTTCTCCGCGATGATCGGCAGCCGTGTAGGGATCCATTCGAACAAGCTGTCGCCGCCGCAGAATGTTCTGACCGTCTTTCACCGGAAAAAGCTTGGTTACCATAGCCGACTTTGTGGCTGGCACGCTCAGTCCACCGTTTTCGTCAACAATCTGGCAAGCTTCATGTTACGGCCCATGACCATGAGTTCTCACCTTTGCGGTGTTCTCAAAGGCGTCAGAGGCGTTATTCGAACACAACCGTTAACCGGACTGCGACGCTTCGAGGAAGGGACTGTTGGGCCAACCACTGAGCAACACCACCCAATGTGGAATGACGCATCGTCAGCTGCGTGCCAGGTTCACCGCATCGACTGCGCGGCAAATTAATGCCGACAGCTTCACCTTGGTCACCAGCGACCGCGTGCAAGGTCACGACCATAGCACCATGGGCCGCAGACGCCCTCTTCGGCTTCACAGGTCCAACGGGCTGCGGATACGGGCAGGACGCCACGGCAGCTTCGTCGATAATATCGGGGGCCAGACGCTCGGTCGATTCACAGTCTGTGCAGACCAGCACTTCTTCGGTACCGGGGCGCAGAATGTCAAATCAGGCCGCAACACGACCCAGCAGACGTTCCGCCAGAGACGAGACGACTTCTGCCGTCGTGACAGCAGCTTCGCGGTGATCGCAGTTTCGGTGCCACAGTCATGCATACGAATGATACAATCTTGTGCCACGTCCACCAGACGACGGGTTCAGTAACCCGAGTTCGCTTGTTTTTTTCAAAGCGGATCCGACAGACCCTTACGGGCACCGTTGGTGCGGAGTTTAAAACATACTTCCAGAACGGTCAGGAACCTTCTTTAAAGTTTCGAGATAAATCGGTGTCTCGATGATTGGTCGCCATTCGGCTTCGCCATCAGACCGCGCATCCCGCCCAGCTGTTTCATCTGGTAACCGAAACCACGCGCACCGGAGTGGGCCATATGTATGACCGAGTTCGCTCCATGACTGCACCCTGAGCATCGCGACGTTCGGCCTAAATTGGCCCCCACATCGCGTCGGTGACTATTGTCGTTTACCTATGCGACCAGGCATTCGACAACTTTGTTGTACTTTTCGCCTAGGAGTGATCAGGCCGTCCAATGTACTGCTGTTCAAAGTCTTTGACCTGATCACCCAAAAAACCCCGTTTTGTCTTCTTACGTCAAACCAAGGTCACTTGGTTTCACGGGGAATTCAAGCATTTGTCGTCCATATACCAAAGGAGATACCGGCGCGAAAGCTTCGCGCGAAACCCAATGGTCATGATCTGGTCACAGAAGATAAGGATTTCTTTCTGACCACAGTAGCGGTAGACGCGTATCGATGAACCTGCTGCACTTCTTTCTTACGCAACAGACGGTTTACCAGATCCAAACGCGGCTTTTGGCGTTCAGCGGGGCAACAACGCACCAAAAGACGAATACGGCCTGGTTGGTGTCCGAAACGCCTTCAATTCACTTCGTTGCCTTCGGCATCGATCTGCTTGACCCGCGCTTTGAATTTGCGGTGTTGCAGGTGGACTGCACCCGGCAATCAAGCGCGTTGTTCGGACTTTCCTCAAACGGAACAAACACCATGCCTTCGCCCGGCATGCCTTCGCGTTCCAGAGTTGTGTAGTACAGACCCAAGCATCATAATTCTGCGACGGAACAAATGATCGGTGCACCGTTTGCAGGCGACAGAACGTGTTCGTGGCATTCATCAGAAACACGTGCTTCAAGCTGGGCTTAAGCGGACAGTGGTACAGTGAAACAGCCATTTTCGCCGTCAAAGTCAGCGTTTTAAAGCCGAACAGACCAGCGGAGTGAAGCTAGGATCGCCTTACCTTCGATTCAGAACCGGTTCGAACGCCTGAATGCCCAAACGGTGCAAAACGTAGGCGCACGGTTCAGCATGACGGGTGTTTCGCGGATCACTTCGTCAAGAATATCCCAGACTTCGGGACGCCGCTTTTTCCACCAGCTTCTTGGCTTGCTTCACGGTGAAGACAGACCTTTGGCTTCGAGCGCGAGTAGAATGAACGGCTTGAACAAGCTCGAGCGCCATCTTCTGGGCAGACCGCCACTGGTGCAGGCTTCAGCCGGGTCCGGTCACGATGGACCGCACACCGAGAAGTCCGACGCGCTTGCCCAAAAAGGTTTTGACGGAAGCGACCTTGCTTACCCTTCAGATATCGGACGCGATTCAACGTCCGCTTGTTGGCACCGTGATCACGCGGCCACGGTCGGCCGTTGTCGAACAATGCGTCAACAGATTTCCTGCAACATCCGCTTTTCGTTCGGACGATGATGTTTCAGGTGCGCGCAATTCGATCAGACGCTTGAGTCGGTTGTTCCCGGTGATGACACGGCGATACAGGTCGTTAAGGTCGGAGGTTCGCAAAGCGGGCCACCATCCAGCTGGCACCAGCGGGCGCAGCTCTGGTGGGATCACAGGAATGACGGTCATGATACCACTCGGCGGTTGCCGGACTCGAGGAAGGATTCAACGACTTCAAACGCTGATGATCTTTTTCGGCTTCAGTTCGCCGTCGCCTCTTTCAGATTCGGCACCCAGTTGGTCAGCTTCGGCTTCAAGAATCGATGGCAGCCAGCATTTCCGCGGATCGCTCAGCCGCCGATATTGGCGTGTGAAACGCGGTCCATGGCCAAGGCATCCTGAGCGTTCCAATGTACTCTTCCTCGGTCATCATCTGACCATAGTAAGATCCGCAGACCGGGTTCGCATCACGACGTTAGTTTTCAAAAGTACAGCACGCGCTCCAGATTCGCGCAGCGTCATATCAGCATCAGGCCGATTGCGCGATGGCAGCGGACTTGAGGGAACCAGATGTGCGGGCAACAGGCGACGCCAGTTGATGTGGCCCATACGCTCGCGGCGGAACCTTTTGCAGGTAACTTCAACGCCACATTTCTCGCAGACACTCCGCGGATACTTCATGCGTTTATATTTACCGCACAGGCATTCGTAATCTTTGATCGGGCCAAAAGTACGCCGCGCAGAAACAGGCCCGTCCCGTTCGGGCTTTGAACGCTCCGGTTAGTGATGGTTTCGGGTTTCTTGATTTCACCGAACGACCACGGACAGGATCCGGCTCTGGCGATGCCAGAGAGGACCTTGATTTCGTCGAAACGTTCTTAGTCGGCGGCGACGGGGTTTTGAAACGGGTTGTTTGTCAGTTCCTGGTTCATCTTAAATCCTTAGATAAGTCTCGAAAGCGGAGGGAATAGGCGTTTTCGTCTGTGAGAAAACGGGCCGGGGTTTAGAAAACCCCGGTTGCTTGCACTTTCACTCTTCTCCTCCGCATACCAGGAGTTTTCCATGTTCAGACCAAGAACACGTACTTTCCTTTCACAAGTACGTTGAACGATTCCGGAATACGGCCTCGAAGTTGTCTTCGCCTTTGACGATGCTTCATAGGACCTGGGTCCGTCCGGCCACGTCCATTCCGATTTCACAGTCAGCATTTCCTGCAAGGTGTATGCAGCGCCGTAAGCTTCCAAAGCCCAGACTCCATCTCACCAAAGCGCTGACCACCGAACTGCGCTTTACCGCCCAATGGCGCTGCTTGGGTGACCAGCGAGTATGGACAGTCGAACGCGCGGTGGATTTTGTCGGTCCACAAGGTGGTGCAGTTTCAGCAGGTATTGACGCCGACGGATGACAGGGCGGGGCAAACTGCTTCGCCTTGTGCGACCGTCAAAACAGACGACTGACCGGAGGTATCGAACCCGGCCCGTGTCAGACTGTCATTTTCACGTCTTGCTTGCCCTTGGCACCATCGAAAACCGGCGTGGCGATCGGGGACCACCCCGCGTGGCGACGTTCTTGGCTGCCGTCCAGGCAAGGATTCCTCGTCCATGCCAACGATGCCTTCTTTCCGTATGACGTCGTCGCCATAGGCGTGGGTGCATTGCTTCGCCACAGGTGTCAAATCCACCGGAGCGATTTGTATTTCCTGCAGGGCCTCCGTTCGGATGTTGATGGCCCAAGCCGCGAGCGCCCAACCCATTGGGTCTCAAGGATCTGACCACGTTCATACGCGATGGGAACACCCAGCGGGTTCAACAGAAGTCCACTGGCGGCATCCGCAAAGGAACGGCATGTTTCCATCGGTTACAACCTTGGAAATAACACCTTTGTTGCCGTGACGACCAGCCATCTTGTCGCCCGTGTGCCAGGCTTGCGGCTTCAACCGCGACGAAACACTTTGACATGCTTCATCACGCCCGGGGGGCCAGATCGTCACCAACGACGGACTTTTTCGACTTTGTCCTCAAAGCGCGCATCCAAGGTCCGTTTCTGGATCTCGTACTGCTCGTTCAGGGCTTCGACGATTTTGCGTCGTCTCGTCTTTCGAGTGGCCAGCTGCACCACTGACCGCGCGACCAGCGACGCCAGCAGGTCTTCGGTGATTTTCCGAGTTTCGGACTTGACGCCTTTGGGACCTTTGACAGCAATTTTGCCGATGATCATAGACTGCAGACCGCGCGTAGATGTTGCGGTCAAGAATACCAAGCTCATCGTCGCGGGTCACGGGCCAGACGTTCGACTTCTTTCACGCTACGATCTGCAACGCCGTTCGTCTTTTTTCGACGCCGTGACGGTTAAAAGACGCGCACTTCGACGACTGTACCAAAAATCACCGGGCTTCAACACGCAGCGATGTATCGCGCACGTCCGATGCTTTCTCACCAAAGATTGGCGCGCAGCAGTCTTTTTTCCTTCTGGCGTCATCGCGGCTTTTCGCCCTTGGGGTGTGATCTTGCCGACAAGAATGTCACCGGGTTCAACACCGCACCAATGTAAACGATGCCGCCTCATCGAGGTGCGCAGCGCGTTCTTCACGACGTTCGGGATATCGCGTGTGATTTCCTCTGCCCCACCTTTGTATCACGGGCGGCGACTTCGAATTCTCGATTTGTGGATCGAAGTAAACACGTCGTCACGCGATACACGCTCAGAAATCAGAATGGAGTCTTTCGTAGTGTAGCCGTTCCAAGGCATTAAACGCGACGATCACGTTCGTTTGCCAAGCGCCAGTTCCACCCATGTCCGTCGACGAGGGACCGCCCGCGATAACCTGACCCTTTGAAACCGTCTCGCCACAAACCCTTCACCAGCGGACGCTGGTTGATGCAGGTGTTTTTGGGTTCGAACGCTGGAATTTGCGCATGCGGTAGATGTCTACGCCGGCGTCACGCCAAACTTCAAGGTCTTCGTGCACGGGGATAACCGATACGGCTGGCATCGACTTGGTTCGATGATACCGCCACGTTCGCCATATTAAGCAGCACCGGGAATCCCGTGCGAGACCTTCTTCGATACCCGTTCCCGACCATGTGCTTCGGCTTGAAGCAAAAGCACCGCCTGGGACGTGCATGTTCGAGCCCATCAAGGCCCTGTTCGCATTCGTCGTTTCAAGGAACGGGATCAAGGACGCAGCGAACCGAGACCAACTGTTTTGGCGAAACGTCGATCAGGTCAACGTTTTCGGAAGGCGACAAGGTGTAGTCGCCGATTTCCGCTCGAGACCAGATCGTTCACGAACTTCTGTTCTCATCAAGGTTTCGCGTTGGCTCCTGCGCCCACTGTGTGACGCCATTTCTTCGTAGCAGACATGTACTGCAACGTCATCGGAAACCACACCGTCGATACTCCTTGCGGTTAGGTGTTTCGATAAAGCCGTACTTGTTCAACGGGCAAAAGTGCGCCAGGCGAGATTGATCAGACCAATGTTTCGGACCTTCGGGGCCGTTTCAATCGGAACATGCGACCATAGTGGGGTCGCGTGAACGTTCACGTACTTCAAAACCGGCACGCTCGCGTGTCAGACCACCTGGCCCAAGCGTCGCGGAAGACGACGCTGTGCGTTTCACCTCGGACAGCGGGTTTAGTTTGCGTCCATGAAACTGCGACAGCTGGCTGGAACCGAGAATTCACGTACCGCAGCAGCTGCTGGTTTTTCCGTTGATCAGGATCCTGTGGCATCACAGTGTCTATTCGCGGAAGACATTACGTTCCTTGATTCGCGCGCTCCATCCGGAGCAGGCCAACACGGACTTGTTTTCCATCAGCTCGCCGACGAACGCACACGATGCGTTAGCCCAAGTGGTCAATATCGTCGATTGTCGCCACGGCCGTCGGCGCAGGTTCAACCAGCGCTTGGATACAGGCGGACGATTCGTCACGGTCAGCGTGCGCTGGCGTGGTCTTCCTTGTCGAGCGCCAGGGCGCATGTTCATCTTTACACGGCCAACCGCGGAAAGGGTCATTAGCGGTCCGCATCAAAAGAACAGCGTTGTCGAACAGGTTGCGACGCGGCTTCGACTGTGGGCGGCCGCCCGGGACGGCATAAACGCGGTAGATATCCATTGAGGCGCGGTGTGTCGCGGCGGTCTTTCTGGTCCGCCGCCATGGTGTTACGCATGTAGGGCGACGTTGATGTTGTCGATGTCGAGCAGTGGGACTCTAAGATGGCCGCGTCGATTCAGCTCTTTGGCTGTTACCACCGATGAGCTACGTCTTATCGTGCTCGAGCGTCATCTCGTCGCCCGCTCGACATCAAAGATCGCGCCGGGTTTCTCTTGATTGAATAATTCACGTGCAGCGCAAATTTTTGCCCCCGCGATTGTGGTCAAACGGCAGCAGCAGTTGCGGAACCCTTGCCTTCGTCGATTTTTCAACTGCTTAAAACGGGCAACGAGGGTGTAAAACCTTCTTGCCCTTTTAACAAAACAGCGATCTCCGGCCTGTCGCAGCGTTTTCAACGAGGTCATACGTTGGCCGTGTGCCCCGGCCCACCACGATCGGGAAGAAGGGTTTGGGGCAAACCCAAAGGGACTATCTCTCTC
>Ga0163217_1014918_pt1 | contig 13594 bp, 8 predicted proteins | sample SynspAceP_FD_185933 | JGI IMG/M metagenome (GOLD analysis project Ga0163217, IMG submission 185933) | Saline lake microbial communities from Ace Lake in Antarctica - Synechococcus sp. Ace-P (PacBio error correction) | ecosystem: Environmental > Aquatic > Non-marine Saline and Alkaline > Saline ... | reverse complement strand
TTTCATCTTGCATAAACACCATTTAGATTTGCACTTCAAGGCCATTACTTATTTTAGATGCGGGGGGCGGGGGGACTGGCGAGATTGACCGGGCGGATGTTAGCGGCTAGGTCATCACGGTTACTCTTGACAAGATATATCTGGCCAGAAACCTTAGCCATAAAGCTAAAGCAAAACTCGCCAAACTTTGACTCAGCGTGAGCTTTGCCCATTCAAGATATTTATGAGTTTGCCGAATCTCAGTATGGAAATCTGGTATTTGTCATGCGTACTTGAGTGTTGCAACAACCCTTTAAGGTGTTATTGAAAAGTTAGTGTCCATTAATTAAAACCTGCAGGTCACTTGTCGCTGAGTTTTTCAATCAAGATGCCCCAGGCGTTTTAGTAATATATGTTATGGCAATTTTGAGTATGTGGAGCAGGGCATGAAAGTAAAAAATCAGGTAGACTCAGCCCCAATAATCCACAAAAAGCCGCAGTGTGATTTTTGGACTTTATTGGCTTCTTTATCCATGCAGATTATGCCACAAAACAGGTATTCGTTGTTTTCACGATTATTTAAAAGATAAATCCCTGCAAACCAGTTCATTGAGGCAACTCAACGTTTGGAAATACAATACGGTGACCAACATCCTTACCTGTGGCTAGGTAAGTACTTTATGTTAATTAGTCAAAAAGGCCTAAACGGCAGAGTTTCACAATGAATATACTTCTCCAGATTGAGTTTGTGTTATTTAATTACTTAGCGGAGTTTGGGCTTCGATATTCAGACGAATGTCTTTCAGGGTTTAGTTGGTTGAGGGCATTAAGCGTTTAATAACTTTTTGCACTTTTACTCACTAAAAACTTAGTAAAAATTCCATTTATGCCTTTGCTGCCCAATAAGCCTGGTGCTTCATCTTTTAAAAAGGGTGGAAAAGGGGGCTAGCCTGAGTACCGTTGAGTCGCCGTCAATTTTTTTGAACAAGGGAAATCGACATAATTTTTTAGGGCCTTACAAAATTGTCAATTTCACTATCACTGCCTGTTCTTGGTGACCAAAATTGATCACAGGGAAAACCCAGGACAAACTAAAAGCCTTTTTCTTTCAAATCATTATTTAAAGGCTTTGTAAACCTTCGTTAATTGCGGTGTTTAAAACCCCACATTTTACTCGCTGTATTGACCAATCAATAGCACTTTGCCTTGGTAGGGTTTCTTAGTGTGGTATCTTTGGCCATTTTAAGCGTAGGTTAAAATCATAGAGCTTATTAGTCATAGTTGGTTCCAGGCCGTAAAGAGTATGCGTAGTATATGTCGTTTTTAGCGATACATTTCAAGTAATAAGGGACAACAAAAATGAAGCAAAATTGGCCTTTATTGGTTAGGTGTTCCATGGGTATCCAGGCGGGTCATTTACGCCAAAGCCGGACATCATGTTACGTGTTTAAATCGCCACTACCGCCTAAAGCGCAGCAGTGCGCTAGAGGAATATTTCTGGCCAACTAGCGGTTATTCACCGCAGAAGCGGCACAAGGAGCAACATTATTTTTTTTATTGTGTGTTGGTTAATTGCATGATGACCTTCGCGGCGTTATGAAAACGGTGATTCGGGCGTTTCCTAGCGCGGGGTTAATATCAGGCTGCTATGATAGTCGATCACCACCACGACCTTCTGCTTTAAAGTTGCCTAGAGAAATGGCGAACTTTGGGGCTCTCAAGAGGTTTGTTATTTTATGATGCGCCAGTATCAGGCGGGCCAAATCGGTGCAACAGAATTGGCCAACTGACTATTATTGCTCGGGCGGGCAGTGAATCACAGTTTTTACGAAAGCTAAGGGATGTTATGAATGCCTATGCTAAAATTTAGTCCAGCTATTGGGACCAGTAGCAGTGGTCATTAGCTTAAAATTGATGAATCAAATCTGCGCATTGCTGGCATTGTCCAAGGTCTCGCTGAAGCCCCTGCATTTCGGTGTTAATGCGGGTCTTGATTGTTGCGGCAGTGATTTGAGGCTTATCTCAAAAAGGAGGCGGCGCCAAAAGTTGGCCAAATGGAAAAATCGTTCAGCTACCGATTTGCAGCAAAAATTACGCGATTTTGGATTTGCCGTGGATGGATGCGCTTAAAGATTTAGACATCGCTTTGCAAGAAAAGCTTAAAAGCAACGTCGCAGTACTCTGCCGCTGACAGCCTTTAGTCGACCCAGTTGTATGCTTGGTATGTACAAAAGCGAGGAGGCCAGTCGTGGATAACTCTAGTTTACTAGCTCGGACTTGCCCAATAAAATAATAGCTAGTGAACAAAGGCTTTAAATCAATGGCTCATATTGCCCATGATGCCCTTGAATGAGGACTTTAGCTTTGTCATATTCTCGATTCTGCCTCGCCATGTACGGTTATTTTAATTTAATAGTCACCCCAGGATAAATACGTTTAGTGGCCAACAGGTTTTATGTGCTTTTGATATCTATCTTTGGAACTTTTCATTCTTCAGCTTTGCTTTTCTTAACCATTTCAGCATTGCATTCATTTTGTACTAATCATTGGCCTTCATTCTTACGCGAGCTGTTTCATATCGTCAGGAAATATTTAACGTTAATTAATTTCATGCGTTGCTGATTGGCGAAGTTTTTTGCGGAATCTGGACGTAATAACTCGTCAAGGGGTATCTTTTCGTTCTAATTAAACTATTAAAAACCATCACTAAAAATCTACACTTAAATTACTACCTGAAATGGCGCCAATTGTGCCCGCCAGTTATCTTATTAGTGCACTTAAATAATACAACGAAGGGATAATTACCGTTTGCGGTTTATCTATAAGCCCCGACTGTTATTTCACCTTTTACAAGTTTATGCGGCTATACGCGCGAGCTGACGTCCGATGGTGACATTGCCATTGCAATTAATTATCAAGGCCTTGTCCATGTTTGGCACATTGTTACACTTGCCTGAGCAATCAACTGGGGTGCTATATTCGGTACGTTGTCATTGACTTTGCCATTAGCGCCTTCAGTGATTAATTATGTCGGCCACCGGCTTGCAATATGGGCTGGATTCAACAAAGCCATTAATAGTGACATCTCCAGTGCGATAATTCGCATTTTTTCAGTCCACATCTCATTGACTAAACATACTGCACCATTCATTAGTTGATATTCCCCTGTACCTTAGTGACGCCCTTACTATGAAGGTGTCAGTCGACCCACAATTTTCTGATCTTTAAATTTCGGCATTGCCAAGACATATCAGCCAGCAGCAAATTTTCATCACGCTCACTGATTGATGGTACCTTCACCTGGCCTAAAACGTAACCACTCTCCTTGCTTAGGTGCTATTTTAGCGCCGGTAATCAGTTAGGCCAGCGCGTCCTTTACTCGGAGCCAGGTTCTGCGCAGCAACTCTTGTTGCCTTAACACAGATAACATCGCCAAGATTTCGCATATCGACCTCGGGCACTACCTACTACCTGAGTCGTAAAATTTACGATCAAGGGCCATTTTGCACTAAAGGTTGCAGTTTTGAGGGGACGCCCATTTTGCGGGGGGCAGTCCTTTTGGCGATTAAGATCTTGGTAATTTGACCAGGCTCACCGTCATTACAATTGTGACCACGAGGGGTATTTGATGCGTTTTTTTACTGCATTTACCTCTGACGATATTAAGGGCTTTTTTAAGTTGGCTTATCACCATGGGCATAAACTAATGGGCTGGCGCCATAAACCTTAGTTAGGTAAGTCTTGAGCCAATTCATCTCCTGAATTTTTACATTTAATCTCGGTTTCTCTGCGCTCACCGATACGATGGGTAAATCCTCCGGTATTAGCCATTTTTTTTTTAAGGCGTTTTGATATTGACCTAAGGTATCTACAATATTTTGCGTCGAATATTAAAACCATTGTTTATATCACTATTCTGAATTACCCACAATTATTTAGCATCAAGGGGTTTTGAATGAGATTTGGGTTGAGATACCTAAATCCAAAAATACAGCATTTTTGTCATCTACTTTATAGGGTAATACCTACATTTAAACACCTTTTCATGGCTAAATCTTTATTCACAAGCAAAATTTATTAGCGGTTTCTACTACTTAATCTTAAAATATCGGCTTATTTGGCGTTTACCTTACCTGATTGTTATAGGTTTTGTTTGCTTTTGTAAAAGAGCCCGTGATAATTAGCAAGTTTTTTTAGGGTATTAAGCCTGTTCAAAACACTCAACTGTTCTAATTGTTGGGGAAATACTCTGGCAATGTTAATCGAAGTAGGCGACGTGGCCGTCCATTAATCTGTTTTTTCCTATGTTTGTTTGCCAACTTTCTATCTCTTTTTGACTAAGAGATTGCGGGAAAATTCTTAGCGCGATATCTAAATAACAAAGTGGTGAGCCGTTGCATCTTGAAAAAGGTAGTACCAAATCAATCAATTTTGCTTGCTCGTTAGCACTATTTACTTTTGGATAAGCAGTTTATTCTGCTTGACTTAAAAAAGCCCCCCACTAACAAGCATGTTCAGCATCCAAAGTGGCGTCTCATGTATTGTTCACTAAAGACGGCCTGCTAGTTTGTCCACTAAGGCCTTGGTTGGCTTTTATCCATGCAATTTTCCAGGACATTTGGGCGCGATCAATACCCAGTTCCGCGCGGCATTATCTTCGCGTTAATGTTTTCGCTGGCGCAATAAAGGGCATTTATTCAAATGAATAGCCTTGAATAGGTAAGCGGCTGTTCATTTTCTAACAACATTACTAGAGGCTGATACAACTTTTTTTGTTTTATCTGTTCAACACTCAGTAAGTCAAGTGGCCTTGGATCTAAGGCTAAGTTCATGCACAATAACAGCATTTTTTATTACTGGATGCAGAGGCAACCGGGACTTATCCATTGTGCAAACAGCCTTGTGCAGCGGTAGTTTTGACAAAACACTGTACCAAAGGCGTAAGGATTTTTCCACAATCAATTGAGCGCACCTTACCTTTCGCCTTAGTGCGGTTCTCATAGGCCAAATTTGATAAAGCTTAGTTTGTTTTGTTTTAATCAATTTAGCTAGGGCAATGGTGGCGTTATACATCCGACATCGCATCATGGGCAGGCTTTGTGCCTAGTTCGTTAGCTGGAAACTTAGCTTCCTGCCAGCTTAAAACGGGTATACCATCGCGTTTACTGGCCAGTTAATGCCTTTCTGGGACGCAAGGCATAACAGGCCCTAGCTTAAGTCAATTAATATCCCAGCGGCTATTACCGTTTTGCCATTCTCGAGCATTAGGATCATAAAAATTACGATTATAAGGCGGTAGCCGCGTCACTCGTCGTCAAAACGAATTTACTGTTTATAACCGGCAACACAGGTATTCGCCTGACTGAATTGGGTATGGATCTTTTTAATTAAAAGTGGCTTCGGTTGAACCCCATCACGCAAAAGTTAACTGAGGTGTTATACCGTGACCAACATGCTTGCGGCTGAGGTATTATAGTCATTGGGTATTTGCTATACAACATCCAGAGGGTTTATCGATGATATTGAGGTCTAAATCGGTTCTATTTACCCAGCAAATTTGACATGGGTAATTCTTTTTGGGGATTAACCCCCCACCGGTTTCATAATCGTGCCAGTATATTGTTTCAACAGCCATTACTCAGTGTTTCTCTTAATCACAATTGATAATTAAGAATCGCAGTGAAGGGATAGTAAAACTTAAAGCCTTGGTGGGGGTATAACGTTCTAGCATTTGAATAGGGACTTTATGGTTAAGGAAAAATCCAAAACTAAAGATGATTAGTCCTGAGCCTGTAACAGATTCTTGTGTAACTTGCCATTATTTAAAGATGGTTTCTCGAGGCGGCTCCCCGAAACTCGATAATAAAAACGAACCATCGCCTTCGCCAAGTTATGAATTGGCATGTCCATTTCTTTGATGCTTCGGTGATTGGCTAAGTACACCATTTTCTTAGCTGAAATCGTCGCTTGGAAATATCTTTCGTTTCTTAAGTGCCTTACGGATTAACGCTGTTGAGAGACTCAATGGCATTGGTTCGTATATATCGCTTTTCGGATGTCCCTGCAGGATAATTAAAAATATATTTAAAGTTCTGGCCAGTGTGTTCGCATGACTTACTAATTTGCGGATATTGCCGTTCCCAGTGTCGTAAAAACGCTCGAGTTCAAGCAGTGCTCTTCCTTCTGTACTTGAAACGAACACCAACTTCTTTAAATCAGTCGGTACAGCCTTGTAGTCTTTCCAAGAAACGTTATTTAAGCGAATTACGCACCATGTGAACGATTACACAGTGAACCATTGGTTTGTGGGAACACAGCATTAAATTGCATCAGGAAAAGCCTTTAAGGCCATCCACACAGGCAATAAGGATGTCTTTCTACCCCCACGAGTTGCAGCTCAGTCACACACTCAACCAGAACTTAGCGCCTTCGTTCTCGGCTACCCACATGCCCATTAGCTCTTTCTGACCTTCGGTATTAAATACCAAGCGCAGGAAGATGGATTGTAAGCGTCCGCCAAACCCCACATTTTCTTAATCCCTTTTAGCAGAGCCAAACTATTCACTTTGATAACATCGGAGTGAAATTGGCAAAGGACGCAGTTCCCAAGATGTGGCAAAGCAATCATCGAGCAGGCAAGAGGCAAGTTGGGGCTTATCTGTTGTGATTTTTGCCAGCGGCATCAGCTAAGACAAAAACAAATATTTTTCATGGCCAGAAAGCGCGTCTATGGCTTAAACGGCAGCAGCACGTCGTAAAACAGAACCGACGCTTTTATTAAAGTGGACTTAAGTTGCAACTCAAAGTCCGATGATGACCTAAAAATCGGCGATGCAACCTTGTTATTACCTGCTCATACAGAGCCAATGTGGTTATTCGCAGTTTGCTTTAAGGCGGTTTGCCAGCATGAAGATGTTTGTTGAGCCGCGGATATTTATTCTGCATGTGGATTTGCCGTTGGGATTTCGCAAATCCATCAATGGTTTGGGTTGTTGGTGGTCGAACAACAGCTTGACTTCCAACCTTTTAGTTGATGCCTTGTTATTCTTTGCAACAAACACAAAACAAGCTGAAGGATACTTGTATTTGGCGGATAAACCGGGGTTTGGCCGCTTGTGTACAAACGCTTTGAGAAGCAACGCTTCAAAGTGGCCTAAAGACAATGAATTGAGTCGATTGGCGTTATTCGAGCAGCAACTGAAATTGGCTGCTGGCATGGTTTACGACATCATCGGGCATCCAGCCCCTTACAGTACCAGACCGTAGCTTTATTAAACCACAGGATTCATTTAAGCAGTTATTATCGATCCACGAAATAGTCTAAATTTAAAGTTAATTAAATCAGTCTGTTATTGATTTAAAATAGGGGGACTATGACTGAACCAAATTACAACAACTGTTGCGAAAGCTTGAGCCTTATTAGCCGAAAAGACGCCAGGATTGCTTTCCGTGCGAAGAGCAAAATTTCGCCTTGCCCAGCAAAAAACGCTTTGGTGCACAAGCAGTTGAAAGCGTCATCCTGCGGTCAAGGCGAGTTGTTTTAACGAGGCGGAAGAGTTAGTCATAATCGATTGTGCCTTTAGCAAGAAAAACCATCGAGTACACGCGCAAACCAAAAAAAAAAAAAAAAAAAAAAGGGGGCCCCCCCCCAAAAAGGGGGCGGGGGGGGGGGGGCAAAAGCCCCCTTACCTAAAAAAAACCTGCCCGTGAAGTCATTGTGCATGATTATTTGCGGATGCCGCAAAAGTTTGCGATTGCCTGCCAACGGTGAGTTGCACAAGATTGGCGAGGATAAGTCTGAAAAAGCTCGAATTCATTCCCGCGCAAGTCAAAGTAATGAACAGTTTCGGCCTAAATACGCCTGCCGTACTTGGTGAAAAGACGGTACAGTAACACCATCAAAACAAGCGCCAGTCCCCAACTCAGTCATTCCCAAAGGCTACGCCAACCCCAAGCTTGCCTGAGCCAAAATTATACCAGCAAATACCAAATTCGGTTTACCGCTGTACCGCCAAGAGGACGATGTTTAAACCAATATGGGATTGAGCTGAGTCGTAAAGACTATGGCCGGATTGGATAATCAAAACCGCCACCCTGCCTCGAACCACTGTATGAACCGATTACACCGAATTTGATACTGCAACAAACCCGTGATTGACAAGCGGATTTTGAAACCCCTTTAAAGTGATAAAGAAGATAAAACCACCTGCTATATGTGGCTGTATTTGCTGCTGGCAACTGACTCACCCAACAGCACTTCACCCAGGCGCTGAAGGCGCTGGCATCCCCAATATTGTACTGTACACTATCAAAAGTAGTTCGTGCTGGCCCGCTGTGCACTGCCGCAGTTTTTAGGGGATTACGCCGGATATTTACAAGTCGATGGCCTATGAGGCCTATACCCAAACTCACGCCACCTTAGTAGGGTGTTATGCGCGGCCACCGCCACGGCGTAAATACCCGATGAAACCAAAAAAATCTTCAACCTAAAGGCAAAATCAGGGAAAGCCGACATGGCGATGAACCTCATTCAGAAAAACTGTATTCGCATAGAAAGCCCCAAGTTAAAAGGCGCCTCAGCGGATGAAAAAAACAGCAGATAAGGCAACAACAAATCCCTTACCACTGCTTAATGAATTCAAAAAAAACTGGCTGGATAAAATCCCTATCTGTTGACCACGTGCCGCCACAAACGCTTTGGGTTAAAGCCCATCGGTTACAGTTTTACGTCAGTGGCCTAAGCTCATTCGTTATTATTGACCGATGGGAAACTTAGGTATCGACAACATCGAGCAGAAAGGAGCATGTCAAACCCTTCGTTATTGGGCCGCAAAAACTGGCTGTTGCAACACCGCTAGCGGAGCAAGGCCAGCGCCCAGCTCTACAGCATCATCGAAACCGCCAAAACCAACGCATGTTTCATGCCCCTTCGACTACTTTGATGTATTTTGCTAGAGCAATCAGCCAGCCCCGACTACGAATTAAGAGCAAACTGTTACCATGGGCATTTGCTAAAACGATAAAGTGGGACGCCGGGACCATACGATGGAATTATGATAAAAACACGTTTATCTTGGCGAATTTTCACACAAGGACAATCGAGATAAATTATCGGATAAATGGGGTCTAGCGGTCTTGATTTGCCATTCCACTACTTTGTCGATAACGGCGTTAGTCACTCCGAGATAAGCACGTGGTGAGATGTCAGCCCCGTTAACCATCATCAAAGGCTTGTTACTATTTTCCCTTTGTGCTTCATGCCTTGGGCATATAGCCAAAGATCTTTTCATCCATGGATGCTAAATCGAGACTGATTTTTTTTGATCCAACTTAGGCTCAAAGAGCCATCACGATCACGTGGTGTGTCGAGTTCGAACTCAACCATCTTTCCGTTTTTATTCGTTTAGGGACGTTCTGCCGTTACGACTATTTTGACAACTGGACTAGGCATGTTCTCGTAGCCTAATACTCCATCCATTTCAGCATTTAATGCAGCCTCAACGTTATTTCTCAAGCATTCGACTGAATCATGAGGTCCGGTTTTAATGCCCTTTTAGCCTCGCTTCTTAGCGAAAGCTTCAAAGTCTCTATCATTTGATCTGCCATCTTATTCTCCAGTTTAGAGTTAATTATGATAAGCAGCTTTACACAAAATTCGTTTACAGGCCTTTAGTCCTACAAAAGCCCGTGTGGGTTTTTTTTTTGTTATTATATGTCACTGCTTTTCTAGTTTTGCGCTTGGAAATTAGCATAAATTGTTTGCCGCAATATGGCAATTTCTTGTCTTTGTTTTCTTCATATAATTTATGTGACCTAATAAAAACATACCAACTTACATTTTGTTGAACTGTTGCTTTTTCTCTGCTTCATCAATCAGTTGTTTAAGTTACAGTTCAGCCTCGTCGAAGTTGTGCCTGTCTGATAATAGGCTCGCCGCGTTGAGGTTTTTCAACCGTTGAGGTAAACGCTGACGGTGAGCGGCATCAAAGTTGGTTTGTCGTTGAGCTCTCGTAGGTTAGTTCAAATATAAAACAATTAAGCTCTTCGTATAGCTTGAAGTCACTTCAGTAAATCAAATGGTTTTGACAAGAATGTTAAAAAATACTGCTGACTATCTAAATCTGCAGTGAAGGACAGAGCTCTTTTAATCGTGCGCGTTAAAACTTCGTCAGAGGGCAACGTTAAGTGCCTGGGCAGATATAGCCTAAAATATAACCCAATAAAAAAGCTTTGCTGTTGGTTTTGAATAGGCCATCGATATCGGCCTTGAAATGGGCTAAAAAGTTGCAGTCTGACTTGGTTTAAAGTCGATAATAGTTAATCCGCTTTTGCACCAAGCGAATAAAACCCTCATTCAAGTAAAATCCAGTCGCTTGTTTACTTTATTGTGTTCTTCGGGCCCAACTTATGGCTTGAACTTCACTTGTTTAGTTCCTTACTTACTAAAAGGCTGATGAAACAATTAACAGAAAAGTAATTAATAATCTGCGACATTTCGCTCCTGAGCTATAGTTAAATAAAAATCTACTGTGTAATTAAATTTTTCAATAGCACACTTATTTTGCTTGGTTATTTTAAATTCATTTAAACAAACCTCAAATTAGCGTAGTCAATTTACCCCCAAATAAGAAGGTGATTGAACAATGGAATCTTTAAAATGTAAGTGATTCATATGAATCAGCGACCTGTACCTTTAAGTTCAGATATGACGGTTAGCGGAGGCGGTTGAAGAGATTAATACAAAGCGCCAAAACTGGGGGACCAGTCATTTGATTCGAGCAGAATAAAGATTTATTGGTTTTTTACAGAAACAAGATTGCTTGGTTACGCATGATTAGAAGTCTAGTTATTACCGCGAGCAGGTCGCCCACGTTAAAGGATGTGATGCGCTACTGAAGTCATTGCAGTTAAACCCTATTTCATCCGTTATAGAATAGCTCCAACGTATGATGACAGAAAAAACCTAAGGGTCTATCCTATTGTGGATGATTGACGGTTTATTATTAGGCACCATTAATCGCTCATGGCCTTGCTTTCAATTGCCATAGATTTGCATCTGCGTTATGGTTATAAAAACGGCCTTTAAGCGACCTGGGTTAATTTAGCGGCACTTCTTTTTAGGATCCAAACTCGATTTTTAACTTAGAGAAGTTCCATCTGTCTGAGCGCGTAATTTCCACCTCTGAACTCATACCTAAAACCAAATTTCATTGCACAGATCAATTTCATGTTTGTCTAAGGTCGTTTCAAGTTTTCAGTCAACGCTTAAGAGCGGCTGGAGCGCTTAGGCCCAGGAACAAGCCATGACTAAACTGCAAAAGTTACTGTGATTATTGAGCAGTTCCGAAGCAGTGGTGTTCAAGTTTAAACGCCCGAAAATCTGCCAAAAATCTGAGTATCCCCGATTTAACCGTAGTAAGAAGAAACAGGACATAGCCGATCCATAAGCCGCGCACCAGGTTGTTATTTTATTTGCCGGTGAGACTGGCTTCAGGTTTTAAAACTACGGCAAATTCCCAAAAATATGCATGCGAGTTAGGCCGTGGGGGTCGAACGGCCCTTATTGCGTTCACACGCAAACAAGAAGACTGGCTGCTCGCACCGTTGCGCAACGTATCGCCCAGAGTAAACCCCAGTGAATTAGGTCAACCACGTAGGACTTTAAAATCCCGTTCTTCAGACAAACGTCAGTGAAGCGCAGTTTATATCAAAAACCTTAAGAACTGACGTATTTTGTTGGCTGAAAATTCAGCAGGATCGGTTTTTTAAAACTCCAATATGACACTATTATTATTGATGAAAGGCCATGAGCCGGAGTCTGAATATCGATTTTATTTTAGGCTATTTAAGCAAACTTTTGCCAAAAACGTTCCTGACTTTGAAATTGATCTTACTTCAGCACCATTGATTCCACTGCAGATTCTCTAAACATTTTGATGACGCGCCTGTTATTCAAGTGAGTGGCAGAAAACCTTTCGTGGAGACTGCGATATCGTCCTTTAGATACCCAAGATTAATGGGACCAAAACCCAAGGCATCATTGATGCTGTTAACGAGTTATCAATGAGAAAACCCGGGTGATATTTTTTAGTTTTTTTTAAGTGCGCGAGCGTGAGATTACGTGTACCGCAGATGCATTAAGACAAAGGAACAGTTTCCGCCCATACTGAAGTTGTGCCTTCTGTATGCCCGTCTTAGTGTTCAGTGAACAAAAACAAAGTATTTTCAAAGCCATACTGGCCGTCGCATTGTATTGGCCACCAACGTGGCAAGAAACCTCTTTGGGACTGCTACCCGGTATTCAAGTATGTCATCGATCCTGGCAATGCCCGCACTCGCGATACAGCCGTGACGTAAGTAAAAGTACAAACGTTTACCTATCGAAAGACGATTTTCAACAAGCCTCGGCCAATCAACGGTCAGGGCGTTTGTTGGCCGTGTATCTGACCGGTATTTGTATTCGTTTGTATAGTGAGGACGATTATATCGCTCGGGCTGAATTCACTGATTCCTTGAAATTCTACGGCACTAACTTAGCCTCCGGTTATTTTTGCAGATGATGGCCTTAGGCTTGGGTAAAAATAGATGAGTTTTCCCTTGTCGAGGCGCCGAATCACGCAATATCAATGATGGTTTTTCGTCTACTAGAAGAGTTAGGTGCGGTTGCCCGCGAATGAGAGCAGGGACTTGCAATTAACCGTGATTGGTAAACAGCTTCCGCCAGATTACCGGTAGATCCTCGTTATGCCCGCATGGTGGTTGAGCCGCACCGGCTTAATGGCGTATCAAGAAGTACTCATTATTTGCTGCCGGTTTGAGTATTCAAGATCCCCGTGAGCGTCCGCAGGCACAAGCGCCAAGCCGCTTTTTGATGGAAATGCCACAGTGACTACCCGCAGTAAAGAGTCAGACTTTTTAGCTTTTTATTGCTGTGCAAGATTTTTAGCTGCAACAAAAAGGGACCTTGGTTGCAATCAAGCGAAACGTGGTGTAAAAAGCATTTTATTAACTTTTTACGCATGCGTGAATTGGCAAAGGACATTGTTAGTCAGTTAAAAAAAAATCGGTAGCGGAATTAGGCTTTGGTATTAGTCCATTACCGAAGCGCTGTTATCAGGGGCCGTTCACCAAGGCAATGCGGCAAGGCCTTGTTATCACATATAGGATTTCAAAAGATAAAAGATCGCGGAATACTTAGGTGCGCGCAATAGTCGTTTTTATGATTTTTCCGGGGGCTACTGGTTATTCCCCACAATCACCAAACCCCAAAATGGGACCGATGGTGGCTGTGAAACTGGTGGAAAACCTCAAAATTCTTATTTTTGGCCGGAGTTGCGGGCTAAAAATGAAACCAGAATGGATTTGAAGGGAGCTTTTGGCTCGTCATTTTTTAACCAAAAAAAACGGGGGGAATATTTCAGAGGGCCCCTTCCAACTGCGTCTTAAAAAAAAAAAAAAAACAAGGGGCGGTGTTAACAAAGGCTTTTTGGGGGGAAAAAAAAAAAGTTGGGGGGGAACTTTGGTTTATTTTTTGGCCCTTTTGGGGGGGTTTTTTTGGGGTTATCCCACAAACGGGAGACCGCCCACCTATAGTGCGAAAATGATCTTCTCTCCT
>Ga0163217_1112036_pt1 | contig 13595 bp, 6 predicted proteins | sample SynspAceP_FD_185933 | JGI IMG/M metagenome (GOLD analysis project Ga0163217, IMG submission 185933) | Saline lake microbial communities from Ace Lake in Antarctica - Synechococcus sp. Ace-P (PacBio error correction) | ecosystem: Environmental > Aquatic > Non-marine Saline and Alkaline > Saline ... | reverse complement strand
GTCCTCGGCATTGACCGCCCCAAGGTGGTAAGCAGAAAGCAATTCGATATTCCACGAGCAGACTCGACCAATATTTTTTCAAGGGTAGGGATCTGACGTTGTCCATATTTTGAATGGGGATCCTGTCACTAAATCTTGATGATACCTTTAATCTTGTTGCTTGCCTTAAGCGTTATGTTTTCCAAAATATCCTTTTTGGGATTTAAAAAAGACCATTTTCCTTTCAGAACTTAAAAAAGTAAAAAGACACTCTCCTTCAGCACCTTTTTCGACCTCAATGCTCTCATGTATAAAGGAATATCTAACAATTCCATGAAACGAGCCACTGTGTATAGACAAATACAAAACGTCAGAATGGGAAATTTTCTTTGAGATTCCCATATAGGATTTGTAGGCTTCGGACAACAATGGAGCAAATTCCTTTTGTTGCCAATGTAGTTCCCCCTACCATCCTTGCATTACCACCTTTTCCACCAATTGTGTATGCGCCAGGTTACTGTGGGTTTTTAAGGTTTCTCCTGTTCAAAAACATGAAAATATCGTTTCACCGAAATGAAGCAGCGTTCTTAAAATCTTTTTAACTGTATCGATATGTAAACTTTGTATGGTGATAGCGGGAATTTTTGGTGTTAATATATAGTAAAACATATATTGGCAACAAATCCTAAATATGACAATATATAGTAAAGAAAGTTCTTCATAAGACGGTCAATTGACTATGTAGTGAATTCAGAATATTGCAAGAGGATGGTGACACTATTTTATGGTTAGAGATGGTGAGATGTGAGGGGACTTGTGCGGATCCCAGCGTTTAACCCTATAGCCTATTTTCGCTACCATTATTTTGCGTCAAAAATCGTCAATGATATTGGTTCGAACGGAAGTTAGGTAGTACTTGGTGGTCATGGCTATCTGTGGCTATGGCCTTAAGCTCGTTGTCCTGGATTACATTGCTTGTGCGCCACTCTTTCAGAATATTGGCATAGGTGAGCCGTTCAGGATGATAAATAGTAAAACCGGCGGGCAGCTCAAAACAATCTTTCTGCCCACATTGTTTAAATAAATGTCAAGTCTTTTGCTTTATTTTTATGTTGTTCCCTCATGGATCGGACTCCATGCATTACCTTTGGGACAATCGGAAAAAAACATTAATCGTTTGCGTTTAATGGCCCATACGTAACGCAATTAGATTCTTATAGCAGACTGGGTTAATTTTTTAAGAAAAATAGCTGTTCTTTGTTTTGGACCTATATAGATTATACGCTCAAAAAACACCTGGATACTGTGCCTTTTAGCAAGTGACATATCCATCCAGTTCATGCCCCGTAATAGAATAGCCATATAAGAGATCTCTAGCTTTTGGCAAAGTGTGATCCACAATTTTGCTTTTCAGTGTTTCCAATTTGTTCCCCATTTAGAAACTTTTTCTTTTTGGCACCCCGTTTCTTAATGAATTAGTCGTTAAAGGATTGTCTCTTCCTAGCGATTCCGGTTTTAACAGCCCTTTTGTAACCGCTCTTAATCGTTCCTAAAGATCATACCGCATAATCCGTCGCCGCACGACCATAAGCCCAGTTGCTCCATATATGTCTCTGGTTTCACATACTGTTTACAAAGAGATAATGATTTGGTAAAGGAAGGAATCTTTTACTGGTGATTTTTTTTATTCTTTTCTCTCATTTCTTATATACTGAGCGTTCCATATGTTTTCTAAGCGCAGAATGTTCATGTCCCCTCGATAATCTCGTCCGTAAGATCAAAAAGTCCTTTCCTACGACTACTTTTCCTTCGATCGTCCTTCTTTGAGGCGCTGTCGCATGGAACAGTTTCTATATTTTCCTTCTTCCTTCCGAATTGGTAATTATTTATATCGATATATCTTTAGTTTCCTTCGTCTTGGATCAACTACTATGTTATTTAGCCTGTCGTTTTTCAAGACCAAACCCTGTTCGAGGATTTAACGCGTTGATTTTTTGGCATCGAAACTTTTTCATGTAGAGTAAATCCTAGGGCAGGTAACTATATTTTTCTGCTATAGTTATTCTTATTGCAAGAGGATAAAGGGCCATCTTTTTTCGCACTTTATGAGAAGGACTTTGGTCCTTAGGCATTTGTTATAAATTATAAAACTATTTAAAACAAAATATAGGTTTATTGTTTAATATGAATTATAATTGCTAATCGCTGATATCAGTAAGTTAAAACAAAAATGGGTATATATAAAACCAAAAAATTTGTTAATTTTCCGTTTGCCCCTTTTTAACAAGCAGGGGTCACTGGTTCTAACCCTAGTAGGGCCCACAGTAACAAAGACAAGGCTTCCAAGAGATATGGTGAGCCTTTTTTTGGTTTGGTCAAAAAATCGAAAAAGGAAAACGAAAACAATTTACTCCTTTCCATCACATTGTTAATCGAGAGTACCGCTAACCCATATGTCCACTCGTGTTGAATTAGTTATACAGGCATGTCAATGCGATATGTTAAAAACTTCAAAGCCAATCCATGTCTGGCACCAAAATCTAGCTTATGATTTTTTAATTCTTGATCCGAAAGATGATAGAAAAGAAGCAGATTATTTATCAATAAATTAATCTGGAAGAAATGAATTATTATCCACAAGCACCAGATAAAAAATTCCTTATCTTAAATACGGCCGGATTACCATATGTTGCGAAGTGGCAAAAAGTGGTCATGACTTTCAGTGATAATAAGATATGCCATCTTTTGTTGTCCAAGCGAGCTTATAACGAACATTGATGTAATGTGAAAAAAATAATCCAATGCTCGACCATAATTATATTTTACTTTGTAAAAATAGGAAATATGAAGTGGGAAATGAGATGAGGTGTGAAGCAAGTGAATCATAGATTAAATAGGACTGTTATTAATTAATAGAATTAATCATATGAGAAAGCATAATTCAATCCATTTGTTATTCTTCATTTTAACATTAGTTGCCAATCTTCCCAAGATTTCGAAGAAGTCATTTACCTTATCGCCGTAACCAAGTAAAACTATTCCTATGAGGCAAATAAATTATAAAATTGAAGTTTAACATCCACAGAAGGCAGGAAGGGATTGAGATAGCCACTATCAACCTAAAGGGACTTAATAAATTACTCCCAGAGAACATATCTATAAAAGTGGTCTGCCCTGCAACAATATACAGCCTTATTGTAGTAGTTAAAGGCGTTTTTGGGACAAGACCATCACACTCTGATTGGGACCAAGCGAAAGTTTACGTCTAGTTGGCTAGGGATGACTCTTGATAACACTTTAATGTCTATGACGATATAGCCGTCAAGACTTTTGCCGTTTCTGAACCCCTGGAAACAGTTATTCACAGCACTGCCGTAATAAGAGAGAATGGTTTAGTGTCTATAACGAGATCAACTTTTTTCCGAAGCCCATAAGAAAATATCGGAATACGCTATAAAGTTATATTTAGATACTCGTTGCTGTTCATTTTTCAGAATCCAGAAATTTTGATCTATATAAGCCTGCCCCGGTCCCAAAAGCCTGCCAATCTGCGCGTATATTCAACTGTATAGTAGCAGCCAAAATAATAAGGTTAGCGATCTCATCTCGTAGACCACAGAATGTCGAACAGGCCAAAGAAATGGGTTATGAAACTTAGTGCAATTTTTGATGACGGTGGCAAACATTGATAGTAAAAGAGGATATCCTTTACAGTGATTTGCAACCGAAACGGATCCTAAATGAAAGCAATCTTGTAAAGATGTTGCAGCACATAGGTATAGAAATTTATGCTGTGGTAGCCCTACCATTTGTTGGGAGAAGTGCCAAACGCCTGATGCTAACAGAGATCGATAATGGCAAAGTTAAATGATTATTGGAGGGCCAAGGAACCTATGTCCTGACCCAAATATCCGGAGGTAAGAAAAGTTTACATAAATACATATGTAAGGCAATTGAAGAACTGGGACCTGGATGGTTTTAAATTTAGATTTATAGGAGTTTTCGTCAATGAAAAACACAGTTCTTACCGCTGAGATGGTAGGATGATGCTTCTTAAATTTGGCTACCGATAAATAATGACCGAATCTAAGAATCCCTACGGGATATTAAACCTAATTTTTGATTGCAGTTTAGACACCATATACCGACCATTATAATGCGAAAAAATGCAATATGCTTAGAGTTTCGGGATTTCCCGAATGGCCCAGTTTGTGTCAACTAGATGTAGAATACAGATCCCCGACTAATATAGATCCTTATAACTACCTCGCAAGCCATTTCATGCTTGTTAGCGAGTAGTATTATCCGTTTTCTGTACATCGGAGCTTCCATGCTTATGATGTCGATTGACGTTTAGGACTCCCTTTTCTAAACATCGTACCTCTACAATTTCTAATGTTTGTTTTCCCGAACCACAGATTTCCGTTCGTTTGCAGACATCCTAAAGACCCATAATAAGATGATCAGTTCTATACGTCCTATTGGGTAAAGAATAAGAGATGTTCTGCTTCAGGCGAATTTCTATGCCGAAATGTCCGTAATGAATTATCCGTTAAATCCGTCGGAAAAAAACAGCAGGAAAATGATGCCCACTATTTGCCGAGAAATTGTAATATAATACTGACCTTAGATTAACTTCGATGTGTAAAAGCCAGTCTTCACAAAAAATTTATAATTAAATACTCCAAAACTAGATTATAAAATGTATAATAACGGATGTATGAATAGATAATGCCGAACAAATTAATTGAATCAGGGAATATCGGTTGAAGTATCACTCTTCGGGTCTCTGTTCAATTTGTGGCACTTGAAAAGTTAAAAAATAGATTTGATTAATTACTAATAAAAAGGTAGATCCTTAAAAACCTAATTGTAGAATGAAAAAAAAAATCATCTTGCTAATTTCTTTTCAGCGTATACTCGTATCCTGTAAGTATAATAAGCCAGAAAAAAGGACGAGGTTCGGAAATACCGTAAGCCCAATATCCTTTGGATAATTTAGAGGATACCGCACCCACTTTTGTGAGTTTATGGCAGACACTATTGCCACCCCAAATATGACAGCCTTCATGAAGGTTTTATTACACCCAATGTGTATATGCCCGCTCCAGTCTGTTCGCCAGTCCTCAAGATTCATTACCGTTATGGATGGCAAACCACCATTGGAGCCCAGAACCATCATAGTTCAAGACGTAGAATCGCAAATATATTTGCCAGAGAATTGAAACCATTCCCGAGCTTTTTATGGAAGACGGTATACTTTACTTTTAATAATGGTAAGAGACTTAATTTATTTATTGATAGAAGGAACTTATAATCAAGATTATACATATCTCCTTGTATGCAAAGAGGAGAAGATTGGATCTTGCAACACTATCAGGAAAAGGAACCATTTTTTTGGACAAATACAGAAGTATGGCAGGGAAGGAGATTTTTAATTCCCCAAATTCAAGGAAAAGTCATTCCCCGTAACTATCTAAAATTCAAATGCCGCCCTATTTACCGAATCACCCGGCAATTGTAGAAGAAGTACGCCAATCACTTGGAGCAAGTCCAGATACCATGAAAAAGTAGGTGAAAATTATGGATAAATTAAAAGAAAACGAATTTGCTTAAAAACACCATTGTTTTCTTTTTTTCGATCTGGTATGCGCTTGACAGGAACTAAAACAATTCTTATGATTGGCGGACTTCACTGACCCTTGATTATTGCATATTTTAGAGACGGTAATAAAAAAACTTCAAACCGGCCAGTGTAATAATGATCTGGTAGTGGCTTGGACCTGGTACCAGCTCACTGGACTTTGGCGCGGTATTCCCTGCCGAATATATGAAGGCCAGGAAACAAATTTAATGATTCAATGGCGCCAAGAATATGTAATTTCAACTAGGGATCGCTGCGATTTCACTGTAGGACCGCAATAGGTCTGTACGATCAAAAGGATCATAAGTAATTAACAATTTTGAACGGATAGCCTTATTCCCAGCCACTATATGGATTTGACAAGTGAGGTCGTAGGGGTGATGAAGCATTGCATGCCGAAGGAAAGCTTAAATGAGGTACTAGGATCGATTTATGTCGATGAACGCCCTTCGAAAAGAATTATACGATCTAAAAGCGACCCCTTTGAATTAACCAATTTGGGCAGAGGTAATCCTGAATATCAGAAAGTATGACAAAATTAACCGATCCTGTTGGATTAATTGGATGTGAAACGACGATAAAGGGCAATATTTGGGGGGAAAAAAAAAAAAAGGAAAGGCTGGTTTTTTTTGGGGAAAATTTTTTTTTTTTATTTTGTTTTGGGGGAATATGGGAAAGGAATGTGTAAATCCCGAGTATATGCCCTCAGGAAAAAAATATCCCAATTTGAGGGGTCATGTTATTGAAAAGAATTTCGCTCTATAACAGTCGATCAGATTTCGTAGGCACACCACTTTTTGATGTAAAATTCCAATCAACCAGTTATATAAAAATTGTAGCAACCGGTTTGAAAAGCTGATTAAACAACAATGGATTATGGGATATGGTGTTTAAATTAGGAAATAAAAATACCAAAATTTCAGGTTATTTTAAAACTTATTTATTTTCTCGAGAAGAAGCGTTGCGAACCTAGCTTCTAAATTTCCATATTCTGAAATAGTCGATTATTATGAACTTCCATCGTTATTAAAACTTCAAAAGATTAAATAGGAATAGTTGCAGTAAATTTATAAAAATACTTTTAAAAGGGATTACTATAATATATGTAACGAAGATTAGGTCCAAAGTAACCAAGACCAAGGCTTCCAAGAAAATTAGAGCTCTTTTTTGTGGTCGAAAACTGATTTAGCATTCGATTTTTATTTCTTCATAAATTTTAAGCTACATCAACATAATGGTTTGTTCAATTGAATGGGCAACTATAGGGAAGCCGGACTGCTTCCTATGATATTCCCGGAGATAAAATAAAATGCGTATTTTTCCAAAAAATTGGTATTTGTGTGGACGTACAGGCCGAACGGACTTAAATATAATATTTACCTTCCCTCTGTGAACAACACTAGTGGTATTTGCCGTATTGTTTCAACTACATACATGTACGATTACCACATAAAAAAAAGAGTTACTTTAAAGCTTTGAACAATCATGGGCTACAAAAAAAAATTTATTAAGTTGTGATGGAACGTCCAATTTTAGATCCGTTGGTGGATTTCAAATTCAATTAATAGGTGCTCCGAATCAGACGATTTTAGGGATTAAAAAATGCTATTCAGTTATATTCACAAGCAAAGGTACGGTCCCAACAGGATTTTTTTGCAGAATATTTATGTCGCAGCTGGAAAAGTTGGATTTAAACGGGTTCGAAAACAACTATTTAATTGCTTCTGGAATGCGTCTTCTTCCATTTGGGATGCAGGAATGTAGTATTGCAAATTGCCCATGGCCTTCTAGGGAGAAGAACTGATAAGCAGTTGGCTTTCACTTGGGGGCAAATTTGACCTTCTTTTAATTCTGGGCTAGAACTATAACGATGTAATGCGAGGGGAAAAAAAATTCAGCCATTGGACTAAGCCGATTATTCTGCCTAGGGATGAAAAGGTATTCTGTATTACCGGCACCCACAGTAAACATTATTCTTTTCGATGCCGGAGATTATAGATGTTTACTTACCTATATGCACGTCGAATTATTTGAGTATAGGGAAGCACACTATTTGTCATCTTCAGCGGAAGAAGAGGATGGAGCCCTCATTTAAAGATATTTTCGAGTGTAAAAAAGGGAATTGCGAACCAACAGAGGTCCTCGCTATTTTCCTTAGGGCAAAAGTAATACATAAAACCCTCAAGTAAGGGAAAACAGTATATTATTTATCGGGATTGTTATAGGGGCGGATTTGAGCCATTTGAAAGAAAAGAGGCGAAAACCGTGTACCTTCAGTAACTGGAATCCCAGAACAATGTACCAATTGGCGTTGAAAGTCGTTCCTTGCCTTTGGAGCGAATTGTTTGTTTGATCACAATATATAGGAAAAGGGCCTTATGGTTGGACAACGAAAAATTAGAACAACATGTTCAAATAATAATCATTTCTTGGACTTATAAGTAGGGCCCATAGTTTATGTAAGAGGAGTTCCATTGATTTATGCGTGGATTATAGTCAAGGCTATCTCAAGCAGTCTGCCACACCATTGAAATTAACCATGAATACCGCTGGCAACAGAGATGATTTCCAAAAACTAAGGAGCGAATTTCAGATCTCAATATCCGGGCAGGAACGTCTGTAATATGGAAGATTTACGATAGGGCCGTAGCGGAGGTGCCCAGTTATTGTAACTCCATCTTGATGAAGCGGTTATCAAGACTGCTGTAGCCCAAGAGAACCAATCTTTTCCGGGGCCTATTCTCCCACCGAAATCTATAAAGCTTGCGCTTAGGGACATCTGCTGTAAAGATTTATTCCTTGCCACGCACATGGAGTTCAATTTTAAGACATCTCTGCCCCAACTTAACATATAAACTTTACCAACGGTGGATTAATTGGAGAACGTCAAATATTTTTTTGAGGCTGAGCCTTTGGGTGGAATGGAAGTTTCCCTTTTTAACAAAGATTGACGAGAAAGAAAATTGAAGCGCCTTGGCCCAGCATTTTGCGAAGATAAAGCTGAAGTAAGGGTTTAAATTCAAATTGAATTATTTAACAACAGTCAATCCATTTTCATCAGAACGACCTTCAAATTACTAGCATTTATATCTTTGTGGTCTAGTATGTCGGGTGTAAAATCAATCCAAAAAGGACAATTGGCAAAGCGCTTTGAACGATACATTCAAAAAAGGGCATGTAAAAAAACTCCTTGTGGGGACCCGGCCAGGGATCGAAACAAGCATTACCAGCTCGACTTAATACTAAAACCGCAAACTATCTAACAGTCAACATGTGGCTAAGAGGAGAAACCTGGTATTATACCTTTCACAAAATGTGCGGATGGCTATTCTTCAAACGGAACAAAACCGGGAGTGTATCGCATTGTCCAAGGAACGAAAGATAAAAACAACCCTGAACCAGAGTAGGGCAAACTTGACCCAATAAAGGGATGGCGCATGTTAATAGAATTAAGTCCCAATAAAATCTTTCTGCTGCGGCCAAATCTATAGTTCTGCAGTATTGTGCCCTTTAATATCCATGATCAAAAGGGGTAATGCAAATATCCACAAGCACTACAACCATACGGGTAGTGCCCGCAGGCCAATCAGAAATCGGCAAGCACGCCCACTGCGTAAAATTTTCCCAAAACAGAAATTTTTTATATGCCAGTAGATTGGGGATAGATCAGATTTTGACCCTATCCAATAAATTCTGAGAAAAAAACTGGATAAAGCGCAAGTCGGGTTACAATTGATCCTGGGATGTCCCAGACATCTATTTTCCACCCAACGAAAAACATTGGCCTTTATTATCAATGAGCCGTCGAGTTCATGTTTCAGCAGAGGTGATCACAACACGGGAGTATATACAAAAAATGATTAAAAAAAGTACGCTCCCTAATGCACTACAAGTACCAAAAACCGCCTTGTGCTGATATTCACATAAGTGCCGATGGAAAATTTCGTACGCTTCCAATAGGGTCACAATTCTATAGCCTATTCTCAGTATCCAATAAGCGGATTTTAAAACTGCAAGAAAACGTACATGTTCAAGGGGATGCCTAGGAATTTACCTTATCGCCCGATGAAAATTTTATGGTGGCCAATCAAAAATCGAATAACAATGAACTGTTTTTAAAGTGATAAAAAGACGGGTCTCCTTAAATTTACTGGAAATGAGATATCTCTTTCAACAACCTGTATGTTTAAAGTCTAATAAAATTAAGCTGTCCTTATGACAATATCAAGCCAAAATCGCATGATTTAATAACGTTCGTTTATCGGAATAAAATATGTGGAAAGGTTGCGAATCAAAATATATATGGTATACCTTATTAGCTTCAAAAACCAAAAAAATTCATTTAAAATTACCTAAATTGAAAAAATGAAATTATTAAAAGGAATTAATCCAGGACGTATTGTGTCCTGCTTTTTGATAGTTTAATCTAAGGAAGAGAAAGTGGGACTGCCGATGCAAATGCCAAAAAGCCCAATATTGGATTATTACATGACCGATTTGGGTTATGGATATAGTGCCATGGCTACGAATCAGCACCCTAATATGCATGCTTTGGCCAAAATGTCCGGAGTACGGTTTTACCAACGGTATGCCTCTTCGCTACATGTACACCTAGTAGAATCGATAGTTAACGGGCAGTTATCCCTGCGCGCAACAAAGATCTAATAAATATTACCGGAACTCTCCTTTTGATAATTGATACGGCCTCAAAGACTGTGCCTAGAATGTTGCAAGAGGAAGTTATGCCACTGGTATTGTGGGTAAAATGGCATTTGGACTTGAGCGAAATGTGATTGAATGAATGGAAGAGTGTCACCTGGTCCCAATGAAGTTTGCGTTTTGATGTATCCTATATTCTTGCAGCAACCCAGGATAGGTGCCACACTGTATATTGCCGACCGGTCACGTAGATGGATTAGATCCCCATGACCCCATAGAAGTGAGCTATGACAATAATTTTGAAGCGTGAAGCCAACAGCTTTTGAAAAATTCCAGAATTAACTACCATGAAATGCATCATGTTCATAACAACAGTATGTTAACGGTTTGTACCGAGAATTGGATTATGAAAGGTGGGGAGGTGCCAAATGGCAGCGATGTTGATATGCCACCATTTTCTGGCCAAGGCCCAACAGTACGTTGGAAAGATCCAAAAAGAACCTTCTTCTTTATTATGCTTTACAAACAGCCAACCAATTACCCAGAACTCCCACCCGCGTTTGAAGGAAGAAATCAGGAATGGTCCAAGAGCGATGTTATTTTGAGGCTGGAATTGGATGATAGTGAGTTGTTATGAAAACCTTGAAGGAGAAGGGATTCCTTGAAAATACATTAATCGTCTTTTCAAGCGATAATGGCCTGTAGTCAACGATGTTATTACGGACACTTCCGTAGAATAAATTGGTACATACCCCTTCAGTATTTTACGAGGTGCAAATAACAGTTTATTACGATGCTGACCAGGTGCCAAATTTATCACTATTGAAAGGGTTACCATAACTCCTAGTAAATCTAAGCCTTGTATGCAGTTAGACTTGCTACCTCCATGCCGCCTTTGGTTGAAGTGATTAAAGATAGGAGAGGATAGTGAGAATCTTTGGATGAGTTTTTAGGCAAGTCCAATAAGAAGAGAGGAAACTGGTACTGAGAGGCCTCACTTCAAAACCGCCTTTAGAAAGGTAAATTGGGCAATGATTCCACCATATAAGGGGCGCAATTAACAAAATTGGTAAACATGAGTTGGGCAATGCAAAGATTACAAACTGTTCGACTGTAAAAATCCTAGCAAAAAGAGAATTGCTCTGTCCAAATTCTGAAAACTTAGGAAATTAATAGGAATTTGAAAAGATTTAGAGTTAGTAGGTTGAGTATCCAAAGACTTGGAAAACTCAAATAAGGTGTGCAAAAACACATGACTAGGAGGAAAGAATAGAAATTTGATAATACAAAGATCAGCATTTATCAATAGCTGCCAGATCTTCCGAGTATACGGTACAATTAAAAACCTTGCCACTCAAAATGAAAAGGGCTTATTTGCTCGGGAGATCTCAAACACTGGAAAGGCTATGTCTTGATATTATTTATAAAAGAAGCGTGAATTTACAATACCTAGAGTGAATAAAGCTCTTAGAATTGTAGCAGAGGAACCCGAGTAAGAAAGAGGTAGTGTTCTATTGTTTTTTCCCAATCTACCAGAATAAAGACAAGAAGCTATTTTAGAATACTAATTGAATGAAATATTTAAGTATAAAACTAAGTTTATTTTGTTGATGGGCTACTACTCCTTTTGGTTCAAAATGGAAATGGCCAAAACCTAATATGTTGATCCATTTATGCCGATGATATGGATATGGGATCTCAATTTGTCAGAATGAAAGATTCCAAAAATACCAAACTCCAATCGGATCAGTTGCCCTCTAAGTATGGCGCTTTTACTGATGCTTCACAGTTCTTCAGCATTTGTTCCCCAAAGTAGGTTATCACTGCTCACAGGAACATCATTGAGGAGACAATTCGTTATTGTGGGAGCCTTCGGAATACCTTTTTTGACAAAAGTGATGTGTACACTTCCAAGTATTAAAGAAAACGGTTTATAAAAAACGGCCTGTATTGGAAAATGGCATTTGGGGTTGAAACTGGGAATTTAAAAAAATCCTAGCGGGTCTAGGGGTAATGCAATTGGGGAAAAATACGGAATTCTACCAGCCAAAGATATAGAATTGGGTCAGCCTATTGGAGGGCCTTTGGATCGAGGATTGATTATTATTTTGGGGATGGGACCATATTTCCCACCCTATGCCTGGGCGTATATTATATGATTGATTGTTGGGCCGCCACGAAGCATGGAGTCCATAAGTAGGTTAATGATATTGAGGAAGGGGAATGGGAGTTTCGACGCAGCGACCCTAAATTAAAATCATTGGAACCCTACAAGGTGTGCCCGGACGCTGCACTGAAAAAACGGTTCAATGGGATAAACGAACAGGATCCTGGTAAACCCTTCTTTTTTTATATTTGCTACCATCTCCCCAGCTCCTATAATTCCAGAATGACGAAATTAAGGCAAAATCTTCGGCAGACCCTACGCGTGATTTATGTTTACAAAACAGACTGGGTAAGCGGTCAGTGTAAAAGGCCTTAAAGAGAATTGGGCTGAAGAGAATACCAATAGTTATTTTTCTTCCGATAACGGACCGAACACCTACCGCATTGCAAGGGCTGAAAAAAATACGACCATTTTAGTAATTGAAGAGTTTAGGGCGATTAAAACGCGAGTGTATGGGCCAAGTTGCCACCATGTGCCCTTTATTGTATAAGACTCGGCTCAGTTTCCGGCGATCTCCATTAAACGCCGCAAGGGTCCGTTCCCAAAGAAATCATATCCGCAAGTAGATATTATGCAACACTGCATCGATTTTACCAATACAAGCCTTACCTGAAAATTCTGCACCGGACAGTTTATAATTAACAATCCACTATGAAAAAGGTTAAAGATAATTGGCTCTCCTTACGAGAGCTACGCGTACTAATTACCAATGAGAAACTGGGACTTCGAAAGCGGAAAATGCTTTATATAAGGCCCTTCCGGAGAACCATTCCAGAAATGCCGATTAGTTTAAGAAACTTAGAAATATAAAAGATTTTTTGAAACAAGCAGGAATACTTTTCGATATGAACAAGGATGCCGAACAGCAAAAATAACCTTTAGCTTCCAATATGCCCAGGAAAGAAATATAAGGGAAGCAGGCATATTACAAACCTATTCAACAAACAGGGGTATTCCATTAAATCTCCTAGAAATTAAATAAGAAAATTACAGATAGCCTGGTCACTGTTTGTTTTTTGTTCGGTTTAAAATTATAAAGCTGAATATAAACGTTATAATGAAATTTTAGGCCACCATTTAATATCATCATTATGGATTGTTGTTTTTCAGGGACTTGTGGCTGATGAAAAGTGAAACACAGGAGAC
>Ga0163217_1108235_pt1 | contig 13595 bp, 23 predicted proteins | sample SynspAceP_FD_185933 | JGI IMG/M metagenome (GOLD analysis project Ga0163217, IMG submission 185933) | Saline lake microbial communities from Ace Lake in Antarctica - Synechococcus sp. Ace-P (PacBio error correction) | ecosystem: Environmental > Aquatic > Non-marine Saline and Alkaline > Saline ... | reverse complement strand
CCGGGCAAAGAATCAATCAACCAAACCTGGGCGCCATCGGCCTCACTGGGGCCGTTGCCAACCGGCCAGCTCTGGCCTTTTCTCTCCCCGTTGCAGGAACAGCTCGAAGTGTGTCGACCGGTAGGGGGGTCGGCCAAGCCGCAGTCGGAACTGGCCTGTTGAGGTGGCAGGCCCTTGGACCTCGCCGATCGCCACGTTCTCCTGCCCTTCCACCCGCCACCGGCTCACTGCGGCGGCCCCGGCTGGCGGCAGCTCAAGCGCCTGGGCGATGGATCTTGGTCAGGGCAATCTGCAGCTCCAGGGCATCGAGGAGCACCTGCGGGTGTGGCTGGCCAGCACGCCTGGCAGCCGCCAGTGCCGTAGCAGGAAGCAGCACAAAGCGCCCACCAGGCTGATCACGCCCCACAAACAGTGGTTTGCCGGCGGCTGGCGGGAAGTGGGCGGAGGCGGGCAAGCAGGGGTGTCGTCAACCACAACCCCATTGACGGCTGGCTGCAGGGCACCGTGGCCGGAAGCAGTGGCAGCAGGGACATCGCTGTGGGCTGCTGCTTCTGCTGCCAGGGCGTGGGCTACGAGGGCAGCTCACCACGGCGCAGGGATGGGCCTGCCCCAGGGCGGCTTGCAGCCTGGTGCTTCTACATTCCACCAATCGATCGCGACGGACGGCTGGGACCCTGGTTCGGCTTTGTAGCGCGCCACGAGCTGAATCTGTTCCGCCTGCTGGGGCCGTCAGTGGCCGTTGGCCCGCAGATGGCCCTGGCCCGCTCGGGGCCATTGCCACGAGGAGCGGTTCGGGCGATCGTTCAGGCCCGACCTGCGCCTGCTCTCCACAGCCCCGGCCGCTGGGCAAACGCACTGCTGAGCGCCTGTCCTGTTGAGGCTGCCGCAGCAAGCTGTCCGAGGCCTTCGGAGGCCGGCTCCCCGCAGCGCTGGAGGCACCAGACGCTCCTGGAGCAGCGCAGCAGCGCCAACGGCCCGGCCCAAGCCACCGCGACGACGTGCAGATGCCACCCTGGTCGGCCCTGGGTTTACGAGCCGCTGAAATCAACCGGGGCGCTGCGGCCGTGGGCAGCAGGGGCTGGAGCCAACAACTGGCAGCGCCTGGCTGAAGGAGAGTCTGGTCTGGTTGGCGCAGGCAGGGCGGCCGAGGGCCAGCCGGGGCGGTTAAGTTGTTTCTTTGCACCGGACAGGGCTTCGACGGCCGGCATGCCGCTTAATTACCACCAAAAAGCAGGAACTGATCAACGGCCATCAGACCCACGGCACGACCACCGGCTCGGTTGAGGTCCAAGGTGGGCGATGTTGAGCGCCCGGTCGTTCAGCTCCACCCGGCCACCTGCAGCAGAACAAGCGGGACGACTTCCTCCTTCCCGGTCAGGGCCTGCCTGAAGATTGATCGGGCGCCGCAAGCGGGCTGCTCTGGCTACCTCCGCGCCCAGAGCGAGGAGCGCTACAGCCAGTTTGATCGCCAGCTCGGCATCCGGGGCTGATCCCCGCCATGGCCGCCAAGGCGGCAAAGCCGCTGCCCCTTTAAGCCGCAGGGCCCTCCTTTGGGCAAGCCGGTTCTGGCAAGGCAGCTTTGCAAGGCAGAAGGCGATAAGCCGGCTTCGGGAGGCAAACGTGATCCCGAGGGCCGTGGCAATCGCATGGCCGTGCGCATCGCCATCGCCACCGGGGGTGCCCTCGGCTTTCTGGGCATGCCGTGTTCAGTGGCCAGCTACTGCTGGTGAGCCGCGGCATCTTCGAACATTCCGCCGTGCTCACCCTGGCCACATCCGGACGGCTGCTTCCTGCTCGGCCTGGTGGGGCTCAGCTACGGAGTGCTTTCGCCAGCTGGGGAGGACAAGCGCCTGGCAGCACCCTGGGCTTTGAGCAGATCGGCGTCAACATTCCGCGGCTGCCGCGCTCGATCCGGGCCATGAGGGCCAGGGCAGCGGCAGCAAAACACCTCCGGCGGGCTGAGGCCGGGCCAAAACAATCTAGCCTCAGTTCGATCATACAGCAGGCCGCTGCCATGAACGTTCTCTGGTTTCTGCTGGTGGGTGTGATCGCCGGCTGGCTGGCGAGGGCTTCTGGTGCGCGGCCGGTGGCTTTCGGCTGATCGGTTTGACCTGGTGATCGGCATCATCGGTTTTGCCCTTGGAATCGGTGGCCTTTCTTCAGCGGTCTGGGCCGTGCCGTCGGCGGTGGCCTGGGGCAGCCTGGTGGTGGCCACCCTGGGCGCGGTGATTCTGCTGGTGATCGTGCGCGTGCTTCAAAGCGCGCACTGAAGGGGGCCGCCCGTCAGCGTGAGTCGCCCTTTTTGGTGTAGTGATAGAGCGATAGCGACGTTGGTGGGTGCGAACCGCCACGCAATGGTCGTCCTTGGGCTGCTTCCAGTAGTGAAGGTGCTTGTCAGCCAGCTTGGTGCCGCCGCGGTAGCTGTAGCCCTTGGAGGTCAGGGTTCGCAGGGCCTGGCACCCGCGCCACCCACCAGCGAACTTGGTGTCAGCCTTCTGATCATGCATCCTCGAACGAACATTTGGATTCTGGACATTGTCGAGACGCACCGAAAAGCTGACGTGGCTTGGCCATCCTTCCAGCTTGACACCTCATGATCGGATTGGGCCTTGGTGCCGACATTAACGGATGCCGGAGTGGGTCCGCCACGTCAGGCCTGAACACCCGGACCGCGAAAATTGAAAGCGGTTGCCGTCATCGAGCGTGATGGACATCGGCAGCGACATTCCCAGACCTTTTGTTGTTTGAAAGACGCAGTAGTCCATTGAAGGCCTCAAGCCAGCGCTTTCATGAGCTTGCAGCGGCCTTGAGCCCTGACCAGGCAGCTCAGCATGGCTCCGGGCGAAAGGGGCGAAAGCTGCGGAGTTTTGACGAAAACGACAAACCATGAGGAAAGCGGCAATTGGGACAGAGAAGCGCTCTGCTCAGGCGATTCCATCCAGCCATCGATCGCGCCAACTTGACCTGGTGGTTGAAGTCAAAGCCAGATCGATTGGGTCTCTCGATTGCTGCCTATCAGCATTGAACTGACAGCATGAGTTTTGCAACACCATTGGACTCCAAGCAAGGGTCCACGCTCGGTGTTGATGATGATTCATCATTGAGTGGGGACCTTCGCTTGGAGAAAAAAAAGGGCTTGATTCATACTACAATGCACTGGCGTAAGCAGACAGATACCGACCAAAAAGCTAGATACCCATTCACGATACAGAAGATCTTAAGGATAATACAGGTCAATGGTGATCTACTGAGAGATTTTTTGGACAAGCTGAAGAGCGCACGTCCCTGATAATATGGACCCACTTACTGTAGCTGGTCACAAAGTAAACACGTTCCGGTTCTTCGGGCAGATTGTTCGAAGCTACGCCCGTTGAGTTGAAATCAACCGATCCAACCTAGACAGGACACCATGAGCAACACGTCTCAAGCCGCCCATCAGCAACCCAAAGCTGACGGCAAAGCCAAAGTGGATTGAGGCAACTCAAGCAAGCCATCCTCGCCAAAAAAGGGCAGGCCACAAATTGAAGGCTGGTCTCACCAGATCGAGACACTCAAACAAACACTGCAAAGCATCTCCGTCGGAAGTCCGCACGAAACGAGAAGCGAGTGCGGAGCTAAACCGAGGCCGAGGATCAAGCCCATTCGCAGGCACGAGAGGGGCTGAAAGCTTTACCCAGCAAAACTGGGGAAGGTACTGCTAATACGGACAGATCACCTTCTTCCAAGACTTAGCCACACGATTTCACAATTTTTGGCGGAAAAAGACAACTTAAGACACAAAACCAACTCAGCCCTTGGCCAATCAGAAAGATACTCCTAAATGCATCGTTGGATCACGATAATTATTGCTTGCAGCCCTACTCCCTCCATCAACCGCACAACATGATTTCCAACACTTGCATGGGCTCCAGCAGTAATCTTCCCGCCAGGAGTCAAGCTTCCTCAAATGAGCGCTACAGATATTCCAGCAAGTTGTTTGGAGTTTCTCCGCCGTCTATAGCCAGCCTGTGCTTCACCCAAAACACCTGCTGGCCTGGTGAAGCCATGATGCCATCGTTTCAAAAGCCTCTGGCTTGCTGATCACCAGCAATTCCTGGATTTGCGAACAGAGGAACACAACGCTGACGTGTTCCTTGAGCGTTCGATACCGCTTGGGTTGACATCGCCCTTGACTGGCCTGGCAACCCATTCCTGGGATCTGCCAGTGCTTCGAAGCCACGCATGAAATCCTCAGACGAAATTCCACCACTTGGCCCAAGAGCAACGTTGACCAACAGCACCCCAGAGGAAGCGGGGAAATTCTTTTCATCTCAGATCCTTTGATGATTCATCGTTCGCTCTCTCACCAGCCAGGAGTGGTCATCACGGGTTAGGATGGATCTGTTGATTTTGTGCCTCGGTGGAGGACGGGCACCATGGGGAACACATGCTCAGTCATCAAGACAATTTCTCAAAGCTCTGATGAGTGCTTTGTTTGACAAACCTTGAGTTGCTGGGGAATGCGGGTTCGGTCCCGGGCAACTGATGCCATGGCCGATCCTGACGGGGCTCACGGATGCGTTGCTTGCGGCAAGCAACAAAATAGGCAACGTTCTCCTCCCTGGCCCTGTTTTGTGGTGCCCCCGATCGGAGTTCATGGGTCTGACGTTCCTGTCTCAGCGGTGCCGTGTCCAGTTTCAGGGCTGAAACCGTGAATTGCATAAGCACCGCGAACTCATCAATCAATTCAGAACCTGGGAGATTTTCAGCTGTTGTCCCTTTTCAAGGGTTCTCAGCAGCATTTTCCGTGGCCAGCGGCCGTTCTTCTGGCTACCTATGAGGTTGGCCCTTTGCAACTGTGGATTGCCCATTGACAACGGACAGGACGCGTCCACTCAGGAACTGATTCTGTCGGTTGATCGTCTTGATCATCTCAACTGGTTGTTCAAGCTTCCTTGCCATGGCCTTGAGCAGCCATCCCGCCAACCTTCCCTTTGCAGCACGATTCATGTTCTAAGATTTAAATGCCACAGCCAAAAGATGGCCGAAGGCCGGCTTTGAAGCAGCCCACGGTGATCTGACCGTGATACGGGTGAAAAGATCAAGGACAGGCCAAGCAGGTCCAGGCTCCGCCATGCAGGCGGGATCCGATCTCAAGCAAGGACTCAAGTCTTGCCGTCGGCAAACTCGGTGAGCCACATTTCAGACGCTGCAGACAAGATGTGATGACCTGAGCATTGGAAGGCTGACCCCTCTTTAACGGAGTGGACTTTCAGCTTCAACAGGAAACCGACTTCGCTCCAGAGACCTTCCAAACTGGAGTGGCCATTTAACCAACAAGGGCACTCCTGTCTCTCCAAGTCTTGGGCTCTTTTTGACTCAAGACTTGGGGACCAATCGAAGATTAGGGTAACATAACTACCGATTCAGCTCCGGGGGCTGGGCCATATGCAAAGGCGCTGTGACCATGGAAGGAAGAAGCACCGCCCGTTCCAAAGCCTTGATGCGTCTTAGCCCCATTCACTTCTGTCGCTGCTTAATCAAGCAGGTTGGAAGCGCCAAAGAGACCTTAACCATGGCAAAGCTATCTGAGGCGAGCAGGGCGAATCGCAAAGTCGGCCTTTGATCCAAATTTACCGGCTTTGACCACGTCCAGGCTTAATCCAGCGGACCGGGACGATCGGATCCCGCCTCCGTTCAGACCAGCTGCAGCGGTGTGCGCAACCGGGCGGGAAGGCACGGCGTGAGGGTATGGAGGGGCGCTTTCGCCCATCGCGCACGCAGAACTGGTGGCCGAGGCGCACATAGCCGGGCCTGCTCCTGGTCATGCACCAGCGCCAACCCACCGGGGATGCGCAGGCCGGCGTCGTCTGGCCGAGCGGTGCTGCACCAGCACTGCGCAGTTGGGATTGCTGCCACGCTGATGTCGGGCGGCCTGGCTCGGCATCGAGGTCCACCATCAGCAACTGCAGCTCGTCGATGTTTTTTTTTAGGACGCGGCAATCGTCAACGATTTCAGCTGCGACCCGGCGTCGCGGCGGTCAACAGAGGCCCAGAGCAGCGGGCCGGGCATCCACCATCAGGTGGTCAGCCAGGGGCATAGGTTTTCGGGAACACCACCGCTTCGGCGCTGCCGCTGAGATCTTCGAGCTGGAGCACGGCCATTCCGATCGCCCTTGCGCGTGGGTCAGGGGCCGCAGTTCAGCCACCATCCGCCAACCACACTCACGCGGGCTTTCGGCCTGCTCCTCAGGCTGGCCAGGCCGATTCGGGGTGAGCAGCCGCATCGGCCCGAGAGCTGCTTGAGCGGGAGGTCGGAGAGTAGGAAGCCCACCAGCTCCTTCTCAGTTTCAGCTTCTCGTTTGGGGGGGTAATTCGGCACAGGAGCGGCCTTCGCGCCGTGGCCAGATCGCCACCAGCCGGAGTGACGTTGCTGAAGGAGTTCTGAATCCGGGCAGGATCGCCAGCCGCACCGGCGAGAGATCGAAGAGGTTGCCCTGGCCGCTGGCCCGGTTCTCTTTCGCCGCGGGAGGTGGCCCAATCGAGAGCACCAATCCAGATCGCCTCAACTGGGCGCGGTTGCACCAGCCTCAAGGGCATCGACGACCCCGCAGTGAATCAGCGATTCCAGCGCCGGCGTTGAGCAGCTGGCCGGGGATGCAGTCGCAGAGTTCGGCCAGGCTCACGAACGGTCCGCCGCTGATGCGGAGCTTCCAGCAGCTGGCGGATCGCACCACGCCGAGGTTGCGCACCGCCGAGAGGCCAAACCAGGATGCGCTCCACCGGTGGGGTGAAGTCGATTGCCGGCAGGCATTGAGGTCGGCGCATCACCTCGATGCCCATCGCCTTGACAGTTGGCGATATAACGCTGCACCTTGTCGTTGCTGCCGGCATTGGACGTGAGCAGTCGCCGCCATGTAGGCGACCGGGAAGTGCGCCTTGAGGTTAGCCGTTTTGCGTACGGTAACGCGCGTAGGCGGTGGAATGGCTCTTGTGAAAGCAGTATTCAAGCGAACAAACACCATCTGCTCAAACAAGGCATTCAGCCACCGTGCCATTCACCCTCGGGAGGTGGCCACCCTCACGAAAACTGATGCGTGTTTCTGCATCTCGGCCACTTTCTTTTGCCCATCGCCCGGCGCAGCAGGGTTCGGGCTTCACCGAGTGAATAACCAGCCAGATCCTGGCGATCCGCATGAATCTGCTCCTGATACACACCATGATCCCGTAGGTTTCTTCAGGAATCGGGCTCCAGGCGCCGGACAGGCGAACTCAATTCGCTTCACGCCGTGCTTGCGGTTGATGAACTTGGGGTATCAGGCCGGCATCGAGCGGCCCGCCGATACAACGCCAGGATCGAAGAGTGGTCTTGAGGGAGAGGGGCTTGAGATCGCGCACGATCTGGCGCATGCCGCTCGATTCCGAGCTGGAAGATACCTTCGAGATCGCGCGGCGAGCAAGGCGAAGGTTGGGCGTTCGTCAAAGCCGGAAGGGCATCAGCGACGATCCTTTCGCCAGTGTTTTTGCTCAACGGATCATGGTTTTCCGATCATGGGAGGTTGCGCAGACCGAGGAAGTCCATCTTCAGCAGCCCCATCGCCTCCACGTCTTCCATGAAGTATTGGGTGATTACCTGCCGTCGTTGTTGCGCTGCAGCGGCACCAGTTCATCGAGCGGTTCCGCGGCAATCAACCACCCGCGGCAATGAACACCAAAGGTTTTGTTGGGCCCTCGATCCGGCGGGCCATATCCACCCCAGCGCTGCACACCAGGATCTTTCTCATACTTCTCCCTGAATTCCGGCGCCGGCTGAATCGGGGCCGATTTCAATCTCGGCGAGCTTGGCGGGCTTTGCCGCGCACCAAGGAATCACTTGGGCGAGGCGGTCGCATCGCCATAGGAATTGTCGAGCACCCGGGCCAACATCCTGAGCACCCCGCCTTCGAGGTCATGCGGTTGAAGGTGATGATCTGGGCCACCTTGTCGGCGCCATAGCGCTCCGTTCAACATACTCGATCACTCGGCGGCGCCTCGATGCAGAAGTCGGTGTCGAATGTTCAGGCATCATCGACTGGCGCTCCGGGTGAGAAAGCGCTCGAACAGCAGGCCGTGCTCCAACCGGATCCAGCGCCGTTGATCCCCCAGGCGGTAAAGCCACCAGGGGGAGCCGGCCGCCGAGCCCACGCCCGGGCCCCACCGGGATGCCTTGCTCGGCGGGCATAGCGGATGTAATCCCAGGACCACCAGGAAGTAGGTGGGGAAGCCCATCTGCTCCATCACTGCAGCTCAAAGGCCAGCCGCTCGCCATTACAGAGCTGAACGGGTCTGAACTGCAAGCCCTGACGCTGGCGCCAGGGCCCTGCTCGTCACTCGCGCAGATAGCTCACGCGCCCGTATGCCAGCCGGGATCGGGAAGCGGGGCATCTGCTGACGCCCGAGGATGTCGTAGGCCTCCCACTTTGTCTTGCCACCACAACGGTGTTGAGCGATCGCCCGGGCCACCACCGCAGGCTCGAGATTGTCGGCGAACAGCCGCCCATCTCCTCCTCACTCTGATGTATTCGGTGCCCGGTATAGCGCAGGCGTTGGACGTCGCTCACCAACTTTGGCCGCGTGAGCACGCAGAGGAGGGCGTCGTGGGCCTTCCACGTCGTGGCGGGTGAGGTAGTGGGCGTCATTGGTGCGATCAGCTCGATGCCCAGCTCCGGCAGCGATGCGGCACGAATCTCGGCGTTTGACGGATCCGGTTCTTCCGGGGAAGCCATGGTCCGTGGATCTCCAGGTAGAAGTCGTCGCCGAAGAGCCTCCTGTAGAAGCGCGGCACATTCGCGGGCCACATCACGGGCGACCCTTGAGAATCGCCTTGGGAATTCTCACCGCCCAGGCGGCGGTGGCACGAATCAGTCCCTCGCTGTACTGGAGCGCAGCAACTGCTTGTAAACGAATGCAGGCGCGCGAAAAAAATGCCCCGGCCGCGCATGCCGCGCAGGTGGCTGAGGGCTGGTTGAGCTTGACAAGATTGCGATAGCGGTGGCGTCTTGCCAGGCACCACCAGGTGGTAACGGCGTTCCTTCTTCGGCTGCGGATTCATCGATCGGAAGCCGTTGATCACATACATTTCTCGTTGCCGATGATCGGCTTGATGCCCGCCATATGCGTGCAGAAGCTTCAGCAGCTCGATCGCCCCATACATCACACCGTGATGGTTTGAGCGCCAGCGCCGGCATACCCAGCTCCAAAGCCCGCTCGACCATCTGCGGCAAACTGGCTGGCCCCGTCCAGCGGCTGTAGTCGCTGTGGTTATGGAGGGACGAAAGCCAAGGGCGTTGGGGGCGACAGAAGCGGTTTCTGACCAGCTGGACAAACCCTCTGAACTTTTAGGGAAAACCACAGATCAAGGGCTATTTCTCACCAAAAAAACCCATAGAGACACCACAATAGCGTGCCACCGGACAGCTCGCAATCCCTGCTTGCTCGGGCCGGGATTCAGGCCCATTGCTTGGCTGAACCTGTCATTCCAACCAGATTGGAATCTGAAGCCATGCCCTTAGATCGGTTAAGGTTTTCGCGGTTTAGTCCATCTTCCAACCCATGCGTCAGATCCGTGGAGGGGCAGGTTTCAAGGCAGCCAGGGATTTTCTAGCAAACCAAGTCATCCAACCAGCAGCAAACTGCGGGACATCAAGAACGGCTTCCTGCAATCGATTACAAGGCAAGAAAGCATTCTAATACAGCAGGCCTTTCAAACTTCATCAGGCCGGAAAGCTTCAAGAGCGGAGAAAAATATCGATTCTTTAACAATTTCACAAACAAGAACATTCCTGTGTATGTCAAACCTGTCGTCAATCTATGAAGGACCAAGCGCACGATGGAAGCCATTAAAATAGCTAATTTAGCAATCACTCTCAATCCATCCGACACGATTGGCGTCAGCAATCTAGGGGCAAGGCCTTGGCCAAGCACTGGAAAATCTGAAGACGCCCATCCTTGTCTACAGGAAAAGCACTGGCGATTTCGACATGAATTACCGATGGGCATTGCAATCTTGGCAATGCCCTCACTCAGATCGGCGATTACGAAAATGGGAACCTTGCCTTCAACGAAGCGCTTCTCCATTCAGGCCCAATTATCCCGACGCCTCATTAACCAATTAGGCGTTGCCCTCAAGGATTTGGGCGAGCTCATGCAGCCATGGAAAACCTGAATCGTGCAATTGAACAGGATTCAGGACATGTCGAAGCACGCTTACTGCCGCTGTTTGGATCATGCTTCTTGCCCCAGCAGAATTTTTCAGAGCATGGAGCACTTCGGTACAGATGGAAATCAGAAACGGTTAGCAATCTCCACCCCATCACCCTCAATGGCACCCAAGAGAATAAGGGAAAAAAAGGGTCATCGTAATAGCAGAAACTAGGGAGTTGGCGACCAAATCAATTTTGGGGCACCATTGATTCCGGACCTGAAAAGAGTTCACGAAGACATCATTGTCCTAGTTGCACCCAAGGCTTTTGCCACTGATGCAAAGCGCTCCTTACCGCAGGTCAAATTTCAACATTCCCATCTCAGTACCAAACCAGCACAAAGAATGAATGCCTTTCATCGCCATGGGCAGCCTAGGCAGACATTTCCGTCAAATCCGCTCAGTGAATTTCCAGCCTCGCCAGGCAGGTATTTTGTGGGCAGATTCAAGCCTGAAGATGCAGGTATCCAAAAAGATTCGCACTGGAGAGCCCAACTGCGTCTGTGGGATTTCCTGGCGCAGTACACAACCCAATGCTGGGGGCTTCTAAGTCGAGTCCCTCCAATTGGGATTGGCTAGGCGCCTTGGCCTAGTCTAACGTCAAGTTTGATCTTCGCTTCAATACGGAGAGACCCAAAGCGAAATTTCCCAGTTACAACAACAAACAGGCCATCGAGGTCAAATGCCTCAATGAAATTTGGACAACTTCAAAAAATCTTGATGACTTGGCCGCACTAATCGAGCTTGTGACATCGTGATTTTCCGTAGAGCAATACCACAGTGCATCTGGCCTGCGGCCCTTGGAAAGCCACGTGGGTCCTACTCCAACATTGTCCCCTTGCCACGTTGGGGATCAAGGGAAGCCAGTCACCCTGGTATCCATCAGCCCGTCCTCTTTCGTCAGCGGAGAAGCGTTGGCAACTGGCAGTCTGTGCTCGATCAAGTGAGCCGACGCTCTGGGATTCCTAATCAGTGGTTTAGCAATCAGCGAATGCAGCCAAATCATTCTGATTTCCTTCAAGGCCACCAGTGCCGCCTTTCGGGCCGGCTGTCCATCACCGCGCGCCTGACTTCGTCGTGGTGGGCCAACCTGCAGCAGCGCGCGTTCTTCGAGCACGCCAGTGATCAAGTTTGAGGCCCGATCGGCAGGCCGCGGAATCAAAACCGCAGGGCAGGCTGATCGCGGTAGGCCGGCCATGTTCGCCGGAATCGTCAGCAGGTCGCGAGATACATGGCCAAGGGGATCGGCGTGGGCGCCGAAGCGGAAGGCCGTGGTGGGCGCCGTTCGGGACTGAGCAGCACATCAACACCCTCAAAGGCCCGGTCGAAATCGCGGCGGAATCAAGGTGCGCAACCTGCTGCGCTTTCTTGTAGTAGGCATTCCATGTAGCCGGCGACAGGGCATAGGTGGACCGATCAGGATGGACGTTGCACCTCCTCGCCAAACCCTTCGGTGCGGCTGCGGGCCGTCATCTCAGCCAAGCGGCCGCCTGCTCGGAGCCGGTAGCCGTAATTTGACGCCGTCGTGAGCGGGCCAGTTGCGGAAGCCTCCGACGGGGCGATTCACGTAGTAGGTAGCATGCCGTCGTTGAAGCGCGGGCAGCTCACATCCCCAGCTCGCGCCCAGGGCCTGCAACTCGTCGGCGGCGGCCATCACGGCGGCGGCAACCTCTGGAAGCCAGGCCGTCCTGCTCGAAGCATTCTTGATCAGGCCCACCCGCAGACCAGCACCGGTTGCTGCAGGCGCTGTGTAATCGGGAAAAACAGCACATCCAGGCAGGTGCCATCACGGGGATCGGCGCGGCGGATCAACCTGGAGCAGGTTGCCGCATCGGCGACGCTGAGTGCTGAAGGGCCCAACCTGATCGAGCGAAACTGGCGAAGGGGCCACCGCAACCCCACGGCTTCACCCGGCGTAGGTGGGCTGAGCCGACCACGCCGCAGAAGGAGGCGGCTGGGCGGATCGAGGCCGCCGGTATCGGAGCCCCAGGGCTGCCATCCGCTCACGGCGGCCACGCCGCCGGCACTGCCGGCCTGAAAACTGCCGCCTGGCACCCGCCCTCGGGTCCCAGGATGCGGCTTGGGGCCAAGCGGAGGTCTCCGTCGAGCTTGCCTCATTGGCGAACATCGTCGAGGTTGCGTATTTACCCAAAACAGCCACCGCGCCGGCTTGCAGAGCGTCGGTGACGGTGGATTCGTAGGCGGAACAAGTTCGCCAGCATGCGGCTGGAGCAGGTAGGTCTGTGCGAATCCCCTTGGTTGCAGAGGTTGTCCTTGATCGCCAGTGGGCACCCCGGCCAGGGGAGGCAAGGGCTCACCGGCGGCCAGGCCGGCATCGATTTGCGGTCGGCATCAGCCCGGGCCCGCTCGGCGGTGACCTCCAGAAAGGCGTGGGACGGTGGGGGTCTAAGGCCGTGATTCGGGCGAGATGGTGGTCGGGTGAGCTTCGCGGGCGACAGCTCCTTGCTCTGCAGTTTGCTGCCGCCATTCAGCGATCCCCCATGGCGTCCGTGTCGCGGCGATGGGGCGGACGCTTATCAGGCCGGGGTTTGAGCCTCTTCGGTGAGCGGCTCACCCCGGCGCACCCGCAGGCAGGGTCAGTGGCTCAATGAAGCCCGCCTTCCGAACGCCAGATCAGCCAGGAAGGCCGGCAGTTTGGGCCTCCAGGGTGGCCGCGGCGCACAAAACGCGCCAAACCAATAGATGGGACATCAGGTGGCCTTTGGTTTTCCCCGGGGGGGAAAAAAAAAAAACCCCCCCCCTTTTTTTTTTTTTTTTTTTTTTTTTCGACCCACCAGGCAGGGGCCCAGGCCAATTGGCAAGGTCGCCGCAGCAAACCTGAAAGCCAGGAGGGGGATTTTCATCTTGGCCCGTTCGTGTCGGGCCATTCTTGCCGATTCGCCCCACGGGGCCTGATGCCGTTGCGCTGACCTCACAAGGCTGATGTCTTCCTTAAACGACGACGGGGCACCCCTCGGCCCCGCCTTTCCAGTCTGCTTCGCCAGGATTGTGTCCCCCGCTCGAGGGTTTGGACCCCCCGGCCTCGAGGGTGTTTTCGCGCTCAGCTACCTTCCCTCGGGAACCAAACGTGGCCCGTTGGAGGGTTTGTGGCTTGGTCGTGCCGGATCCCCGCTCGACAAAAAACGATCGGGGAAAACCAAGGCCCGGGAGGCTGGTTCTCGGGTGGGTTTTGTCTGAAAAAGGGCGGGGAATTTTTCCTTTTTGGGTCGGGGAAGGGGATTTCGGGGGGGTTTTAAAGGCGAAAAAGGTTTTTCGGGGTTCTTTTTTTCCTTTGGGGAAAAGGGGGGGGGGGGCCTGGAGGGGGCTTTTCGGGGTTTTTCAGCTTCGACTTTTCTGCTTCGCATCTCTCTCTTTT
>Ga0163217_1021631_pt1 | contig 13595 bp, 6 predicted proteins | sample SynspAceP_FD_185933 | JGI IMG/M metagenome (GOLD analysis project Ga0163217, IMG submission 185933) | Saline lake microbial communities from Ace Lake in Antarctica - Synechococcus sp. Ace-P (PacBio error correction) | ecosystem: Environmental > Aquatic > Non-marine Saline and Alkaline > Saline ... | reverse complement strand
TTGCACCGTCAGGTCAACTACCGGCGAAACAATGTTTTAAACTTCTGCTCCACCACATCATCCGCACCTTTTTACAGTTGCTTTGGCCGAGGGCGAAAAGCCCTTCTTTTTGGGCTGGTTTCCAACGCATTCGATCCGCCAACACTAATCCCTCGTCGGGTAGTTTTCCCAGGAATATCGGGAAAACATGCATTGTCGCGACCGACAACCAAAGCGGATCAGCCCGTTTTTGGGCTGCGCCTCGCCAGAGGCGATACAACTTTCGTTCGGGGACCGTCTTCCAGGTACTTTAAGAACGCCACACGTGTCTGTCATATCGTTCCCCAAAGCCCCTGCGGATCAGGCCTCGGGCCTCCTCGTCCGTGTCGATATCCAAGGTCTTCTTCAACCCTCATCGGTCTCAAGCTCAGCGGGATCACCCAAGCCCGAGCCAAGACGCGCGCCGTCTGATCAACTTTTGCGCATCTTCCAGCGAAAAGTCGAAAGGTTCAGTGTCCGTCACCTTTGGTGCGTTCGCCATTCACGGTCGGTCAGCGCCAGCCAGTTCCCAATCGCGCAAGTCGCGACAATCTTTCGAAGCGTTTTGACGTCGTCCTTTGGCCAAGCGCCTCAATCATTGGGGTCAGGGCCGTCAATTCCAATAAAGCGTGTCGTCCACGCCCAGGCACGGGCCGCTTCAATTGCGCCGCTTTTTGTGCGCTTCGATCACGTCCGGGCACGGCCTGCAGGTTTTCGCTGCGCCTTGTCTTCGTCAACCGCGATCGATGACCAGCAGCTCGCCTACTTCGGACATTATCGGACCTTCTTCAGGTTGTCCTGAACCCTCGGAAACAGAAGTGGGCAAAGAATTCGGTCTAGATCCAGATTGTCCATGAACGCTTTGGTGCGGCAGTTCGAACTCGGCCTGGACGCGCGCTCTCTTGCTCTTCGGTTCAAATGTCGATTGTTTCACCCGTCAGTTGGCGACGCGAGACGCACGTTTTGACACGACGGCAATCGCCAGCGACAGTTGCTCTTCTGGTACAACAACTCGATTTTTACGAGCTTCTATCCGTCCAGAACAACCTGGAGACTTTCAGCAGGCTGAGCGCGTTGACCAAGAAACGTTGGCTGGTCCTCGTTCCACGCGAATAATTGTCGGATTCTTTTCGGCCCTGAAGCTCTGTTCACAAACAGCGCTTGAAACCACGCTTGCCGCGTCATTTTACCAACGCAGGCACCAACCGGATCGATTGAGTTATCATCAAGCTGATCCCGGCAAATCTTGGCACGCGACCGGGAATCACGCGGCAACAGCCTTAATCTCGATGATTGCCGTCATAGATTTCCGGGCACTTCATCTTGAAACAAGTTCGGCCACTGAATTCGGGCGCGGTTTTACGGCTCAGGAAGATTTGCGGGCCACGCTGTTCGCGGCGCACGTCTTTGATGTAGACGCGGGATACGGTCGTTCGGACGGTAGCTTTCGCGGCCGATCTTTTGTTACGACGCAGGATCGGCTTCGCCCAGCCACCCACATCGACGATGGGACGTTGCCGTTATTTCCTCGCGCTTGACCAAACCGTTGATTGATCCGTGCCGGCGCGAGGTCTTTGAATTCTTTCGGACTGCGGTCACCGCCTCTGCTTCGCGGACTTTTGCAAGATCACCTGCTTGGCGGGATTGCGCCGCGATGCGGCCCCATCTAAACCGGCGAGGAACTTCTTCGCTGAATGTCACTGACCGACTTCGGGCGGTTGGCCATATACTGCTTGGCCTGCTCAACCGTAGAATTTCTGCCTGATAGTTCTCAATCGTGGGCGTTCGGCCACAACCGTACGGGACACGGGTAAAGGTCGCGCGCCTGTTCTTGCGGCGATCGCGGACGCGAAATGTCCATCTTCAGCGCCGTTTACGCGACTTGCCGGCCCGAACGGCGAGCGAATTCTTCCATCGCTTCAACCACCAGATTGGGATCGATCATCTTTTTCGCGGGCCGAACCAGCTCCGGCGGTTTGCAGCAGTTCAGGCTGCGTTGGCGATGTATGGCCATTTTAGGTCGTCTCCCTCGGTGCGACCCTTCCGGTCTCGATGTCATCGAATTTGGTTTCGGTCAATCGCACCGGACGCTTTTACGCTGGCGCAGCATTTTCTTTGATCAGGTCGTCGGTCAGGACCAGTTTCGCGTCGGTCAGCAGTCGAACTTCAGGCCAATGGTGCCCCTTTCAAACGTTGATCAGGCACCTCGTTCGCCCTCAATGCCCGCCAGTTCGCCTTAAAGCGGCCGGCGCCCATCGAATCAGGTCGGCGGTTTCGATCTTGGCCTCATAGCCCTCGACATCTCGTAAACCCTTTGAGGCGCTTCAGTTCGGCGGGCGGTCGATCGCCTGGGCCTGGAAACCATCAAGAGTATACTCTTCGATTGATCGGGTCCTCGACGTCGAGAACGCCTGACAGATGGCTGTCCAAAGGCCAGCTCGTGTCCACTTTCGATGCCGCACGTCAGGGGCGGTCCGCCATAAGCTGCAGGTGGTTCGTTTGCCTGACATCAGGCGCACGCGCACCAGTTCAAACCCCAGACTCCTCGATCACCGGTGTGGATGATCTCCGGCCATGCGGCGATCAATGCTGCTTTTGCAATTCAGGTCGTTGTTTCATATTCTCACCTTCATCCTGCAGTTTTAGCAGGCACAAAAAAAACGGGCCGTGCGCGCGGCCCGTGTCAAGATCGGTGGAGCCTCAGCGTGTGGACCCCGGTGCGCCGCTGTTATGGAAGCCATATTTACGCCCGTATTATGTGAAAACTGCAGCCTGTGTGCCTTGCCCCGCCGTAGGCCAGCACCAACGTTCGGCCGCACGCAGGTATTCCAGTGGTCAGATGTGGCCGGTACGCAGGGGATGGCGATGCTTGCGCGACACCGCGTGCGTCACCCCCCCCCCCGTACCCAGGGCATGGGGCAACAGGGCAATATATCAACGGATTGGAAGGGCTTCGCCACTCGTTCAGGTCGGCAGCTACGACCAGATATTCGGCCAGGTGGGTTGCTTGTGCACGGGACCTTGCTGCGCGGGGTATGGAAACCAGTTCCACCCGTATCGAACCATCCGGCGCTGCGCTTTGTAGGATCCGTCACATCGGCCAAACCTGCGTTGACCCGGCGTAAAAACGACGCAGACGGTACAGGCATGGTCCGACTTGCCATACGTCCATTCGCACTGGGGCCGAGGCGAATGGACATGTTGCGGGATCCGCCAGCGTTACAAGGGCAAATCCATCGCAGGCTAGTCATTGTGTTGCGCCCTGATGGTTTCGTCGCCTCTTACCACCAACCATCCAACGCCAGCGAGGCTGCAAGTTATCGCGCCGCGGTCAGCGGTTTGCTGGTCGTGACAACAACACATCCTTGCGCAGATCGAAACCAGCCAGACCACGCCAGTCTTCGCTGCCCTGCCACGGCGGTTGCCAGCTCTCCGCCGCAATGTCCCGGTCTGCCGCAACCTCGGTCAGCGTATCAAAGATTAGCGCCCTGCGCGCGCTGCAATGAAACAAAAACCGTTAACCTTCGCGCCATCCTGGTCACTGCGCAAGGGCCACCTTGACAGCGCAGACGAAAACCGCCCGCCGGCACCCTTTGGCATGATGCTGCGACACCCCCCCGTTGCCCGCCAACCGCCGCAGCCGCGGCACCGTGAAAACCAAGCACGGCGATCCAGTACAGAACGTGTTCATTCTGCAAGCAATTCCTTAATCCATTCGTCCCGCACCAGTTCGCACTGATTCCAGGCCTCGGGACCAAGGCGTTGGCCCGCGTTTCGCACCATCTTAAGTTTCTGCATTCGGCCAAAAGCTGGGGCCCAGATTATACGCGCTGAAAGGGGGAGTCATTATCGTAGCGACCTTTGGACGATAACACCTGGAATGGTGCAATGCGGCCGACATTCGCAAAGGATCTGGGCGTCAAAACTCAAGAAATCCAGCGTTGTAAAATAGTGATCTCAAGCGTAGAGCAAGGCGCGAGAGTATTCCGGGCCCTTCATGCGATCCACCGCTGACGAATGAATAGACCGCCATTGCATTTCCCATGCCGCCCTGCTTTACCATATTTCACTTCGGTTAGGCCCGAATCACCGAAAAATATCGTTTATGATAGGCGCAATCAGATTTCCCCTTGCTCGTCATCGGGTATCAGTTTGGTAAAAACGCGCCCAAAAAGATCAGCGCAGAATTGCCCGCGCCCCCAACAAAGACCAGTCCAGCTCGGCCGTGGGTATCCATAAAGACCACCGCGCAGTTTTATATTGCGCACATGGTCGGGGTGCGTTTCGCGTATTACATCAGTGGCAAGCGTGGCAACCCCAGCTTCCCCCGAACGCGATCCACTTATCGACGCCCAGCGCGGTTACCGGATACGTTCAATGTCAGCGACCAGATCCCAATGTGGTGTTGGTTCGTCACTGACGCAAACACGGGCTTTGATCGCCCGCAGCCCGCTGATCCAAAATAGAATCACGTTAGGTATTTTTCGGACAAAATTAGCGCCGCATCGAACGGCGCACCGCCGCCGGGCCGCCGTGCAACACCACCACAGGGATACCTGCTAGGGGATTTGCCACATTGCTCGACATAGATGAAATGACATCGGCCACGTCCATCATCCGCTGATCGAACTTTTTTTGATCGATCGGCGGGGTGAAGATATTGCACTGCGCGCTTTTGGTCGGGATTTTGCTCCATTTCCAGCCCTATCAGTAGGCAGGGACACAAAAGAAGCACAGGAGAGAATAGAATGCAAGCGCCACAAAGTACCGGGACCCCGCCGAGAGCGAAAAGTGGGCAGGCCACGGCCGTCGGAAGGGGGGGGAGAGAACGCAAGTTCAAGGCCGCCGGCAGAGGCGAACCCCGGCCGGCGGGAGTACACACACGGCAATCCCCGGAGAGTGCGACCTCGAGCGGAAAGCCCCGCCAGCCGGGCGCGGGCGCGCAGGCGGGGAGAGCGCTCGCGGCGGGGCGGCGGGCGAACGCGGGCGCGGGGGGGGGCGGACCGGTGGGCGGGGCCGGGCCGCGCGGGCAAGGCCGGTGGCCCAAGTCCAGGCGCAGGCAAGCCGGGGCCGCAGCAGCAGCGACGAGCCGCCACACACGCGAGGCAGGGGGAAGCGGCGGGGAACAGGGCGACGGGAGGGCGGAACAGGGAAGGTGGCGAACACCGGCGGCCGCGCCAGCGACGAGCTGAGCCGGCCTGCCGCACCGGCGAAAGCCCGGCGGGCGGCACCGCGGCGCGACCCGGACCGGACCAAAGGCGGGCAGGAGGCGAGGGGCGGCGCAGAGCCAGGGCAGGCGCGGGCTGCCAAGGCACACCAGGGACGGGGCAAAGTGCAAATCACACCGGACGACGCGGGGACTGCGGCAGAAGGCAGGGCGAACGGCGGGCGGCGCAGGGGGGCGGGTGGAACCCGAGCACAGGGGCGGGGCGGGCAGCAGACCGGGGACCGGAGCGGGAGGAGGGCACCGCCAGCCGAAAGCCAGGAGGGACCCAAGACGGCGGCGCCGCGCCAGCGGGCGCCGCCAGGGCGCGGAGGGTGGCGGAGGGCGGGGCACGCCACCGGGGGCCCGCGCCCAGAGGCATCCCGCCACGGCTATTGAGCAACGGGGAGAGGGGGCCGGAGCGCAGGGGCCGCGCAGGCCGGCCCGCAGGGCGGAGCGCCACCAGGGGCGGCCGGCGCAGGCGGCATGTGGCCGGGGCGGAGAGGCACAGAGCCGGCCCAACCGGGGGGCAGGCGGAGGCGAGCAGTCGCGCACGTGGGAAACGGGGAACGGGGGCGGCCAGGGGCGCGGGGGCGGGGCGCCGGCAGGGCCAGCCAGAGTGGGCAGCACCGAAAAAGGCCGAAAGGCCAGCCCGGGGAGGGCAGCGCCGGGGCAGCCGCGGGCGCAGCCGGGGAGCAAGCCCGACAGCAAGGCGCGGAGCAAGGGGAGCGCAAGGAGGGGCGAGGGGCCGTGCAGGAGGCGGCGGCGAAGGGGGGCCCCAAGGCCGCCGGGGGGCAAGGACGGTGGACGCGTGAGGGGCCGCGTGTACACGCGCCAGGGCAAGCGGTAACGGGAAAGCCCGGCGCGGGGGGCCGCAGCCCAAGCAACCGCTCCCCACGGGGCGACTACCAGCGAAGGCCAGAGCGGAGGGGGGGCGGGGACGAGCGCGGGCAGGGGGGCCGGGTGGGGGGCGGCCAACACGAAAAACCCGGGCGCGAGCGCGCGGGCGCGCAGCAGCGGGGAGGCCAAGGTGCGCGGCACCGGGCACAGGGGGAAAACGCCGGCAGCAGGGCAGGGAGCGGGGCCCGGCAGCCGCCAAGCGCCGGATAAAGCGGGGAAGCGCAGAGCGGAACAGCAGGCGCAGCCCGAGGGGGCAAAAGAGGGCGGCGCCACAACGCTGGAAGCGCCGGGACGGGGAGCAACGCGAGGCGCGGGAGCGGCGCCGGCGGGCGAGAGCACGGCGAACAGGGGGGGAGCGTGCAGAGCGGGCGGGGAGCGGCCCCGCGGAGCAAGCCAGGAACGACTGGAGGGGCAAAGGCGGCCCGGCCGCAGCGCCTGCGGGAGCCCAGCAGCCGAGCAACACCAGAGGCACAGCCGCGCGCCGCCCGGCGCACAGGTTGCGGCGAGAGGGAGGGCGGGGGCCTCGGCGGGCAAAACACGGCGCGGATGAGCGCGGCGGGGGGAAAACGCAGTGCGGCCACCGCGGGGAAGGAGAAAGGCAGCCCCCGGCGCCGCGGCAGCGCGCACGCGCGACCGGGGCCCGCCAGAGGCGGGCCGGGGGGCGCGGAACAGGCAGCGGGAGCAGGGGCCGGGCAGCAGGCGGCCACAACGCGGCCAGCGGGCCCGCACGGGCCAGGCAGACGAGCGGCACAAGCCGCCGACAGGGGGGCGCCGAGAAAGAGGGGCGTGGCACCGGGCGCCCGCAGGGGCACGCGTGAGCAGCGCGGACGGGCGCGCGGGCGGAGCCAAGACGGCGACGGCGTGCAAGCGGAGGGCCGGGGGCAGGCAGCAGAGAGGGGGCAGCAGGGGCAAAAACCGCAAGCGGCGAGGGAGAGAGCGCGGACAGGGGCAGGGGGCAGGGGGCGGGCACAAAGGGGGTGGAGCAAGACGGAAGGAGCGGGGCCACGCGGGCCATGGGGCACAAGCAGAGGGACCGGCCCCGACCGCCCAGACAGGCCAAAAGGCCGCCGCCGGCAACGGCGCACCAGAGCGGCAGCACAGCAGCCACCAACAGCACAGGCCGCCCCGCCAGGAAGGGGCGCGGCGCCGGGGGGGCCGGGAGGCCGCCACCGAGCCGAGGGGCAAAGCGGGCGCCCGCCCCGGGGCCCAGCCAGCGAGGCGGACCCGGACCGGGCGCAGCGCGCGGGGCAAACCACCCGAGCCCCCGCGCGGGGCGAAAGCGCGGAGCGAGCAGGCCGACTGGGAACCGCCGGGGCCACAGCCGCGACCAAGGTGAGCTGCACCGGGGAGGCCAGCGGGCGGGGGCGTGACGACGCGCAAGCACGCGGGCCAGCCACGGCCGGGCGGTGGTGGGCGAGGGGCGACGGGCGCCCGAGGCGGGAGGCCGAACCGGACGGCGGCTTCCTCGTGCGCGCGGGGAGAGAGCGCCGCCAACGCCCAGGAGCCCACAAGGCGGAGGGGCCAGACAGAGCGGCGCAGGAAAGACAGCCCCGGCGGCACCCGGCGCAGCAAGGGGCAACACCGCAGGGGGCACAGGACAAACGCCGCAAGAAAACGCCGGCGGAGCGCAGCCAGAGGCGGCAGAGCGCCAGCCCGGCCAACAGGGGCGCCGCCACGCGACAGGACGCGGGGAAAAGCAAACGCAACAGCTGGGGGGAACGGGGCGCGCAGAGACTAGGAGCCGGGCAGGGACGCGGCACACACCCTGACCAGAGCGCGCGGGCCCGGGACCCGCAACCGCAGCCGCGCCACAGAGGAACGCCGGGGCGGCACGCGAGGCCGCCGGGGAGAAGGCGAGGCAGCGGCGGGCGGGGGGACAGAAGCGGGAAAGCGGCGGCGAGGGAGCCACAGGGGGCCGGGCAAGGGCGGGGGGCGCAGGGCACCCGAAGGCGACGCGGGGCAGCGAGACGGACACGCGGGCAGCGGACCCAAGGCGCGCAGGAGCGGGGGGCGACAGTGCCAGGGGGGAGGCAGGGGGGCGAAGGGCCGGGGGGGCAGAGCAGCCAGGGCGCTCCGGGCCGGAACCGGAACGGGCATGGGCCGCAGCGGCGGGGGGGGAGGCAAACCCTGCACGAACGGCGCGCGGGCGGGGGGAAGCCGAGCCGCGAACCGGCGGCCGGGCGCGCGCAAGCGCCCAGGAGCCAGAACGGCGCGACAGGCGGCGGGCGGGTGCAAACGCGCGGGACGCGGCCCGGCCGTGGGCCGAGGCGGGACGGGGACCGGGGAAGAGAACCAGAAGTGGGGGCACCGGAGGCGCGACCGGCGCGCCAGGGGCGAGGGCCAACGCGAGGGACAGACGGGGGCGCCGCCCAGGGGACCGCGCGAGGGGGGAGGCCGCGGTGGCATCGGGACCGGGACCACGAGGCGACCCAGAGGGGCGGCAGCAAAGAACGGGGGAGGCGAGGGGGGCGGGCGGGCGGGGCACCGGCGGACAGCCAGCCGAAACCCGGCGCCCGGCGCGGCGCCAGCAGCGGGGGGATCGGAGGCGCGGGCACCGGCCGAAAACGCCGACTGCGACGGAGGGACGCCCGCGGACCCAACCGGTGAGCGCAGCGAGAAAGGCAGAAAGGAAGGCCAGAAGGACGCAAGCGGCGCCCAGCCCAGGCCCAACCGGACCACCCCGCCAGCAGGCCCGCCGCCAAGGGGAGCAGCGGGGGCCAACCGCGGCACGCCAGGACAACGACGAGTACGGAGGCAAGGCGCCGGAGCGAGCGCGAGGGGCGGGCGGAGCGCCGCGGGATCGGAGGAGAGGGCCCGGGGGAAAAGGGCAACCGGGGCGGCAGCGGGGAGGGGGCGAACCGCCCAGGCATCCAGGCGGGGCCGCCTACAGGCGAGCAGGGGAAAACCACGAGGCGGGGAGAAAGCCGCGGAAGGACAGCACCAAACAGCAAACCGCGAAGAAGAAAAGAGGCGAGGCAGGCGCGCGAGAGGGGGACGCAGGGTAGTGAGCGCGAGGGGGGCAGCGCCGGACGGCAACCCGGCACCAGGCCAACAGGGCGCAGCCGAAGACGGCCGCGGGCGGGCAGAAGAGCGGGGCGGCCGGCGAGAGCCGCACGACGCCGGAGGCCACCAGCGGCCACGGCAAAGTGAGCGGGGGCGCAGGCGGTAGACGGCAAAGAGAAAAGGGCAGCCGCCGCACGGACGAGGGCAGCCCTCAGGGCGACGCCCCGACGAGAGCGAAGACGCGCGCCCACGCGAGCGAGGAGGCCGACGCCCAAGAGGAGACAAAAAAGACCCGACAAAACGGCGGGGCGCCGACCACCGGGGGGCCCCGCGGCGCGAGCGGAGGAGATGGGCGGAACCACGAGCACGGCCGAGGGGCAGAAAACGACGCGGCCTGGGGAAAGAACGGCGGGCGGGGACGACACGCCAGGAGCAGGACCACCGGCCAGGGCGGAAGGGCGGACCACTGTAAGACGGGCTGACAGCCCGACGCAAACCGGGGAAGAGGGCGCGCGGCAGCCGAGCCGGCAACGAAAAAGAGCGCCGGCGGCGGCCGGCCTGGGCAGCGAGGGCAGCGAAGGCGCGAAGGGAGCAACGAAGAGAGCAAGGAAAGCGGGGAACAGGCGGGCGGCGAGGAGGGGCGCACGGAGAGCCCCGGCCGCAAGGGACGACGCGCGGCACAGCAAGGCCGCTGGGAGGGGAGCGATGGAAAACGACAGGCGGAGCGACGGAGCCACCCGGCCCGGCAAGCCCGGGCGGAAACAAGAAAGGCCGTGGGGCGACGCGCGGGGCGGGGGCCGGTATGGCCGGCGGGGGGGCCGCAGGCGAGAAAAAAGAGCGGGGGAAAAACACGCCGGGGCGAACTGAAACGAGCGACGAAAGGAGGCGGTAGCAACGCAGCAGGACAGACGGCCCGCAGCTAGCAGGGGGAGCAGGAAGAGCCCGAGAAGAAGACGGGGGACGGCGGCACGAGGACGGGTCGGCGATAGGAGGGCGGGCGAGCGAAGCAGCGAAGTGGGCGAGGCGGCGCGGGCAAAGCAAGCGCGAGAAAAAGGGGCGGGCAGAACAGAACCGCCCAGAAAAGGCGAGACGGGCACAGGGGGAGAGCACGCGCCAGACGGACGCGCGGAAATATCGGGCGAAACAGCCGCAGCGGGGAGGGCAAACAACGGAGGCAGCAGTGCAGCACCAACAGCGCGAAAAAAGGGGGCAAAGAAGCAACACGGGGGCCGACGGGGCACAGCCGAAAAGGGCACAGCGAGGGGCATGGGACAGCCGACACAGCCAGGCGACGAAAACGGACGGCCGAGCGGGCATGGGGGGCAGGCGGCCCAGGGAGACAAGTAAGACGGCCAGCGGAGGGACAGCGCAGGGGGCCAAGGGGAGGGCGGGCCCGCCGAGACGCAGGCCAGCCGGGGGGCGGAGCCAGCAGCGACGGGGGGGGGGCCAGGGAGGGCCGACACCGGGGGGAGAAACGCGGGGACGACCACGGCGGGGCAAGCGCGGCGGTGCAGCGCACGGAGAGGGGGACGGCGGGGAGAGCGACGGGCGGCGGACCAGGAAGGCACGGCGCGGCGGGCGAGAGCGACAGAAGGGCGCCGCGGGGGGGGGAAGAGGGCGGCCAAGGGCCAGCGGGCGAGAGCGAGAGGGGGGTGCGGCGCACCGCGGGCGGCAGGGCCACGCCGCGGCGCGGGCGGCGCGGCGCCGGGCACCACGGCGGGGGGCCAAGGCAGGGGGGCGAGCAGCGCGGCGCGGCCGGCAAGGAAGGCACGGGCGGGACGGAAAGGGGAAGGGCCGGAGCAGACAGGCACAGGGCGCCGAAGGGAGGGACAACCAGGGGAAGAAGAGGGGGGGAGGCGGGGAAAGGGCGCAGGGGCAAGCAAACGAAGCGGGAACGGGCGGCGCGCAGGCGCAGGGGCGAGGGGTAGCGGCCAACGCAGCACGCGGTGAGGGCAGAAACAAACCAAGCGAGCGGGGGGGCGCCAGGAGCGGCGTGCGGCAAAGCCGGAGGGCCCGGACGGGGCGCGGGCGGCGGGGACGCCCGGCGCCGCAAACCAGGAGAGCCGGCGGGGGCCGCGCGCCCCAGCCGGGGACAAAGAGCGTCCGCAAGGACACGGCAAGGGCAAGGGCCGCAGGCGGAGGCCGGAAACCTGCGCGGCGCGGGGCGGCGGGGCGGGGCGGCAGCCCATGGGGCAAACGGAACGCACAGGCGGAACGGGCCGCCGCAGCAAAAACCCCTAGGGGGCCCGGGGCCCCGCGCGCCCGGGAGAGGGCGGGCAAAACCGCTCCGGGGCACGGGGGGGGCGGACGGGGGCGGCGCCCGGCGAGCGGAGCCCAGCGCGGGGGCCCGGACCGGGGCGTGGGGGCGGCGAAGGCAGCGCGGAGGAACCGACGAGTGGACAGAGCGGGAAACCCGCGCCGCCCGGGAGGGAACAACAGAAGACCGCCGAGGGCAGGCCAAAGAACCCGCGGGAACCAGGGGCCGGGGCCGGCACAGGGAAGAAAAACGCAGAGCGGGGACTAATGGGGGAGGGGAAAGGGACCAGCACGGGCACGGCGAAAGTGTCGGACGACGCAGAGGGGCAGCGCGAGGGGAGGGAGGTAGGGCCGAACAGCGCGGAGAGAGCGCCAGGCGCGGCGAGGAGGGACAGAGGATCCAGCCCCACGGCCAAGCCGGGGGCGAGGCGCCCCCGGGGCCGGGGCAGGCGGGGGGACCGGGGAGAAAAAGAGAGAGCCCACCGGGGCGGGGACCCAGGCGCAGGGCGCGCGCCGGGCCAGGCGCGGGTGGGGGAAGCGAGCCGGACGACAGGGGGACCGACGGGGCGGAGGGCGCCGGGCCGAAGGGCCCGGGTGGGAGGAGGCCGGCGGGCGGACGGCCGAGCCCCCGCAGAGTCCGGAGGGCCGACGGGGGAGCGAAGCCCAGGGGAGGAGCAGGCGGCAACACGGAGCGGGGGCATCAAGGAAAGCCGGCGGGCGCCGGGTACGATCACATAGGGGACCGGGGGCCCGGGGGACGGGAAGGGACGGCGGCGGAGGCCCAAAGCGCACAAGCGCGGGGCACCAGAACAGAGGCGGCGGGGCAGGGCCACAAGGCCGGCGGGCCCGGCCGGGCGGCGCGGGGGGGAGGCCTCGACAGGGAGCAAGAGCGAGGCGGGCCAAAAGAGCGGGCGGCGGGGGCGCGGCAGCCGCGGGCGAGCGCGGCTGCGGTCCAGCCACGACATATGTCTGTGGTGTGTCAGCTGGGCGCACGGGGGCGGCGGCGGGGGGCGCAGCGCAGCGAGGGCACGAGCAGATGCGACCAGCAGGGCCACCACGCAAGGGAGGACAGAAGAAACGGCACAGAAAAAACAACTCCGACGCAGGGGGGACACGGCAGCACGGGCGCCGAGGCCCAGGCGACCAAGCGGGCCAGACGGCAGGAGCGGGAAACGGCGAGAGGCGCGGGCGGCAGGCGAGCCGAAGCAGGAGGAAAGGGCAGGCGGAAACAGCGGGGGCGCGAGCACCGAACCGAGAGGAAAGGAAGGGCGGCAAGCAGCAAAAAGACGAGCCCAGGCGCGCGGCAGCCGCGGGGAGGGAACCGGCGCGACTCGCGCAGACGAGAAGGGCGCGGAGAGCACGCGCAACACCCGACAAAGACGCAGAGGCTGCGCGAGCAACGACTAGGCCGGGCTCTTTGTGGGCATTGGCACCAGGCGTCTTGAGGGGCACGACGGGAAAGGCGAAGACCAGGGCAAACCGGGGCGAAGAACCCGAGCCCGCTGCTGCAAAGAGCGGGAGCGGGATGTGTGCTGTATCGTATAAGGAACGACAGACGCTGTGTTCTGTATACTGTGTGACCGCGCCAGAGGGCGCTATGCATCTGTGTGTCTGTCGGGCTTGTCTCTGTGTGTGCCGGCGGGGAACACAGACCACCGAGGAGGAAAGGTGCGGACGGAGCCCGGCGGCGACACCAGCGGCCCAGACGGAGCCGGCAGGGGGGCGGCCCACCGGAGGGGGCGGGAGCGGGCGGCGGGGCGGGGGGACGTGCTCCCGGTCGCAGGGAACGGCGCGGGCCAGCGCCTACAGGGGTCAGGTACAGCGGAAGGGTAGAACGACGGGCACCCCAAGGGCAGCGGTGTATCCGGCGCAAGCAGCACAGCGGCAGGCCCGCGCAAATGGGACCCGGGGGGGCACGAAACAGAACGCCAGAAACGGGCGGCAGCCGCGTGTGTCGAGCGCTGTCTAGTGTGGCCGCGCCTCTGTCTACGGTGTGTCGTTGTGCTGTTGTCTGACCCGCGTCTGTGTGGGGTGTGTGCGTTTGCAAGCAAGGGACGGCGGAACAGGGCGCGGTGGCGCGGGACGGACGGCCGGGAGGCGGGCGCAGGGCGCCACCCTTGGGGGCCAGTCGCCGCGTGCAGGCGGGCGGCACCCGCGACCGCAGTGGGACGCGGCGACGAGCAGCCAAGGTCAGACGGGAAACGGGGCCGAGCCC
>Ga0163217_1117322_pt1 | contig 13596 bp, 7 predicted proteins | sample SynspAceP_FD_185933 | JGI IMG/M metagenome (GOLD analysis project Ga0163217, IMG submission 185933) | Saline lake microbial communities from Ace Lake in Antarctica - Synechococcus sp. Ace-P (PacBio error correction) | ecosystem: Environmental > Aquatic > Non-marine Saline and Alkaline > Saline ... | reverse complement strand
TAGTCTTTTCACATAGGATTGTTCAAATAAAGGTTGGTGGTTTTCACGGGTCTTCTCTATTATAAGCTTTAAAAATACCGCTTCCAACTTTGGGTTTGAATAAATTAGGTTCAAGGGAACCCTATGGAACCCACCCGCGGGGGGCATTTTTTGGTTTTTTTATTTTTTTTTTTTTTCCCCCAATTTCCATCGGTTGGCAAGTCACCATTACGGGATGATGGATTACGGCCCTCTGCTTTTTTATTGTAGGTCTTCCCTTTTAATCGGGCAAGGCTATAAATATTTCCTTAACTGGGCTTTATCCGAGTTTACTCCAATGATTCGGCATGTCGCAAGTATCGGGTCTGACATAAGGGGGACATCTAACTTTTGTCCCTGCCTTTTTTGCATTTGGCAACGCATTAGGAAAGGTTACACGATGACCACCTTCATATTTTGTCGCGTTTGCACTTAAATTCAACACTATTATGATTATAGTCATTCGTTAGAACGTATTGGTTTTCGCGCCCATTATCGACGAAAATAACCAAAGTATTGTTTCATCAGTTGGCTTTCAGGCATCCAGTACCTGTTCCACCCTTTAATCGTTTCTTCCATTAAATCTCCCATATATACCACAGTTTTTACGACTTGAAAATGGGGTGGTACAACACACTGGGTTTGAGTACAATGGGTATTTGTGAACCTGGTCAATGGCAGGGTTATAAAGAGGCTGCCATTTTTTTGCATCTTGGAAGATTATCATATATCTGCCTTGTTGGCCAAGTTTTCAAGGCAACTATCATTAAAGTTGGTGGCTGGTTTCCCGCCTTTACTCTTTTTTCATATATGGGGGTGTCATTCTGTAGGTTGCCGGGGTTTATCGGTTCGTTAAGACTTGCTTTTTCATATCGTTTCTTTTTTGATAACACTGAAGATCCCAACCCTATTATTTTCCAAATCTAGGTAGAATACATATTATGGAAGGCGGGAATCCCGAAAATGTCAACCTTTCATAGGGACTCGTTAGGGTTTTGACCAGGTCCGTCCTTGCCCAAATTCCTTCAATCCTTTGTAGATTTGCCTTTTCCCTACCATGCGGTTTATGCATTCCCTCAAGTAGGAGGCAAATGGTCATCTATCTTTTCTTTATCAACGGGGGCCATCCGCACAAGAACCCCTTTTTTTAGAGATGTCCTCCAAACTGTATCGCCCTGTTAAAGGAATATCTGGGGGGTGCAGAACTGCTCATACTATGGCCGTCGTAAAAATGACTTCCTTCATGTGGCCATTTTCCTATTTGGGGTCTAATTTAGCCTCGGATTTAGGGCTCTACTCACTAATTGGTATGTCTAATGATGATTTATATTTGGTTCTGTAATTTTGGCCCAGGTTGTTATTGAATAATAGCATTTAAACTGAGGCCCTTTTTGAAATAAATGATTTGATTTCTTTTACTATTTTTTAATCTATTTCCAGTATGTCCCTTGGACGAACTTTGCTAATTGCCCTTGACTCTGGCGAACCGAACCGTCCTTCTACATTTCAAGATTTATGAAGTGGATATCATTTTTTGGGATGTTTATTCTGCCCATGGTTCTCAAGTGAATGGCCGGCTGGCATATGGTTGTATTTTTATCGATGTTGTCCCCAATCTTTTTTCTAAAGATTGAAACATGTATGTGCCTGTAAGCCATTATTTCCTTCAGGGGAAATACACCGTCCTCAGTCCAGGCAAATTGTTTTTGGACCTCTCCGGCATAATAATCCCTGATATTCGTTACCGATGGGCAAAAATCCAAGAATTATAGGCAATTATCCGTTGAGCGTTTATTTTGGTTTTTGGCGCGGTTTAATCTCCCTAATCGCTGTTGGACCCTCGGAAATGCCATTCAAATAATGCTCTGTGTCGTAATAGACGTTGGTGCTTCTGCCCATCACAAACCTCGGCCAAATTTGTTCCCATATCTATTCAACTTCCGCCACGATGTTTCTTTATGTTGCGTACAATTCCGTTTTTATCGGCCTTCTAGCCCTTTCCTGACGCTCCATCCAAAGGTGCGGTCTATTGAATCGGATAGGCCAATCATAGCCATAATGATAGGGTAGAAATTATTTGAGTTCCTCTTTGCATTAAAGGCGATCCGCCATTTGCCAATAGATCGTGTAGTGTTCGTCATTTTAATACCTTATCCAAGGATGCAATAGGTGCAGGAAAGTAATACTGTTGCCCAACGTCATTGGACAGATGCATTATTCCGCCCGGATTCATCCAACCATATTCACAAATTCTTCTCACAATCAATCATTGACTTTATATTCCTAACTCGCCCTGATCGGTATCCTTTTTTCCGGAGTTGCCTATTGGTCATGATCATTTAAGCCGTACCGAATCTTTGAAACAGTCTGCTATTTTTGCTCAATGCGGCTTTTGATCTTATTTCTTGCCTAAGAGCGTTTCAGATTAATTTCAACGAGATAGTTTAAAACACTTTAATTTCCGATTCTATTTCCACTGCAGGCTTTTGAGTCCTTTTTTTTATTTAACGTTCCCAAGATAATTTCGGTACCACTCATTTTTCATTGAAGGCAACACATTATGACTTTGTCATTGCAGCGATAACTATTCCCTTTCGTCATTTTCGCAGGATTCTAGAACGGATCATAACTTTTTCCTCTTTGGATGATTTCCAATTCCATTTTTATGATGTAATGGCCCGCAGCATCGGACTTCAATCATTGGAACATAAATTTAGATTCGCCACGTAGTTTTGTAATTGGCCTTTTCGGCGAAGGAACCACCTGTATAGCCACGTTAATCTCATCCCCTTGATTTTATTGGGTACAATTTCTTATTTATGCTATTGTTTGCAGTTCGGGGTTAAGGTCGGGTGGATCTTGGCATTTTCATTGATATCGCTATTAGAAACTAATTGAGATACTCAGCCCGCCTTTAACTAACTTTTTTTATTTGCCCATATTTCTTCTTATGATATTTAATCTATCCTAACTTACCTTTTTTCTCCCTTGGCCAAATTCATAATTACTAATTTTTTGTTCTTTTTTGATTGTTAGTTATAACAGTTATCGTTTTTTGAACAAAGCAAATTCATTTTAATTTATTTCGTCCTTCGCAATTTTTATCCGTTTCTAAAGGGATATCCGGCAGGCTGCGCATTGCCAGTTTCGTCAGGTTTTTTCCAGCAGTATCGCACATTATGGGCTGTTCTTAATTTTTCTTGTTACACAGCCACTACTGTTTTTCTCCATTCCAACTTGAATCGCCTCTTGCCAGTGCATAATTCATCTTGCATCCAAGCTAAGAGGTTGCTTTTCCATCGATAGTTTTTCAAAAACCTGTTGGCATTCTTAAATGAATTATCGTGTTTATTTTTGTCCTTAAAACTTTAGGAATGGGGCGTTCTGAAACAATCTTTATTTAGGGTTGTTTTTTTCGCGAGTTAGGGCCAATCTATTCCATTAGGACGCTTGTCTTGGGGATGCACGTTTTTTTTTATCGGCAAGTTCAATTGGTGGATTGACACATTGGTATTAGGAAGATCCCATTCTTTAATTGCGTTACGCATCCTATGGCCCAGACATGGCGGATAGGACTTTTAGGGTCGATATCGGGTTGTTGTTAGTGGCTTTACCATTACTGGAAGCATTTCTATGGGAAGTGTCTTATTATTTTTTCATTTTTATCTATAACGCTTGATCCATGATTTAAGAACTCTCCTATTCGTGGATTTCCTATAACCGTGTTGGTACCATTGTCTCTCTGTTATTCTGGTACCCGAAAAGTAGCGTTATTCCGTTCCTTGGTACAAAAACCAAGCATCTTACAGGATAAGGAGCCAATGGCTTTTATGGCTTATAAGAATTTGGGTTGCCTACGCATTTAAAAAATATCGCTCTTCGTTGACGCGTTAGGAGAGAAATGATGCATGGATTTTTAGCTTAGTTCCGTATGCATCAAAGCCTCAATTATTCTTTTACATAAGCAACTCTTTTACCATGTCCGAGGCTCCATGCTTAAGGAGAATTTCCCAAAGAGCATGTTATTTCCATAGGGAATGTCTTCAGCTTTTCAAGGAAAGTATGCACAAATGCAACTTGCACTTGTTGGGGGTACAATTCTGCCATTTTCAATTAATTGTCTTTTCTTTGTAGGAAACGGTTTCTCTTCACTCAAATTCTATGTTTTTGAAGAAGCAACAGTGCTTTTGTTTCAAGAAATTGTCTACGAAATTGCATGTTTGATGTTCAGACATACCACTTCACCACTACCATTTGGACAAATATTTCCGTATTTTTTTCATAATAGTCTTTTCCCGAGGGATTTTTCGAACCTTGCAGGGACTTATTTAACATCCATTACATCTTTCCTGATTTTTGTTGAGGAGGTCTGAGGGCAAATTTTACCGTTATCCTTTCCTTTGTTCGCTGACTCCCCATAAGGACCTAGTTGCACGCTGCAATACATGTTATTGCAGAATAACTGGATGGTTCTAATTCCTTGCGAACGTGCAATTCGACTATAGGAAATATAGAAACAAGTTGTACTAGATGTATGGCTTTTTTCGTCTTCTATTAATTATTTGGTTTTATTCCATTTATTCCCAGGGTCATCGTATTTCTATGGCTGGCACTTTCTATTTCATCTCCAAAAGACACGGTTATGGGGTATGCTCCAGCCTTTTCAATTTCAAATCCCCATCATAATAAATTGTAGCTCTGAAGAGTTTTGCTGGTTCTGAAACACATTTCCATTCGTCCGAAGTTAATATCTCCATACAAGCGGCCAGATCCTGCATAATTGATTCTATTTGGTTATAAACCGAGGCTCTTCAACTACCTTCAAAGGTTCACTTACCCTTTATCTGTTCCTCTTGGGCTTGTTCATTGCCTTTCCCACTCCCAAATTTTTCCATCCACTTTTTTTTCTGTGATGGCGCCTTCCGCTTGTGGCGAATCCACAGGACGTTACCGTTGCAAAAATGGGTTTCTAGGGGGATGAAGCTGTATCTACTCCAGGGGAAGGCACTCTACCTCAACCTTAAATGGAATCAAAGCTTTTCTGGACGTTTGGCCGGAAAGAAGAATATGGGCCAATCCCCATCCTGCTTTCGGTCTCAATTTTACTGTTTCCGTTTACCCAAGCTTTGCGGAGGTAATATTATTCTTTAGGCCAGGAAGCCACAAATTTTACCCATCTATAGGCCATTCATAAGCAGAGGTTCCATTTGCCGTTGGAAGATATGGTAAACATTCCAGGGGCATTTCAGCCCATGGCGAAGCAGCAGTCTTATTTAATTAGCCTGAGGATATCTACCGGGATGCCCTCTCGAGGCTCTAACGATTTCCTGGCGCTCTGACGGAATATTTTGCATCAGGTGCGGGCAAACATTTAACATATAGGTGCCCCCGGCCAGCTGTAGAGTATATTCTCTTTTCAAAATTGCGTTTAGGGCTCTTCATTATGTCGTTACCAGCGGCTATCCCAAGAGTCATTTGTAACATCTACCGTTTCCCATTAGACCAATATTTTTAAACGGGATATTCATTATCGCACAAGGATTTTAATCTCATAATCCGTGGCCTGCCCTTACCAGAATTCATTAGCATTGAGGGTTGATGCTGCGCACCTCGACCAATTCTGGCTACATATTTCTTTCCAGTATTACCCGGGAAGTATCAAAAACCAAACATGGCAATATCCCCATATTCGTTACGTTTTCCTTAAACCGGGGAAGGACTTTATTTTTGAAAATATAGTCGAAGCTCACTTCTTTGCCTTTTTATTGCCTTGGGACCGCATCCCCGGAAAGGTCCGTCCTGATTGATTGGAATAGTTAAATCCGAATCAGCCACGTTTCTTTACGGGCTCTTGCCGTTTTCTTTCATAGGTCTTGGCAAGGGAGTGGGGCCTTTACAATTATTGAAATATTGCTTTTGGAGGATTGTACATGGCAAAACCATTCTGGATGTTTCTAGGAACGACACAATATTTTCATTTCCGGCATTCTTTAGCCATTGGGGATTGCCTTACCTTCTGGCATCAAATTTACTGGATCGAAAGTTTTTTGCCTCCGCCATATTAATTTCGTCAACTTTGGAATTTGGGGCCTTCTAGGTTCATGATCTTCGCTATCCATAAAGGTGCTATCTTTCAATTTGTTGGCAATGTTGGGAGTAATACCCCAATGGATAACCTGGCATAATTGCCCATCATTCAATAGGGACTGTTCGGGAACGGGGCATCTGCGGACCCAGCTGTATTTCTGTTCGCCCCACAATTTCGTCCATTGATGTTGGTTTTGTCAATTGCTGTTGTGTATAAGTGTTGACCACCAAACTTAGTTACAATACATTTTTTTCATTTTAATAATAGATGGTTATATTTTCTTAATAATGAGTTACCAGGGCCTATATTGTCAAAGGATTCTTTTTTTGAACTTAGGCACCTACCAATTCATAGAAACAAATTGGACCATAGATCAGTTGTTTACCTTTGTTCTTTAATACGGTTGAAGCAAATACGAACAGGTAATTTATCCTGTGTTAAAAAATTTTGGTTCTGACAAAGTGGTTTATTTTCCTTGTGATTTGAGATTGAGGCACCCAAGACAATGAGGGCATGCCCACAATAACTTTTGGGGAACTAATGGAACATCGATTACAATCAGGTTTCCATATAAATTCCTTTTACAATTTTCTCTATTTATGAATTTAATTAGCAGGGAATGTGTACTTTGTTGTCCTTATTCTATTAGTTGCGCTTCCTTAATCGTATTTTACCGCCGGAATCTTAACGTAAAGGTTTACTTCTTTCTGCCCCGTTTTCATTTTCTCCAATTTCTCCAGTCGGCAACATACAAATAAGGCACTTTCAAAATCTGATTTTTACGCTGGGCGGCATAGTCCTAATCCAGCTCCACTATTTTTTTTGTGCCGGGAAAGTTTTGCGTTATGCCATCCGATTTCCTTGGAATCTGGCAGAGGCTATTTTTATTCCCCATTCTTCTACGATTTGCACTTTTCCCATTTCATTCCTGGTTAGCACTGGACTGCACTTGCGGCCCCGTATTGATGCCACATGCCATTAAATTTTTCCTTGTAGCTATTCGTGCTGCAGAAATACGGCACTTAGGTTTTCTTGTTGGAGATCCCACTTTTTATATAGGGCATATTTTTCATTACACCTTTCATCCAATTAAAAGGGATTTGCCACCATTTTTCATACCACAAGGCCGTTTTTCAACTACTTCGGTATTGTTGTCGATAACCTTTTTGTCTGGACTCCGATCATTGTTCATATTTATATAGTTTCAGTTCCGTTTACAAACCCTCCAATTTGTCATCCATCACAGGAGTATTTCTGTTATCTTGGGACAGTTTTGCAGTCTTTGGGTATCTATATAAGTGTTCTACTGGCCCAGTTTTCGTCATTGCCTAAAGCAAGGGTTTTAGACTTGTTCATCCAACGGGTTTACGGATTAAATTTTCCAGTACCCCATTAACGTCTTACAAAAGTTGGAAAGCAAAATCATAGGTCTGCGGCATTTGGTCATTATTGTCGCTTACACCGGTAAGTTGACTTTCTGGCAGCCGTATAAAGAGGGGACTCTTTGGCCACCTTCTATTCACTTCCTTTTGAACCCTTTAATCCTGCAATCGTTAAACCTTGTTCCTCTTGCGGTACCATTATCTGTCATAAGATCAAAATGGGGGTATTTGTCCGCTATCTTCATTTCGTCCAATTTCTTTGCTAAACACTTTAAAATTGTCGTCGCTATTTGGTTATCATCCGTAAAACCGTTGATACTGCTCCTCAAGGCCTTGACATTTCTTATATACATTATTCCAAGTATTCCTTTGGAGATTTCAATGGGTTTCCTGTGGCGCAGTTGGTGCGAATATAACAGAAAAGGGGTCGTTTCTTGTTTTTCTATAAAAATCCATTGGCTTCGGAAAAGGAGACGGTTCTTGTTAAGTACCCTTGTTTATTTGAGTTTTGTCATTGGGCCGTAGTATTCGTCAAATAATGGTTCCCCCAATTATCGCAGTGTTTGGGTGATTCCACCCACCACCTTCGAACAACTTCATGAAAACCACCTATCTTCGGACGGATACGGATAAATATCAACCTAATGCAATTTTCCGAACATACCATTGTGTTATCCATTTTGAGGCCTAATACTTGCGGTTAATATACCTCATCCTCAAAAAAGCAGGGGGACGGAGTTTATAGTGTGGCAATTAACATTGTCATCCTTATTGGTATGTCGTTCGGTCAATGATGGCCCCACGGGTGGGGGGCCACAGGTGTGGATAACTGAAAGGTTGGTAAAATCGGGGACCGGGGACTCCTTATACAAACTCTTTTCAATATTGGGCGAGTTTTTTATGTAAGGATTTCCCGTAACAACCTAATCCCCATCCCCTGGTCATCGGTAATAACAATGATTACATTGGGTTTTTTTCTTTTACCAAAAACTTTGGGCATTTAAGCCAAGAGGAGGTAACAACATAAAACACCCCTAATCGTAACAAATTTTTAGGGGATTTATGGGTATGTATTTGGGAATATCCTTGGCTAACATTCAATTATTCCCTTTCTGATAGTTTCAAATTTCTTTCTTAATTTTTTAGATTTATTTCCTATTGCTATACCTTTTATCCCTATCCTGGGCAAACGCATGGGATTACCAGAACAGAGATTTAAGTTAGCCCTAAGGGATTTGTATTATTTCACATTTGGAATTGTTGGAATATTTTTAATTACCCCGGATTTTTGAACAGATTTTCATTTTACTACGCAATTCAATCCGTTAGGATTGGAAATAATAAACTCTTACGTCGGTCAGCTGTAGGTCCATAAGCAAATTGGTATGTTCAACAAAAATCCTCAAAGTTGCCGTCGCCCATTCAAAGCCTTTATTAAACGGACCATGATCGAACGATGTTACATTTTTCGAGGCTTTAAATTATGCCATTTCTCTTTTCAAGGGATTCCTGATTTGTTCTTTGCTTAGTCCTGAATATTCAAGAGTTCGGGCTCTCCTTCTACATTTTGTTTCAATGGGCCTCTTCGGGTATTTAAGTCGTTGGTCCGGAAATTCTCATTTCTGGCTCGGATAAATTCAGAGTACCTCGGCTAAAGACATTAAAATCCCAATTTAAGGTCACTTTGGGCCGTTTCAAGGTCTGCTACACTTTATTCAAAATGTTTAATAAAAGTACCTCCCCAAAGGACGGATGGTTTCGTTTCCTATTCAATTTGGGTATTAGGTCGTGTAATAATATTTCCTTTTTCTTCACCCTTTTATTCACCGGCCTCCATAGGATTTGAACAAAATTCCTGATTTGCATTAAATTGCCACCAGTTATTTGGGCCGATATGGCGGAAATATTTTTCATTATTGTACGGGAATTTAATGAGCTGCCATCCGAGGGATCCACAAAAGCTTCATATAATGTACCTAAAAATTTTTCTCCCCATATTATTCTTTGAAGGAATCTTGAAAATATCTGCGATATGATGGATAATGTATTGTTTCTGGAATCGGTTACATTCTTGGATTTTATTTGCTGCCTATTTTTTTTGAATATCTAGGTGGTCCTTCTTGTAAAGGGATTACCTGCATGGTAAGGTAATAACGCTTGGGGACCATAGGGAGGCTTAATGGCATCCCGATACGCTAACTTTTCCGTAAGTTGTCATTAGGTTAATCGAAGACTTGCCAAGGGTTAGATTCATTTCTTCATCTCAAATAGCATAGATATTTCTCAACAGTTTCTGGATGACGGCATAAAGATTTTCTGAGGCACTAGATCATTAGGATCTGTTAATTAAAGGGAACTCCGAAATCTGACTAAGTTATAGTAAAAATAGCCTTAAAAAACCTTGCCTCACCCAATAGTTTATTTTTCTTTAACTTTCATCCATACAGCACTATTTCCGGCAATGTTTGCAATTCGCCAACTTTAGGCATTGGCCAATATCCTTTATAACTACTATCCCAATAAACTTGCCGTAACCCATTATTGAGGCTAATTAGGATCAAAATTATCGAATATATATGTGTTATACGGCCTGGCCCCAAATCACTTCGGCAAGTTCGGTTGGCAAATTTCCACGATCAGCCATGGACTTTAACCCGCCATTTATGATCCACCCTTACAGGACCTTAAACTGGATCGATAGAAATATAGCAGTCTTCAGGCATGCTCTGCTGTCTTAAATAGCTTTCGGCTCCGTAATATTGGATGGATCTAGTTTCCTCAGGAAATGCGAAAACAACTTATAGTGATGAAAAGTGAAATTGGCTGTTGCAGTTAACCAATTCTGATTTTTAACTATTTTTCTATTTTTTCATTGTTTAATTAGATGTTTGCATTCAACCCCAATCATATAAATATAGGCTTGGGGTAATTGATTTCAAATTAACCTTCTTCTTGTCCAAAAGTATTGTCACTTGTTTGCACTTTCAGGATCATAACCTTTACGATATTTTGTGCTTCACGAAGAAGTATTTGCTGTCTGAAGTGTACTTATCTTTCAGCCTGCTCAATTCGCACTTTTTCCCACAATTTAGAGGAGAAAATTATGTAACCTAACAAAAGGTTTCGCCCGAATGAGGACCCATCCTGCAAATCATTGTGGGAGCTGTCCAAGTATTCATAGCGTCCGAATACTGGTCCTCCACTGGGCTATTGGGCGTATTCTTGATTATCTGGTTGTCCAACGTTCAAATCAGTGGATGTAAGCTATTTGCCAATCCCTTTGACAGGTTTTCTTGTGGTTTGTGTAATTGTAATAATGTTCGTTACCGATTATTGGATTGTAAATCGATCAATAATTCAAATTCTTTTATAACGTAAACGTTATTGATCCAAAACTACCGTATTCCATCGATATACCTTTTCCAACTATGTTCGCCGGTCCGCTGATTGATTACGGCCGTCATTATTCCTATTCCTCTATTTTCACCGGTCTCCAGGCAAATCTGAATATTTTGCAGGTTTGCCTCTTCATTCGTTTACCCCAGGTACCCCATGAACCACAATCCAAGAATGATACCCACAGGTTTCACCTTCCCTGAGTTATTAGTTTGCCTAACTGGCAAATATTATCACTCCTCCAGAAGGGCCACAACTTTATTTTCTATTCATGGGCGATTATTAAATCGTTTCCCATTGGAAACTTCCGTGTTTACTTATATTCTTTGTATTTCAAAGAAAATTCAAATTCCCTTATTTTTTTCCATACTGCTATGTTGCGGATACGGAGCATAACCAACTAAATGGTCGGCACCGGGATTCCAAGCATGTTCCGGTGGTCCAATTTCGGTAGACATTCGCCTCCGATGGGAAACTCTCCATTAAAGGACCTAACTTTAAACTCAGATTCTCCAGCCTAGTCTTTCTTCCCATTGCAGGTTTGGGGGTTGGCCAACCTGTCTATTCCTATCCCATTTAACAATGAGCATCAATTAATACATAAGATACGAGTTCCCAAGTCCTTAAGTGGCATAGGCACGGAAATTTTGAAGTTACTGTAACCCGTGGCTTGTTAGCATTTAAGATTTGGAAATTATGGGGAATCCATTGACTTAAAAATCTTCCTTCGGAACACCATTACCAGGCCCAATTGCCGCAGAGGAGAAGGCAATTATTTTATTTAGTGGCCCAAACTTTTGCAGGATCCATCAACACGGGCAGCTAATACGTTAAGTAGATAATTTATTAAGTAGGCATGTTGATTCTTCCGAAAATACTAAGATTTTTAAACCAATACGCCAAAAAGCGCTGAAACTAGGGAGTCCTAAACCAACGCGGCCTGCCCTAAAATTGTCGAAGCTTGAAAAATTCATCCGAAATTTTACGAACCAGCATGGAAATTGGAAACTGTTAACATTGTTGCCATGAAATACCCAATAGACCAGTGAAAGGGAATGAATTTCGCTAATATTTTACTGGGTAGGTCAAATAATTTTTCAGATTGCCATGACAAATACTCGTTCAATGATCTGGTTGGCATTCCATTTATGGTTTGTACAATAAACTTAGTTCTCGGACGCATATTCATTACTTTTTTCGTCGATACTATTAATCCCGTAAAGAAGTCTTTAGATCAATCCTTTTGGGCCAGTACATTTGGCGAATATATGTTTCAGAGGACCGAGTATTGGTTTTTCAGGTATCTCTTATTAATCCTCTCGCGGACCCTTACCGGGTTGGGGACATCCTTCCATGCCGGCGGTGAATTGCATTGCTGTGCCAAGTTCCATCGGGGATATTTTTACTGAATGAAGGAAATTATTTTCTATCTATTTCTCCGACCAGGGAACCGCGTTGGAATACTCTTTCGGTTTGATTATATAACGTAAAGCCACTGCCACCAATTTTAACTCAATCTTTCCGAATGTGGAGTCGAACAACAAACGTTCCGGAAATGTTTAAGCCGAATCTTTATAATTTTCCCTTCTTCGTTCATATAAGGCCTAGAAAGGCTCGATAACTGCCTTTCTCGTTTCCTCTGATAAAGGACAAAGTTGGTATTCTTTGCGTATAAGGGCCGGCTGGTAAACTTATTTCTGCCAGTCCGTATAGTCGTTAATTTTGGAATCACCATTAGATCGAACAATCTTGGACTCGTTTCCATTTTTCATAGTGCGGATCCGGTATATTTTACCGTTTGGCAAAGCCTCACGGGCCATCTTATTTTTCTTGCGTTTCTGGTAAGGCAACTCTCGTTCGCGATCATTAAAAATTCTTCTGAATTAAAGTACACCGACTTTTTTAGGAGGAGTGCTGTCCAGTAAATATAGTAGGTGTTTCATTATTGAGTACTACCGCCCTGGCATTTTACTTCCTTTTTTTGGTATGGTTACCAAAACAACAACCAATTGGCTCCCCGAGCTCCATAAATAGCTTGTGGCCGTGCATCTTTTAGACTTCAACAGAAGGCATTTATTCATTAGGTGTAATATGAACTTATAGGGGGGCTGGTTGTCTTGCCATACGGTGGAACCAGAATTGAACTTCCGTTCTACTCGTACAAGGGTCGTTTTTCGCAAACTTACAGAGGAGGTTTCCACGGAATTCTTATGTTCGGGACTTCCGCTCCTTTGAGGCTCCGGGAATTTGAATCTTGGACAACGCTTACTCTGGCAATTTACCCGATTAAGGGGGGATTGTGTAAGCGAAAGCCAGCTGGGGGCGTTTCCCTGAAAGTTCTTTTCAGACGGAAACAAACCGACCACAAGCACCCGTTCAGTCCGTTTTTTCTTTTTGTGTTTTTTCCGTACCCCTAAAGCACCAAACTTTCGTCAATTTCTGGCAGCCAACTTTTCTTCAGAGGCTAACAGATAATTTGTTTTTAGTTTGTTTTCTTCATTTTTATTCAAGGGGGGGGGAATTTTTTCTTTGTGGCATTTTTTTTCCAATTTTATAGGGGAAAATTTTCTAACCCCCAAATGGGTTCCCCCAATTTTTATTTTTTTATTTTTTTTTTCCGGCTTTTTTTTTTTTTTTTTTTTTTTTTTTTTTTTTTTTTTTTTTTTTTTAAAAAACCCCCCCTTTATTTTTTTTCTTTCTTTTTTTTTTTTT
>Ga0163217_1058995_pt1 | contig 13596 bp, 13 predicted proteins | sample SynspAceP_FD_185933 | JGI IMG/M metagenome (GOLD analysis project Ga0163217, IMG submission 185933) | Saline lake microbial communities from Ace Lake in Antarctica - Synechococcus sp. Ace-P (PacBio error correction) | ecosystem: Environmental > Aquatic > Non-marine Saline and Alkaline > Saline ... | reverse complement strand
TCCACCCATTGGCGCGGCTGTATTCATCTCGGCTTCGGTCGATGGGTCAGCATCATCGAACTCGGAAAGCTAGCCTTTCTGTCAACAGGCGTTTGCGATCGGCAATACCTCAGAGCGGCAGCGTGTAGATCTCGACAGATGCAATCGCAGGTCATTCCTTTAATCACGCGGTTAACTTGTCGTGATTTAGCGTCCTTTGCACGCGTGCCAGTGTCAGCACGAAAACTTGCGCTGCCATCGGTGCATCAGGCAGGCATCTCGCCACAGGCCGCCAAGCGTTGCACGAGTATCACAACCTCATCTCACCGATCAAGATGGAACGCCCGCACAAACACCGGTATGCGCCAGCCGACATAACGATAATGGTGACACAGTGATTCCGCGCGCTCAATATGAGCAAAAGCGCGCATCGCCTGCAACAACCCAATGAGGCGGTGCGCAGGTGTCGCTCAATAAGATTCGAGACGGCAATGGGCCATAACCCGTCTGTCGCCCTCACAGCCCGGCTGTCGCAACAAGGCGATTGGTTTATATCGACGCACTGCAGGCATGCCGGGTCCAGTGCAAGGCAACACCGGACGCGCTCTATACAGCATGGTCCCGGGCGTTCAGCAATTGGTCGCGCAGCCTGTTCACAATCCGCATACCGCTTGTTCGGTGAACGATGCCTGCCTAATCGCTGTTCAGCCGCAACAACAGAAACCAGACTTTCGCCTTTCCCCTATATAAAAACTGCCCGAGCCGCCGCCACCCCTCTGCAATAGAATCGCGAATCTTCAGGCATATCATCCGCAATGACGACTTCTTGCGCGACTGCCTCGCAGTACAGGGAGGCCACAAGAATCGCGACCCAGACCACGATGAACGCTGTGCGCCGCCAAGCAATCTTACGGAACAAATCTGCCACTAAATATCGCTTCCACCTAAGTCCACACAAGACCAGCAGCGCTACGTGGAAGAGCCCATCGCACATGTTCGACCACACATGCGCATCGCTTCTATCCGCCATGACCAAACCCACCATCGACCAACCGCAAAGCCTGCACCCCACGCTACCCGCGCCGGCAGCTGGGTCGGCCATGTTCTGGCCGTCTAGAAAGCCGCAACCCGAGATTCAACGAGAATACACGCGCGAGAGCATGGTTAACTAGGATACCTTCTAACGCCGGCGTGTCAAGGTATTCCATTACTTGTCTCAATCACGCCCAGACGCGCTCGTTCCACCGCATACATCCTCTCGACAGAGCAGCGCCCCATCTCATTCTTCATACCAAGCGCTGTCCCCAGTTGGCCCGATCCACATCGCTCAGTTGATTTCAAGCGCGACGTGCGCTGAAATCTAGACGGTCTATGCCTTGTTCCGTTATCTCCGGGGCGCAGACGCGCTGCCAACTTCGCACGTCATTAGCCAAGCAGATGGTGCCGTTACCGGCGCTGTCCCCGCCGCGTGTTGCGATGCAGAATCGCGACACTGGTTGCTTGCTCAACGGCGGCCTTGCCTTGCCTTCCGCTGATACGTATCAGTCTCACGGTCACTATTTGCTGACACTTCCGTTGAGCTCTGCGCGACCTCTGCAGCGCTGACCGGTTGAGGGCATGCGCCCTGTGCAGGACTGTGCACTCGTCAGAAACCCGACCGCGCCGCGCTGTAACCACCAAACCCTAGCTTAGTGCGCGCATGCAAGAGGCGGGCACGGAACTCATCGCAAGCGCGTCCAGACTTGAAACATCGGTGCATTGCAACTTTCGAGCATTGATTTCTTTTAACCGGCATGGGCACCGACGCTCTCAACACGGTGCCCTCTGCTCGACGCTAGCACGCCATTCTGCCAAAACGCGGCTGCCCAGATGTCGTTTGCGGATGCGTCAGAATCGAAGCTGAAGATTGACGATCCGGCAAGACACTTTAACGTCCGAACACCATAATCCTATTCAAAAACCCTATAACGAGGCCCACGAGCCTGATGCCGGCGACCCGAAACACCCATGTGAATGCCGTCAGAGCCGTCCAGCTCCAAAACCCGACCATTATCCAAGGTGAGGCATGGGAAAAGGTCGGCATTTGCTGGCCAATCTAGGAACACCGGACTAATTATGACTAAAAAAAATGTCATATGCGCCGATACTCAACGAATTTTCTGTCGGTCCGTGTCTCGACACAGCTTGGCTGTGCAGCCGTTATTGCACTTGGATCATTCTGACCAACGCCGCTTCAGCAGTGCAAAAACTATCGAATCGATCTGGAACCACGACAGGTGAAAAGCCCTTAGAGACGATTTACAAAGACCAGACCGCTAAGATCCACTGAATCGATGAAAGCGCGCTATGCGATCAGTGATAGTCGATTCTGCATGCGTCTATGCAACCCTTCGACCAAGCGAAAGTCGCGCTAATGGTGATGCCGGATGCTCGGAATAATTCTCGTTTTTTCGCTTTCACCGCAATTATGCAGGAAACATCCGCAACAAGCGAACGAATTCAGTTTTTCGCCGACTGATGGAAATAAAATGGCAGCCGACCGCGCGTGTCGTGGACCCCTAACTTCGAGCATTCACCTTTATATTCGCAAGCGCTGCCCAAGTCGGCGAGCGTGCCTATGCCAAGGAAAGCACACCGCGGAGGTATCTGAGTCATGTTATTACCACGACGCAGGCTAACCAAAACCTCTAGTGTGAGACTATGATAGGTGATCACCTATCACTGCAGTGCCAGTAAACGCCGCGCCTTGTCTGATGGAACATAGGCTTGGCTGGACGAAATCCCAGGATTATCACAACGTTCCAGTCGCAGTTTTGCCCTGAAGACGTGTTGAAGCCTACACAGTAAAGAAGTGGCGCAGTCTTGCGAAAGAAGACGTAAAGCGGATCGCCGTATTACGCCTGATCTTTTTTCATCTGACCTCCCTTATATTGAAATACGCTTGAAAGCATCTCCCGACAACGAACGAAATCAAAGACCAGCTTCGACACGCACGAACGTGACCTCACATCGCGTACGCAGAGAATCACTGATCACTACTGTCCCTCTTCAGATGATGATGACGCCATATCGCCAAGCACCTTGGTGCAATATCGCAGCAGCCCTAATCTGAAGGCAATGGTGGACTTGAATCGGTCCTGCAATTTACGCGCGCGCCTGCATTCTTATATTCAGCGTACAGTGATAACCCAGGGTCACAGAAATAAAAAAAGTTCGAGTTAAAAATCACGCCTTTTCCCAATTAAAGAATCGTTAGATTCAGCTCAGCAAAGCGACGCAAACACTGCCAGAAAATTCAGCAGCGAAAAACCAGGATACACAGCCAGACGAACAGCAAGGGTTCTTCAACGCATAACGGGAAGGCTCGAATGATTCGACTCAGCACAGAAAGTACCGTATAACGGTCCAAGAAAAAGCGACAAGCTGTTCAAAGAGACGAGCCCATAATGAGCGGATCCAATAACTAAGTCTTTATCATCCATGGTTAACCTTTCCAGAATAATTATTCGAGCAAAGAAGTGTGTAGTAAGCACGTCTAGCACCCAAGACGTACCCTCGTAATACGTCTAACGCAGCCAACCAAAGCAATATGCAAAATCCACACATATTCATTCTGCACCTCTGGGTACAAATGTCGTCAATTAGCACACTGGTGCCGAACATTGGTCATCGCGAACCAATCTTCGCGATATGTTCGTTGTAAAGACCGATGCATCCGTTGGCCGATCTGCGCCCCGATACTTATCGGGTGTGAGTCCGTGGATACGGGTAATAGTCCAGCTTCAAAATACAGGAATGGGTTCCACCGGAGTTATCTCGGCCCCGGCGGTACAAACATACAGTCACTTCAGGGTTCCGGCTGCCTTCATTGAAGTGTCGGTGCCCAGCTAGGACCTTCGACCTGCCGAATCACGAAGTGCGCCACGCCGTGTCAGATCCTCGGAGCAGTGGAACCGCTGACGCGCGATAAGAGCGTCAGGTGCCCCGATTGCTCAGACCAGCAACTGAAGCGCACGCGAGTCTATATCATATGACAAGCATCAAGCACCCATTGCGCCAGTCGAGAAGCTAGGGCCGGCCACTTCCAGGTCCGGAAAGCTGGGAAGCGTTGCTCCGCACGACCTGGAACAAGATCACAGTCTCAAGCTCAACCTATCTCGCACACGATCTAAAATCCTGCCGAAAATGACAAGGTGGTTGCAAGGGTTGCAGCATTCGGCGAGAAAAGCACGCCGATCTAAAAGGCGCGTGTATATTTGTCAGTCATCTTAGCCACTCCAAGACACGCGGATTCACCTACCAGTTGCAACAGTTGTCGGTCAAGATAGTTGATTGGCGTCATATGAAGCCAAGCATTTTCTAGGCCGTTGTTAATCTTCTTGATGGATCTCAGGCCAACGTCTTCATATCAGATCATCAATGTCTTTTCCCTTGGGAGGTATGCCGGATCAGACCATTTGTGTTTACTTTGATGGCCTTCGTTCCCAGGAGTGGTAGGGGTCGACGACGAAGAAGCTTCGGCGGCCACTTCGCGGGCATATCTCTTATGCTAAGCAAATTCTACTGCCATTGTCGTAGGTCAAGTTGAGAAACCCTTTCTGATAGGCTTAGTATCACGATCGATCCGTGACAGCCCGCGACTTGTTTTATTGACGGCCTTGAAGGGCACGGTAAATCGCGTCTTGCGGCCAACCAGCGTCACAAGACTGAAGTGTCCCTTTTGCGTCACGATCGTTCCAATCCCCTATGCGGCTGCGCAATCGCGATTGCAGGCGTTTGTCGAATGGATTATTCATTTACTTGATCTGGCCGCCGCCGCTCGATACGCCATAGCGCTTGCGCGTTGCTTTTGACACCTCCAGCGGTGTGAAGGTCGCCACCTTTCTCTTCATCTGCTAATGCTGTAGACCACTCCGGCTTGACCCTTGTCACCAATGTCTTTCAGATGACCATTATTTGCTCGAGGGTCCAGTCTTCAAGCGGATCATTTTTTCTAATCCCAGTCCACGTCGACATCCGCAATACGGTCGGCGAATTTGTGACTGCCGTACGACAAGCCAGGCCGATGCGCCTGCCTCTGGGCTAATCCGCCGCAGACTGCGTTACGCTTAAAGCTCCCGCAAACTTGTCGATTTGTTGACGCAGATCTGGTCTGCAAATGGCGCCAATTGCGTCTCAACACCAGCTTTCTTCATTGCATAAACTTGGTCTACCTCACCTTCAGTGAGGCGGTGATAAGGACTCCATCGTGTATCCTTTACTTTCGACGGCTGAGCATAAGCAACCTTGGGCACGGCTGCCTCCGCATCATAGCCGTGGCTAAAGTTGCAACTGGCGGGTGATGCAAATACCGCCGAATACGCACGGTATTCTGCCATCCATTTACTATTATGTGGACCGTAGAAGAGCAAGTCGCCAAAATCAAACCAAGTGTCTGCTTCCATTCCCTTGCGCCAGACACGCCCAAATCTGTTTCGGCATTAAATTATAATAAAGGCACTTGTCTGGAGAAATCAATCAAGGCTGATTTTCCAAGAAGCATAACCAAATGTCTAGACTTTCTGCCTGTTTCCACCATTCCTTTTCTAGCGGTCGCGCTGCGCCACCCAACACCACTCTCGCCCTGTCGCATGGTCGCCCTCGCCTTGCCGCGAGTTTACCAGGATTTCCGCAAGTGAGTCGGGCGCCGTACAGTTCCGCATGCTTGATTCGGTGAACGCGCTTCGGCAAGACCAGCCGGCTCCTGCGCAGCATCGAAAACAGAACCAGTGCCCATGCTTGACGACCAGCGCTCCCGACACATTTGCGGCTCGATCTAGTGTCGCGTCCAAACCGTCGTGGCATTTCGGGCTCCGACGGGTCGTCCCCGATCGACCGCGCTACAGCCACCGGGCCTTATACCGGACAGAATGTTGGCGAAAACCATTCGGAAAACATATGAGACCATAATTGAAACCTCGCAGAGGACTGGATCACTATACAAGACGGTATCCTTAACCATCGCGGGACTTAGGCTTCCGCGTGATTCAGAATCAACGGAAAGATCTGGTGGACCATGATCAATGGCACTTATCCTTACGACCAAAATATCGGAAGACCTGAAAACACGAAACGCACGTCGGGGTTTTTATAAAGCGCGACTTGTCGATCAGGGAAAGATCAACGCCGTACTGTCCTTGCACCATGGAATAGATGATTTTCGATTTCCGTCATCCCTACACAGATACCCAACCCCAGGCCAGTCCATATCCCCGTTCTGAAATAGGCGCGGGCGCGCTGAATGAAAATTATCCCGCCAGCTTGACGCACCTCTTGGCCGCGCAGGGTATCTGCGTCATTTGATAGGGAAATGCCAAGGACAGATGAAAGCGCTGTTCGGATTGCGCGTCGATCAGAACTCGCCTCCGGCGGACGCCTCTCCCTCGGCTGCCTTTGGACCCTCTGTGGCTGAAACCCAGGCGCCAATATTGAAGACGCCTAATACCCTGTCAAAATGCTATCAAATGAATTTTTCCCGTCTCTTTTGAGACAAATACGCTCACGGTGAACCTTTGTACACCTTGAATTGCTCGGTTCACCGTGAACACGCCATCATCAGGCAGGGTAGCGACAGAGATGAAACGCTCGTTTATCTGTCTGCGTCGATCATGTTTTTATGAAAGACGACACTGACAAAAGGCTGCCAACTAGCAAAATCGTACTCTTTCAAAAATTCCCGCTATTTGATCGCGTTAAGCTTACCCGCTCTTCAAATAGCGCAGCGGCCTAGAACCTCATTCCCGATTGCATCTGTCCTTCATTGTTTCCTCCTGATGCGCATCCATGCATCGAGTTCAGACCCAGACCCACAAGCAGGCTTGACCACGCGCAATGTGGTTACCAGAATGACGGACAAAGAACGCCAAAGCAAGCGATACACTCCTATACAGGCGAGACTATATCCCATCGACACAGCTTTCCAGCTCATGACTGGAACAAAAATATGGCGCTCGGCCCAATGCTTTCAACCAGTTCGGGAACAACGTGCGCACTGACACAGCTTTTGTCCGCGATAACCAGACCCGATACTAGAAAATAATCGCCTATCAACAAAAGGACGCTTCCCATGCCCGGCAAAACTATGAGAAATCCCCTCGACCACCCGGGCGACGCGGCCGCGACGAGAATAACGCGCAACAACGCGCCATGATACGCAGCGCCAAACCGACATGCCTGCCCCCCGAACCAGCGCATTATCGACGATCACGAATCAAAACAGGTTCACGCGGAGCGGAAAAACTGGCCCATGGGCCAAGGTTGAGCAATTTCTGTCACGAAAATGACAGACAAAATCCGGGTCGATCGTGGAGAGCAAGGGGCCGCACATGGCCATCTGTGGTCCGAGGTTTTCAAGACGCCCAGTGGGACAGTCATTACTAAGCAAGGGACCCCGAGCACTGGCGAGTTGGTCTAAAGAGGGCTGGGGCAACCCACTCAGACCAGAAGGGCCGAACTAGCTCTTTGTTGCTCCGAAAATGTCCTGTGCAGTCAGATTGATAGGGGCCGCAAGCGCTGACGCAAGCTCTAAATGTGTCGACCACCCGGAATTCATCGACCAAAACCTCACCCCATTCAAGCAGATAACCCAGAGTAGCAGAGTTTTTGCCATCCCTTGCGAAGGTGACAGCGATTGCCAGACACAAAAGGCATTCGATTCAATACCGCCTGGCAAGCTACCAGAATCTCGCGCCTCGCACCTGCCGCGGCGGATCATAACTGCCGCATCAAGCCTCTTCAACTCATCCGGCCGCAAGGGACGGACAAAGAATGGTCGCGGCCCTCCCGTGATAACGCTTCGAGCCGCTTCCTGACCCAGCCCATGATCCACGCCTTGAGCATGTCGATTCGCTCTTCAAACGCCGTTGAACCTCGGCATGTTGTGCCAGTGGCAGCGCAAAGGTGCCGCAAACGGGCGAACAGATTCGACCGACCCGCGCGGCGCACACCGACAGCTTCAGGTCACTCAGGGATAGCAGCGCTTGCCCTTCCCCCCCAATTCGTGCGGTGGTTGCAGAAAGGCTCCGTGCGCGACCAACGTGTGCAACCAAAACCTGCTGAAAGTCGGAATTGCGCATATAGCGCCAACAAGCTCGTCCGACCAGACAGACTGCCGGAACGGAAATGCTTCTTACCTCGGCTCCATCCCCGCGCACCCTCAACGGCCTTCGCCACCTCTCCTACCCAGCCATCCAGCCCGCCTGACTATGTGTACCTTTTGCACGTCAATTTCACCTCTTGCGGACTAAGCCCCCGAAGACAGCCATGCTCGGCTAGCGGAGCTTCCAGCCCAACTCGGACGCAGACACTGCAATAGTAGCTCGATCATCTTAGTATACTGACGCACGCCATGAAAACCATGCAAGTGCGCACCTGTCTTGTGCGCCTGACAGAAAAGAGCAGCGCGGCGGCCGCGAGCTTTGGTGGCGAGGTTCCAGGATCCGAGGCGATTAAGTTATGTTCGATCCCCTTGCGCGAACGCGGGCCGACAACCTCGATTTCACTCAAGCAACGAAAAGCGTCGAGCATGCATCAACCTGACACCCGCCACAAGGCTTTGCTAATGTCAGACAACGGGAATTACCGGTCAGCTGGCTATGTTTGACATCCGCCTTCGCTCAGTCGGTCCCGTTATGCGTGCCAGTTCCCACCTCCCGAGGAAGTGTCCATGGGGGCAAAAACAGCCCGGCTGCGATCCGTCGCCTGATGGCCCAGTCGCGTTGAGCGATATTCTTACTCTGCGGCATAACGTGCTGCATTGCCTTGCATAAGCCCTATTCGCAGCGCTTCAGACCGATGAAGCCGCAGCACTGACGTTCCTAATGAGTAAGCCGCATAAGACCACCGTTCCAGCAAGTCGTCATGTTACCATAGTTCCACAATCCGGCCTGAATCCAACACGATTATTGCGGTCCATCTGGTGATCGTAGCAGCCGGTGCTTGACCACGGCTAAGACAGTCTTGCCGACCATACCGCCATCGTGCTGTGTGGACGACTTCGACTTCCTATCTCAAGTGCGCTGTCCGCCTCGTCAGCACAAAGGATGGCGCATCCTTGAGGATGGCGCGCCAATGCAATCGCTACGCTGACCGCCGGATAGGCTTCACACCCGCTCGCCCAAACAATGCGCTTCATAGCCGGACGCCGCTCCTTTGTGGTCCTTGCATATCCTTGATGAACTTCTTGCGGCCTCGCTTTTCGGCGCAGCGGCCAATGACCTCTTTCTTGAGTGGCATCGCCGACCTACAGGATATTGTCACGGGCCGTAAGCGATGAACATCGCGGTTTCTTTGACTTAACCATCGATCTGACGGCCAGAACTTTCCTGCGTCACCCTCGCGGAATATCACGACATCGATCGTCACGCACTTGTCTCAGACATAGAAGCCGCGAAGCAACTAGCCCACGAAGATCCTGACTTGCCGCGGTCAGCCAACTTGCTGCACCGCCGAATCCCAGTTTCTCGCCCGCTTTACCTCAAGTCGATTAATCTGTTGATTTCCCGCCTCTTGTCCCGCCATCATGCAAACCCCAGCTTCTTCGAAACGGATGCAGCCTGTTAACCACAGTCCGCTGCTGCGGCCATTATCACCTAATGCGTGCGAGTCAGCGTAATGAATACTCCTCGAGCTCTCCGATGTTGGATCAGATCGCCATCAGCGTGAAACTGGACCAGCCATCATTCTGCGGCGATGCGATAATAATCGCCCCCGCGCACGATTCGCCCTCGCTGGCCGTGCCTGCGACCAGAATGATAAGTGTGCGCAATCAACAGATGGCAGATACCTGCAGGTCATAAGGCCCACACGGATACGCTTGCCGATTGCCACAAGTGGAGCGATGTATCCGAACTTTCTCATTCGGCCAGCGCGGCGCGTATCCTCGTGATTCCGCACTGGGCGAACAGTTGGTCTGATATTGGTGATCGTATCAACAAACCTGACCACCATAGCCGCGCGCCTGCCCGTTTCTGCACGTCACGATCGCGGCAAAAACACACGGGCTCAACAGGGAACATACTGACCTCCAGACCCAAAGACCATTCGCAAACCTGCACATTATAGCGAGTAAGCAAGGAAAGATGGACCCGATCAAAGAGGCCAGTGGAGTCAACGACCGCTTTATCATCTCGACGCAACATCTCGTAAAGCCCTATGCACGTGCATTTGCTTTGCGCTAATCGGCCCGAGAAATCTCATCAAAAACTGAATGATTGGCCAAGCGTCCAGTGTGCAGCGGCTAAGAACCAATGATTACCACATTTGGCTGCACGATGATTCGAATTTGGCTGCATGACGCCCGAATTGCCAATTGTCGCAGTGATCAGGAAAACCGACAGCGACCGAGATTCATCACACAAATTCGTCGCGGCTGAAAAATGTCTCGGTCCGCTGCGAGGCTCCGCAAAACCATACAAGTAAGCGCTGTAGCCGCTCTGCGCATCAGCTGCTCGCTGACAGAATCCGCAGCCAAAGCCAGCCAAGACCCGCTATGCCCATCGGGAAGAACGCGCTCAACGTTTCGGCGGCGACTTCGGCAACTGGTAACGGGTCAACATATGGGTGGCAGAGTCACTCTATAGTCATTTCGCTACTTGACTCTAAATGTACCTCGAACTAGCCCGTACTGCCCGCGATCAAGATAAAGCCCTGATAGCATCGCACCGGCAAGCCAGCTCAGAGTCGGGCGTCCAGCAGTTCCCCTCGCGATCAGCATTAAAATCCGAAGCGATTCAGCGAATTTGAGCCGCTCACTCCACGGACCAGCGCAGTCCGTAATCGCGGCATCAAATCGGCTGCGTTGACCGGAAACGCCGCGCGCGCGGTCTTTGCGGCATTCAGGGCGATCTGTAGTCAAACGGATTCCAGGACGCCGTCACGCAGCAAACGAGAAATCGCAATGCGTTATCTGCCTCCATGACGAAAACCCCAATTCTCGTCACGTCGGATCGATCCCAATTCATCGCGTAACAGCAAAAGCTCACTCTTCTGTACGGTACGAGCCGCAAACGATTGCAAGCTCAGCGCCCTGTCATCGAGCAAGCGCGCAGCCAGTAAGGGCAAAGCTTAAACCTGTTTTCCAGATGCACAAAAATGGCGCCAAATCCGGTCATTGTCCGCAAATACGGGTCAAAACACGCAAGCGCGCATTCGGACGGTATGGTTAGCCGATCAGGCCGCATGATGAAGTTGCGTAACTCTGCACCAACCCTTTACGCGAGATAGCTAGCCAACCACCGTGGCCTCGCAATCGCGGCAAGAGCCAGCGGGCAAGACTTTCCGCGATCGTTCCCTACAAGCGGAAAAACGGAAACGCAGGATACGCAAAATCCTCGGCAATACGAGGCAGAGCTCTTCGATGAAACGGACTCGCGGCATCAGTCGGCAGGCCAACCACCCGATTCCAGGCAACGTCGCCGGTCGGCAATTCGCTTAAAGCGCGTTCATGCTGAAATCCCGACGCCCGCATCATCCTCGCACCCGGCTTGAATAAGACGACATGGCCGGCGTTCCAATTCAGCACATCGCGGCCAGAAGTACGTGACCCATGCGGTTACCGCGTAAATCACAATATTCGTCCATGATCAATCCTGTGAGCACCGGGCCAATCGCCATCTTTGGCCAGTTTCTATCCGCTTCGGCGAGCATCCGGTGGCATCGATCCGTTCACTAGCTGCGTTATACTGCGTTGCGCACACAACCCCGAACTAAACGAGACGCCTGATGCCGGCATTGCGTAGCATATCAAACAGATAGCAGCGTTTCGGCGGTGATCATCCGCAGCAATTACGCACAATTTTCATTCCTGTCTCAGTGCCGCAACATTTCTGTGCCTGTTCGACCCCAATGTAATGGTCCATAGTTCACGGTGAAATAGTCCGCGTTCCCCGCAGCGCCCACTGGGATAATGAAGCGGCAGGTCGATCTACCATGCGCAAGCGGTTAGCTCGAAACCTTCGCCACTCACCAGGTTCGGCGCGGCGCTCGAATGAACCGCACGCGCGCAGAACGGCTCCGAGAAACCCCGACGGTCAATGCCTGGAAGGTTACCCAAGAAATTCGACATTATTAGCGTCCAGGCGATCTCTTTCTCGGCCTCAGCAGGCGCGGCGATCAGTCTTGGTCACCTCTCTGTTTGCCGCTGGAAGCTATCTCCCCGGATAGATGCTTGAGCGCCGACGGACCTTTTGGTCAGGATCTGACATACCAAGGCGCTCGATCAAGGCACCAGCACACTGCACCGACGACGGTCTGCGGGCACACAATCATCTGGGTTCAGATCGAAATGGACGATGCCCGACCGTCTGACCCATGCGCAATTCCTATGGCATGGGTCAGTTCCCATCCCCTCACCCCTTTGCTCGAAAACCAGCGTTTGTCCTATCAATGTCAAATGCGCTCCGCAGAAACACTGAAATTGCCGTGACCCGCGTCCGTCATCTGTGGTCATGGACGAATATCCTATGCCGAATAATCGACACTCGACGCACGCTGGTCATATCGAGCAAAGTCCCGACACCACCACACACTGAAACGCAAGTTTGTTGGCTGCTGCGTCGAAAACCGACGGTGATTCCTGTGAACAAGACGCACAAGAGTTCAGTGGGCGATAGCGGGCCTACCAGTCAAGTCTCGAACGGTGTCGAGAGCAACATTTGCCAGTTCAGTTCTCGCCTCCTCACCGATCCAACAAAGATACGGCATGCAGCAATCTCGTCGCCCGTAAGCTCTGACCTTTTGCGAAGGTGCGACGCTTTGGGCATATGCGAGCATCACCACCACCGCACGCAAGTAATTCACGCAGCCGCGTTTCGGTTATTTCCCGAAATCATGCAAAGCGCCGTCGCAGACTGCTCGGGAACTGGCAATAATACGCCTCGCCAGCAGCACAGGATCCCCACCTTCCAACCGGGCGTGATCCCCGCTGATAGCACAGCCTTCTCCCTGAATCGATTCATGATTGTCAAAGTAAGCCTTTGCATCTGTCCGAGGGGCGTGCGCATCTGGTCAGTCTGTCCGCTCATAGCTCGGATAGGCCCGTATACGCGCCCGATTCACCGTTCTTCATTGGGCCGTTAATAGCTCTGTGGGCACATCATTCCTCACGGGACGGTGTTCGACTGAACTGCATGACAACTTCGCGGCCCAACTTGACCGTCGAGCCGATCAGCCGGGTCAGCAAAGCATTTCGCCAACCAAAGAGCTTCTAACCTTGGCGGATAGTTATTGTGCTTTTCAGGATGCCACAGCACCCGTCTCAAGACGCGCTACGCCGAATCCGCGTAATGTCAGGACATATTCCAAAGCTGACGCAAATACGCGTTTCGTTCCAAAAGCGTATTTTTCCCCTAAAAAAAAAAAAAAAAAAAAAAAAAAAAAAAAAAGGTTTTGGTTTGTTCAATTTATGGGGGCGGGGACGGGGAAAGGGTCGGGTGGGATTTCCTTTATGCGGCCTTGGGGTCTTGGGCCATTAACCCGCGGGAGAACTAATATAGGCCGGGGGCAAAAGGGGCCAGGGGGGGGGGGGTCCAAAGGGGCCATATTTGGGAAATAGATTTCCCTCCCTCCCCCCTTTTACCG